>REGX01329085.1_pt1 | contig 11672 bp, 10 predicted proteins | sample 2276321 | NCBI WGS metagenome assembly REGX01 (sample SAMN08335021, study PRJNA423103) | bovine gut metagenome | biome: bovine gut metagenome; feature: rumen; material: feed digesta; isolation source: rumen digesta from from 15 high feed efficiency cows and 15 low feed... | host: Bos taurus ... | reverse complement strand
TTCCAGTCGATGAACTCGACTATCACTATGAATCTGGCCTGTATCTTCAAACTCCGCGGTATCAACCTTACCACATCAGCAGCCTGTGCATCAAGTTCTCAGGCTATCGGTCTGGCATCTTTGCTTATCCGCAATGGTCTGCAGGACTGCGTAGTATGCGGTGGTGCTCAGGAGGCAAATATGTATAGCGTAGCTTCTTTCGACGGAATTCAGGCATTCTCTACCCGCGAGGATGAACCAACCAAGGCTTGTCGTCCTTTCGACCGTGATCGTGATGGACTAGTTCCAGGTGGTGGTGGTGCAACTCTTATCCTCGAGAGCTATGAGCATGCAGTAAAGCGTGGTGCACCTATCCTTGGCGAAATTATTAGCTGGGGCTTCTCTGGCAATGGCGATCACATCTCTACCCCTAATGTAGCAGGACCAGCACGTTCGCTTGAGCTCTGCCTGAAGAATGGCAATCTCGACCCTACACAGATTGGCTATGTAAATGCTCACGCTACTTCTACCAAGGCTGGAGACGGACAGGAAGCTAAGGCTATCGCTCAGATCTTTGGCGATTACAAAGTACCTGTAACTTCTACCAAGAGCCAGACTGGACATGAAATGTGGATGGCAGGTGCCAGCGAGATGATTTACTCTATGCTGATGATGAAAAATGACTTCATTGCAGGTAATATCAACTTTGAGAATCCAGACGAGACTACCAACTGCATCAATGTAATTCCAGAGACCAAGAAGACCCACTTCGATATGTTCCTGGAGAATTCATTTGGATTTGGTGGTACCAACTCATCAATCGTAGTAAAGAATTTATAAATCAATATATTAACACGTTAAAAACATTTTATTATGACACGTGAAGAAATCATCGAGAAAGTAAACAGCGTACTCGCAGAGGAGTTTGATGTAGAAGAAAACGGCATCACTGCTGAATCAAACATCAAGGACGCTCTTCACCTTGACAGTCTGAGTCTTGTTGACCTTGTAGCTGTTATCCAGTACACTTTCAACATCGAAGTTCCAGCTACCGACCTTCGCAAGATCGAGACTTTTGATAATCTGTACGATTACATCGAGCAGCATCAGAAATAATGGATATCGAAAAACTCATCCCTCAGCGTGCCCCTATCCGTATGGTCGACACGCTTGATCAAGTAGAAGGAGATGTTGCCTTTACCAGTTTTATGATCAAGGCCGACAACTTCTTTCTTGAAGAGGATGGTCTTATAGCCGAGCCAGGGCTGATAGAGCATATTGCTCAATCTGCCTCGGCTTTTGCTGGCTATAAAGCCATACAGGCTGGAGCAGAAGAACCACCTATCGGATATATAGGAGAGGTAAAGCGCTTTAGCTGTCATCGCCGTCCTGCTGCCAATGAACTGCTGAAGACAGAAGTAAAGATGGGACCAGAAGTAAACGGCGTGACCATACTCTTTGGTACAACTAAATCGGGCGAGGAAACTATAGCCGAAACCCAGATGAAAATTTTTGTAGAACCATAATACGAGAAATCAATGCTTCTCGAAAACAAATACTATAAGATACAAGGAAAAGAGGAAAATGACACAAGCACTATTTTCCATATCGACATACTTCCTGAATGCGATGTATATCAAGGACATTTTCCAGGAAAGCCAGTCTGTCCTGGTGTCTGCAATATTCAGACTATCAAGGAGTGCGCCATGATAATAACTGGCAAGAAACTTTTCCTAGACTCTATCAAGCGCTGCCGACTGACAGCTGTAGCCACACCGCAGATTTGTCCGCAAGTAGACTTGACGATATCGGCTACGCCAAAAGACAATGGCTTTGAGATTGAGGCAACAATAGCCGACGCCAAACAAGCATACATGGATTACAAAGGATACATGACCATTTTATGACGAGATTATTCATAGGAATATATAGATATTTTCGCAATCACCGACCAGCATTCTTGATATCGATGGTTGCTTTATTTGTCTTTTTCGGATACTTTGCTTCGCAAATTCATCTGGAAGAAGACATCAATAAACTGATGCCATCGTCAAAGAATCCTGATGGCACAACCAAACTTGCATTCTCAAGTTTGCGTATCAAAGACAAGACCTTCCTGCTATTTCAAGGCAAGAAAGGTACAAGTACCGACTCTATCGCAGCTGTTTGCGACGAGTTTATTGACTCTCTGACCACACAAGACAAAGCCTTAGGCAAGGGCAACAACGTAATTAGCGACGTATTCTATACCCTTACCGAAGATGAGATGGCAGATGCTATCGACTATATGGAATCTCACTTTCCTGCCTATATCGATACTACACTCTATTCACATGTTGACACTATGCTCACTCTTGAGCACATGAAAAAACAAATGAAGCAGAATGCAGAGGATATACAAGGAGAATTTGGCGAGCAATTTCCAGAACTGATACAAATGGATCCAGTAGGTTTGCGCAATGAACTAACAAGAGAGATGTTACCATTAGTAGAGGGAACTACAGGCAGCTATCAAACCATTAGCAGTCATTTCTTTGTACCCGATTCTACAGTCTGCATCGCATTCATAACCCCACAAGGATCGGCTACAAATACAGGAGCTACCACAAAGCTCTTTGAAATGCTGAATAGCAACATCAAGAAATTCGAGGCAACTCATCCTGATATCAAAATATGCTATCATGGAACACCTGCAAGCGGATATTACAACTCATCAACTATCAAGAACGATCTGACTACTACCATTTTCGGTTCGCTCATCATCGTCTTGATATTCATATTTATCTGCTATCGCAACTGGGATACTCTCCCATTGCTGCTTTTACCTGTAGCCTTTGGCACTATCTTCGGTCTTGCCATGATGTACTTCATCAAAGGTCAGTTCTCGCTTCTTGCACTGGGCATTGGAGCTATCGTACTAGGCGTAGCCATGAGCTACGTACTCCACGTACTCACACATTACAAATACGTGAACGATCCAGAACAAGTATTAAAAGATGAAGCTAAGCCAGTAATGCTAGGCTGTATTACCACCATCGGCTCGTTTATGGGATTGATATTCATTCAGACCGATCTGCTACAGGATTTTGGACTGTTTGCTGCATTCGCCATCGCAGGCACTACCCTATTCAGCCTCATCTATCTGCCACAGTTGCTGGATACCAAGAAGAATAAAATCAATAAAAAAGCATTTGCCCTTATTGATAAATTCAACAACTATCCTTTCGACCGTAAAAAGCCAGCTATTGCTATCATATCCATGATTACTATCATAGCTATTGGCGCTTATTTTACCGGTGGAGGAACACATTTTGATTCAAACATGGATAATCTAGGCTATAAGGCAGAAGAGACCACATACTCATCCGACCTACTTGCCAAGAAGACTGTATCCAATATAGAATCAACTTATTTTGCCAGTACAGGCAACACCATGGAGGAAGCTATCAGCAACTTTGCTCCTCTGTCGCAAAAACTTGACTCTCTCAAGAAGATTGGACTGGTAAAAGGATTCACTCCTACCGACAGAATTTTTATCGCTCAGAAGGAACAAAAGAAACGCATTGCTGCCTGGAAAAACTTCTGGACACCTGTGCGAATAGCTAAAGTTAAAGCATTGATTTCGACAACAGCGCCAGCCAACGATTTCGAGAATGATGCCTTTGAGCCGTTCTTTGAAAGCGTATCAGCTGATTACGAGCCAGATAAATTGTATCAAGCACATGTAGTTCCTTCAGGATATCAGTCTACGCTGATGGAGAAAACTTATGATGGAAAATATCTCTGCTTTACCTCTGTAAGCTATAAGCGAGGAGACACAGAAGGATATAATAGAATATGTAAAGCTATTGCTGATCAGCCAAATATGATGGTGCTTGACACGACATATTATACTCAGGATACACTGATGAAACTCAATCATGATTTCAATATTCTGCAGTGGATTTCAATGGCATTTGTATTCCTTGTTTTGCTATTCAGTTTCCGCTTCAACTGGAAATATACACTACTTGGATTTATGCCTATCATTCTGAGCTGGCTCATTACTTTAGGAGCAATGAATATCTTTGGAATGCAGTTCAACCTGATAAATATCATCATATCCACATTCATATTTGGTATTGGTGTAGACTATAGTATTTTCGTAATGAGCGGACTAACTGGGGATGAAAAGCAAAGTCATCTTCTGGCGTACCATAAGACTGCAATTTTCTTCTCAGCCTTTATCCTGGTTGTTACAGTAAGTTCAATGTTGCTAGCTGTTCATCCTGCTATCAAATCCGTAGGTTTCTCTACTCTTGCAGGATTATTATCAGCAGTTATCCTAAGCTATGTACTGCAACCAGCATTTTATAGATGGATCAAGAACTCATGAAATACGACGTTATCATAATAGGAAGTGGACTTGGTGGATTGGAATGCGGTTCTATCCTCTCGAAAGCAGGAAAAAGCGTGCTTGTTCTCGAGCGTGAGCAACAACCAGGAGGATGCATGCAAAGCTATCGCCGACGAGGACTTGATTTCGATACAGGCCTTCATTATGTAGGCGGTTTAGGTGAGGGACAATCTCTCTATGCGCCATTCAAGAATCTAGGACTTCTGGATTTGCCATGGCAACGCATGGATCCTGAAGGATTTGATCAAATTACCATAGACGACAAGACATATTGCCTTGCAGAAGGATTTGACAACTTTGTGGAAACACTCGCAAGAGACTTTCCTGACCAGCGTGAAGAATTGAAGAAATATGTTGCGCTGATGCAAAAAGCCATCAAAGACGAAACAAACATTATAAACCCTGATGGCGGCAATGTACCAACTGAGAATTTTAGCAAAAGTGCCTGGGAATTTCTTAAAAATACCATCAGTAACCCAACTCTAAGAAATGTGCTATCAGGCTCGAGCGTAAAGCTGGAACTTCGCAAGGAGTCGCTCCCACTTTTTACCTATGCTCATTGCAATGCTGGATATATCGAAAGTGCCTGGAGACTAAAAGGTAGTGGTAATCTGATTGCAGATAAACTTATCAGCAATATCAAGGTAAATGGCGGAGATGTTATCTGCCAGGCTGGTGTAGGACAACTGATAGAAAAAGACGGAAAAATTATCAGTGCATTATGCGATAACGGAGAAGAATACGAAGCTGATATTTTCGTCAGCGATGTTCACCCTACTGTAACCATGAGGATGATCAAGGATAGCAAGACCATCCGACCAATATTCCGCATGCGTATGGAGCAACTAGAAAATACATTTGGGATGCTCACCGTTCAGTTGCATCTTAAACCACACATGCTGAAATACTTCAATCATAACAAATTTGTGTATAATGGTGATGTCTGGGATTTCTACGAAACAGAGCGCCGAGTAGACGGAGTAATGATCAGCTGTAGAATTCCAGAACAAGGTGAATATGCAAGACAGATTGATATTCTTACCCCAGCCAAATGGAATTTCTGTGAAAAATGGAAAGATACTACCGTAGGCAACAGAGGAAAAGATTATCAACTTCAGAAACAAAGAAGAGCTTATCAAGCAGTTGTCTTGGCAGAGAAAGTTATCCCTGGTCTTGGAGGCATGATTGAAGATATATATACCACAACACCACTGACCTATAGGGATTATACATGCACTCCTGATGGTTCTGCATTTGGTGTAAGAAAAGACTATAGACACCCACTACAGACTATGCTTACTCCGCAGACTCCTTTAAGTAACTTATTCTTAACAGGCCAGAGTCTTGTATTGCATGGCTTGCAAGGTGTAACCATGTCGTCATTACTGACTACAGCCTGCATTCTTGGCAGAGAGAAGGTGTGGGAATATATGAAAGATTAAAATATAAAATTTAAAATATGAAATATGCATTAGTTACTGGCGGAAGCCGAGGCATCGGTCGCGCCGCATGTGTAAAACTCGCTCAGATGGGTTATCACATCCTTATTAACTACGTAAACAATAGCGAAAAAGCTGAAGAAACTCTCCAGCTAGTAAGACAAGAAGGTCAGGATGGAGAATTATTGAAGTTTGACGTCAGCGATCAGCAGTCTACTCACGATGCATTAACTCAATGGCAGTCAGAACATAAAGAGGAGTACATCGAGGTTCTTGTAAACAATGCAGGTATCCGCAAAGATAACTTGATGGCATTAATGCCTGCAGAAGATTGGAGCAGAGTACTGCATATCACATTGGATGGTTTCTACAATGTAACCCAGCCATTGCTTGCATCTATGCAGTTCCACAAATTCGGACGCATCATTAATATGGCAAGTCTCAGTGGCTTAAAAGGCCTTCCTGGACAAACTAATTATTCTGCTGCAAAAGGCGGCATCATTGCTGCAACCAAGGCTCTTGCTCAGGAAGTAGCACGACGCGGCATTACAGTAAATGCTATCGCTCCAGGATTCATCAAGACTGATATGGTAGAAGGTCTTGACGAAGCAGCTCTTAAGCAGCAGATTCCAGCTCGCCGATTCGGAAAGCCAGAGGAAGTAGCTTCTCTTATCGGTTATCTGGTTAGCCCAGAAGCTGGATACATCACAGGTAATGTGATATCAATCAATGGTGGTTTATATACTTAATTTCATTAGGATATGAAGAAATTATTATTTGCTTTAATGCTGGCCATATCTGGTAGCATTACCATGCATGCTCAAAACGCAGCCTATCAGCAATCGGTAGCCAAATACAAAACTGCCAAGACTGCAACTGCAAATGTAGAGATGATACAGCAGAGCAAGGCCATGAAAAAGGGAAAAACTGCAACAGGATTCCTCTATATGATGGCTCCTGATAAGGTGGCTATCTCTGTAAACAATGGCAAGGACCAACTGGTAATGAATGGCAATACATTCACTATGGTCATTAAAGGAAAGAAACATGTTGCTAGTGCAAAAACAGCAAGCCAGTTTGCAGCTTTTAAAGCAGTATTTCAAAGCGTCCTTTCTGGTGGAAAGACTGACATTTCCAAAATTCAAGGGGTATCTTTAGCCCAGAATGGCGGTAATGTTGTTATAACTATGACACCAGCAGCAGAGAAGCGCATGATGTTTACTAGTTTTGTACTTACAATTAATAAAACCAGTAATCGTCTGGTAAGTCTATCTATGAATTCAAAAAGAGGCTCTACGGAGTACAAATTCAGCAGCTTTAATTTTGGATCAGCAGTAAACAGTAAAGTATTTATTCCATAATGAAGGAACTGGAAGATATTTGCAAAATACGCGTCAAGTTTCACGAAATCGACTCCATGCGTGTAGCATGGCATGGAAGCTATGTAAGCTATCTGGAAGATGGACGAGAATCCTTCGGCCTTCACTATCCTGGTGTCGGATATAAAGACATGCAGGAAGCAGGAATATATGCCCCGATATACGATATGCATCTTAAATATTTTGCATCTCTCCAAATCAACGACATAGCCGTAATTCATACCCACTATGTATATCATAGAGGAGCTCGTCTGGACTTTAAATATGAAATCTACAGAGAACGCGATAATTTGCTCTGTGTAAAGGCTTCAACAGTTCAGCTGTTTACAGACCAGCAGGGAGACTTAATGCTTGACCTACCTGATTATTACAAGGAATGGCAAACACGAAATCTAGGAATACACTTTGATGAATAAAAAAAAAGGCTTGCAATTAAATATTGCAAGCCTTTTTTATAGGATTTAGAATTCTGCATTCTTAGGTGTACGAGGGAATGGAATAACGTCGCGGATATTCTGCATTCCAGTTACGAAGAGGATAAGACGCTCGAAACCAAGTCCGAAACCTCCATGAGGACAGCTACCATACTTACGAGTATCAAGATACCAACTGTAACTTTCTTTGTCCATACCACGAGAAGTAATCTCGTCGACAAGTTTCTCGTAGCTTTCTTCACGAACACTACCACCGATGATTTCACCGATACGAGGGAAAAGAACATCAGTTCCCTGCATTGTCTTACCATCTGGATTCTTCTTCATATAGAAAGCCTTGATCTCACTTGGATAGTCGGTCATAATAACTGGCTTCTTGAAGTATTCCTCAACGAGGAAGCGCTCATGCTCGCTATTAAGATCCATACCCCAACCAGTGATAGGATTCTCAAACTTATGACCTTCATCAGCTGCTTTCTGCAAGATTTCAATACCCTGTGTATAAGGCAAGCGAATGAAATCTTCCTTAACAACAGATTCAAGAGTCTGAAGAAGAGTCTTATCAATCATCTGATTTAAGAATTCAAGATCGTCTTTGCAATTATCCAAAGCCCAACGAACACAATACTTGATGAAATCTTCCTCAAGATCCATCAACTCGTCCTTATCAATAAAGGCTACCTCTGGCTCAATCATCCAGAACTCAGCCAAGTGACGAGGTGTATTACTATTCTCGGCACGGAATGTAGGACCAAATGTATAAATTGCTCCTAGCGCTGTAGCGCCAAGTTCACCTTCGAGCTGTCCAGAAACAGTCAGATTGGTCTTGCTTCCAAAGAAGTCTTTATCATATTCTACCTGTCCAGTCTTAGCAACTCGATCAAGATCAAGTGTTGTAACCTGGAACATTTCTCCAGCACCCTCAGCATCACTTGATGTGATAAGAGGAGTATTGAAATAGTAGAAGCCATGCTCATGGAAATACTGATGAACAGCAATTGCCATATTATGACGGATACGGAAAACAGCACCAAAAGTATTTGTACGAAGACGCATATGAGCGAACTGACGCATATACTCAAAGCTCTGTCCCTTCTTCTGCATTGGATAATCGTTAGGGCACAAACCGAATATTTCAATTGACTTACTCTGAATTTCTACAGTCTGTCCTTTACCCTGACTCTCAACCAAGGTACCACACACACCGATGCAGGCACCGGTGGTGATACTCTTTAAGTCATCCTCAGAAATTGTAGAAGGATCTACAACTACTTGGATGTTTTTGATAGTTGAACCATCGTTCAAGGCAATAAAATCTACAGCCTTGCTATTACGATGAGAACGAACCCATCCTTTTACTATGATTTCACTTCCAAAGTCGGTGCGTTTTAAAGCATCAACAACTTTAGTTCTCTTCATTTTATTATTGTTTGTGTTATGTTCTCTATTATTCGAACGCACCCATACGGAGCATATCTACTTCCTTCTCAGAGAGGAAGCGCCAGTCACCACGGCGAAGGTTCTTCTTTGTAAGACCAGCGAACTGTACACGATCAAGTTTAGTTACTCTATAACCAAGGCTTTCGAAGATACGACGAACGATACGGTTCTTACCGCTGTGGATTTCAATACCTACCTGGCTCTTGTCGCGATCGTCTGCGTAATCTACTGCATCAGCCTTGATTTCACCATCCTCGAGGGTAATACCGTCGTGAATCTGCTGAAGATCGTGAGCTGTTACATTCTTATCGAGATGCACATGGTATACCTTCTTCTTCAAGAACTTAGGATGAGTAAGCTTACTTGCAAGATCACCATCATTTGTAAGAAGAAGCACACCTGTAGTGTTACGGTCAAGACGACCTACTGGATAAATACGCTCAGGACATGCACCCTTAACAAGGTCCATAACAGTCTTACGCTGCTGTGGATCATCGCTAGTTGTAACATAATCCTTTGGTTTGTTCAAAAGAACATATACTTTCTTTTCGATAATTACAGGCTGATCATGGAATTTAACTTCGTCTGAACGAAGAACCTTTGTTCCAAGTTCATTAACAACGTTTCCATTTACTGTAACAACACCTGCCAAGATATATTCATCTGCCTCACGACGAGAGCAAACGCCTGCATTGGCAAGGAACTTATTCAAACGAATTGGCTCGTTAGGATCGATATTCTCCTCCTTGTACTCAATACGCTTCTTAAGGTTATATTTTGCATTTGGATCGTAATCGCTAGTATGCTGACGATAGCCACCACGCTGCTGACCATAGCCACCACGCTGCTGGCCATAACCGCCTCCACGCTGCTGGCCATAGCCACCACGAGGCTGATATTCACGCTGTGGACGCTGCTCATCACCTGCACCCTGCAAACCTGCGCCAAATCCTTCTGGACGGAATCCACCGCTCTCAGAATTATTATTGCTGCTATATGCGCGCTGGCTATGAATGCGAGGACGCTGAGAACGACCTGCGCTACGATAATTACTTTGGTATCTTCCTGTTGGATTGTAGCCCTCACGGCTGCTCTCAGAGTTGTCAGAAGACATATCCTGAGGTTTGTTTTCGAATTCTGTATCCATTTTTCTTCTGTTTTGTTAGCCTCACGGCCTGGTTAGTAAAATGTGATAATTAATTAATTTGATATTATTGAATATATATTTTGTAATCTTAGTATTCTATTAAATACCTGTATAGTTGTGAGGAGTAATTGCCATCAATTCTTCCTTTACACTATCGTCTACGTTCAAATCTTTAATAAAATCATGGATTGTTTCTTCAGTCATCTTCTTATTTGTACGTGTAAGTGCCTTTAATGCCTCATATGGATGAGGATAAGCTTCTCTTCTAAGAATTGTCTGAATAGCCTCAGCAACAACTGCCCATGTATTTTCAAGGTCTTCTGCTAATTTTTCTTCATTAAGGATCAATTTACGCAAACCTTTCAAAGTACTCTGAATAGCAATAATGCTATGACCAAATGGTACACCAATATTACGTAATACAGTTGAGTCTGTTAAATCTCTCTGCAAACGGCTAACTGGTAATTTTTGAGCCAAGAACTGAAGAACAGCATTAGCAATACCCAAGTTACCTTCACTGTTTTCGTAGTCAATAGGATTTACCTTATGAGGCATTGCACTTGAGCCAACTTCTCCTGCTTTAATTTTCTGCTTGAAATACTCCATCGAAATATACATCCAGAAATCTCTATCAAGATCTATGATGATAGTATTAATACGACGAACTGCATCAAAAACAGCACCAAGATAATCGTAATTACTGATTTGAGTTGTATATTGTTCACGCTGAAGTCCCAACTTCTCGCTTACAAACTTATTACCAAATGCTTTCCAATCATAAGAAGGATAAGCTACATGATGGGCATTGTAATTTCCTGTCGCTCCACCAAACTTTGCAGTAAGTTTACAAGCTTTTAATGAGTTAAGTTGCTCTGTAAGACGATAAACATAAACCATAATTTCCTTGCCCAAACGGGTTGGAGATGCAGGCTGTCCATGAGTCTTAGCCAACATTGGAACATCTTTCCATTCATTAGCGTATTCATCAAGTTGAGCAATCAACTCTTCAACTTGAGGATAAAACACCTCCTCAAGAGCCTCTTTAATAGAAAGAGGAACGCTGGTATTATTAATATCCTGTGATGTGAGGCCAAAATGAATGAACTCTTTGTAAGAATCAAGTCCACCAATCTTATCAAACTCCTCTTTAATGAAATATTCTACAGCTTTTACATCGTGGTTAGTTGTTTTCTCAATATCCTTTACTCGCTGTGCATCCTCTTCATTAAAATTACGATAAATATCACGTAGTCTCTCAAAAAGACTACTGTCGAAAGATGCCAATTGAGGTAAAGGGAGTTCACACAAAGTAACAAAATACTCTATTTCAACACGAACACGATAGCGAATGAGAGCATACTCTGAAAAATAGTTTGCAAGTGGTTCTGTCTTTCCTCTATAACGGCCATCAATTGGTGAAACGGCTGTCAATTGATCTAACTTCATATTACTTAATAC
>REGX01019314.1_pt1 | contig 11688 bp, 3 predicted proteins | sample 2276321 | NCBI WGS metagenome assembly REGX01 (sample SAMN08335021, study PRJNA423103) | bovine gut metagenome | biome: bovine gut metagenome; feature: rumen; material: feed digesta; isolation source: rumen digesta from from 15 high feed efficiency cows and 15 low feed... | host: Bos taurus ... | reverse complement strand
TCCTTATTGTATGGATCAATCATACTGATAGGAATCAGAGGAGAATATTTGTTTGGACGTAAGGTAGTTGCTGCGTTCCAGAATTCTCCACGACCTGCATAGGCATTATCGATATTGATGTCAACATTGGCAAAAGCATTCAACCATGAAGCAATCTTCATATCAATGTTTGAGCGAACGCGGAAATCGAATTCATCGTCGTTCTTTTTGTCGCCATATTTAACAAAGCCGTTGTTGTAAACCATACCGAAGTTGGCATAGTATTTTGCATTCTCATTGCCACCGGTAATTTCAACAGTACCATCTGTACGGTTGGCAGCCTTACGCAGATAATCGCTTGAATAGAAGTTCATATCTGGGTAGCGATAAGGATTTGTTCCTGCTGCAGTATTGTAGATATCATCAGCAGAATAACGAGCAGCCTTTCCGTCGTTGGCACAAGCTTCGTTGTAAAGACTCATATATTCTGCAGAGCCCAGATAGTGAGGATAGCGCTTGGCAAAGCTCAAGCCGGTATTTAAAGTTGCGTCGATAGTGAGTCGTTGGTTTTTACCTCGTTTTGTAGTAATGAGAATAACACCATTTGCACCTTTAGAACCATATAAGGCAATAGCCGAAGCAGCTTTCATTACAGTAACTTCCTCTACTTCAGTAGCATTAATGGTAGATGCACTACGAACAACGCCATCCACAAGGATAAGTGGATTCTTGCCCCATACATTGCCATCGTATCCTCCGATGAGGCCCTGCAAGCCATCAAGACTATATGAATGATAGTCCTTTTTCATCAGTTGTGTTACGTTTACACTGCTTACACCACCAAGAACATCCTTAATAGCCTGCTTGCCAAAAGCAACATTGATAAGCGAATCGCCAGGTTCCTGAGCAAAGGCAGGACTCTGCAGGCCAAGCAATGAAGCTAAGAGCAGTGTTTTTGATATATATGATTTATTTCTTTTCATTTTGATAATTCAATGTTATTTTTTCAATAGTATTACCATCCTGGATTCTGCTTGAAATCAGCATAGATATTTACATCGGCCTTAGGGAATGGGAACCAGTAATGTTTCTCACTGAACTTTCTCTCTAAGAGTACCTCTTCGCGAAGATTGAGAACATGTCCGTTCTTAGGATCGGCAAAACGATCGTCATTGCTCTGATCGGTAGCGCGGTCGAAGTAAACGGCTTTCTTCTGAGTGTAAGGTGCCTTGTCGAGGAGTTTCCATCTGCGAAGGTCGTTCCAGCGATGACCTTCGAACGCAAGCTCTACGGCACGCTCTCTTCTCAATTCTCCCATGAACGAATCCAGATTACCGAGATATTCTGAAGCGATGTCGCCTGCACCAATACGCTCACGAATCTTGTTTACTGCTGTAACAGCATTCATTGTGTAGTTGTCGGAGGTAGCTGTTGGTGATTTGTAACCTTGTGCTACAGCCTCTGCGTACATCAGATAGACATCGGCAAGACGAATCATACTCAATACCATCTTGTTTCCGTAGCGATAGCCATCCCAGTCATTCATATATTGGTTATCAAACTTAAGGTTCATATAACCAGTGAAACAGTCTTTTGATGGAGTTGCAGTACGATATGTACCACCAGTATAGAGGGAAGCATACTGCTTGTCAGGATTATTCTGCACCTTGCTACCATCCTTTACACACTTCATACCATCGAATACGAAATCGAAATAGAAACGAGGGTCACGATTACGGAAAGGATATTCTGGATCATAGCCATTGTCGGCATCTTTCTTGGTGATATCCTTGATAGGCTTACCATTTGCCATACCGAAGTAGTCGGCATAGTTAGCGGTAGGGTAGCACTTGATACCAGAGCCTGAAATAGAAGATGGACGGAAGTCGTTTGCCATATTCCATGCCCAGTCGCCATTAACATTCTCAAAGAAGATGGTCTCCTTTAAGCCTGGAAGCTTATTGTTCTGATTGTAGGTATAGAACAATTCTGAATAGTGAGCAGAATCGGCCAGTTCATACATCTTAGTATCATCGCAGAGTTTCAGTACTTCACCAAAAGCATGAGCGGCACGTTTGCAATAGTCCTCATTATAGGTTGCAGTGCCTTTGCTTTCTTCGTTCATAAGAGGTGAACCAGCATAGAGCAAATCCTTACCTAAGAAAGAAAGTGCCATAATCTTGTTGATGCGAAGATTATTGTTACCAGCAGTTTTTCCTCCAGGAACAGTCTTGTCCCAGTTTACAGGAAGCAAATCAGCAGCCTTCTGGAAGTCCTCAGCAGCTTTCTCTGCTGTTTCCTGATAGCTGAGACGTTTATAGCGCATCACCTCATCAGCAGGAATCAACTTATCAATGTAAGGAAGTCCTCCCCAATTTTGCATCAATAGGAAGTGATAGAAACCACGGAAGAAGTAAAGCTGACCAGCAATCAAGTCTTTCTCTTCTTTAGTGGCATTCTGCATTAAGTCAAGATTAGCAAGACCCATATTGGCTTTACGAATACCATACCATGAAAGACCCCACAAATGGCCCTTGTCAAAGCGGTTTGTACCTGTTGTTCCTGGTGCTCCTGTATGGAAATAAGAGTAGTAGCAATCATTCCATCCCCAATAGTTACCCTGGTCGATTGCATAAGTAAGAAGACGGGTCTCTGTAGGCTGCCAATATTCCTCCTCACCGAAGTTCCAACAACAGTGATAGTCTGGAGTCGACATCAATGGAATACAGTTATAGAGTTCCTCTGTAAATCCCTGGAAGTTTTTAAAATCTTTATAAGGCTCTGTAGGCTCGATATCGCTAAGCGGCGATTTGTCGAGATAGTCGGTACATGAGGTATTTACCGACAACAGACCTAAAGCCAACATCATGGCATATATTGTTCTTTTCATTTTTCGCTTATTTATTAGAAGGTTAGATCAAGACCTAGGTTAATACGACGAACGGTAGGATAAGCACCACTCTGTGGATTTCCACCGACATTGATTTCACGGTCATCAGGCATCTTGGTCCATAAGATGAGGTTGTCACCATTCGCATAGATGCGGAACTGATTTAGTTTAAGATGCTTAACCCAACTACCGCTGAAGGTATAAGATAACTCAACATTCTTCAATCTCAGGAAAGAACCATCGTAGAAGTTGCGTGTACCATTTGCACTAGCATCTGTTGTGGTGGTCCAACGTGGATATGGAATGCCACTTTGAGTTTCTGGGGTCCAATAGTTTCCTTCGTTGAAGGCTACATGACCTTCTCTTTGGAAGGTTGGGAATACGATCTGACGGGTAACGTTGCTAACTCCATAGAATTGAACTGTGAGGGAAAGTCCCTTCCATTCTGCACCAATGGTAGTACTATAGGTGTTCTGAGGAACATCAGAATACTGATATGGAGCCTGGTCATCATCGTTGATTATACCATCACCATTAAAGTCGGCAATCTGATAATCACCCACTAACTTGTTGCCATTATTGGTCTGACGTTCTGAACTTCCATAGAGATCATCCCAAGAAGTGATATAGCCCTTGTCGATATAAGAACGTACCTGATTGATGGCATATCCCTGCTGCTTGCGATAAGCTGCGAGAAGTTCTGGATCATCTCTAAAGCAGATCTTGTTCTTGGCATGAGTGATGTTGAAGTTCAACCATGTGCGCCAATCAGCTCCCCATTTCTTGTTCAAGCGGATAACAAACTCATAACCGTGGCTCTTGGTTTTACCAAGGTTGGCGTTAGGAGCATCGAAACCGAAGTAGCCAGGAATTGCACGGCTGCCACCACTAATCATAATATCGCGACGGGTCTCGTTGAAGATATCTAAACTACCAGAAACCATACCTGAAAGGAATGAGTAGTCGATACCATAATTGCGCTTGGTTGAAATTTCCCATCCGATAAGTGGATTACCAATAAGGGTTTGCTTATAGATGGTGTATGGTGTGTCTGCTGGTACAGTTCCCATCTTTGTGGTTCCACCGTATGCATACTGGTCGTCGTTAAGGAATCGGTTGCTGTTCCACAAACCACAATCATCACCTACGCGTCCCCATGAGAATCTGAACTTAAACTGATCCAACCACTTTGAAGTTGATTTCATGAATGGTTCATTTGATAGCATCCATCCTGCAGAGAAAGAAGGGAAGAAGTCGAAACGTTTCTTAGGACCAAATTTCTCACTACCATTATAGGCACCGTTTACTTCGGCAAAATAGCGTGTTGCATAGTTATAGGTTGCACGGAATACCCAGTCCTCACGATAGTGGGAGAATTCATTACCTCTTGACCATTTTTCACGGCTGAATACGCCAAGACCTGCAATCTCGTGGTCTCCAAACTTACGACTATAGTCGAGTTGGAGCATGTAGTATAATTTACGGTAGGTCTGACCCTTATCTACATTACCACCCTGGGTGGTCCAATCTACGGTTTCAACGAAGTCTGGACTCTGCTGATAGCTGATATCACCTGTGTCAGGGTTAATCCATTTACGCTGAGAATAGTTATACTGATCGTTGATACCACGCTTGTTTTCCACCATTGTGTTATCGAAAGATAACTTAGCCTGGAAGTTCAAACCTTTGGTAAGGAAGTCAAGCTTCTGGTTCAAGATAAAGTCGGTTGTGATCTGTGTCTTGGTTCTGCTTTCACTACCACTTGTCGCAAGGTCGGCTGCAGAGTTAGGTACATCGGCATTTCTTGGTGCATACCATCCGTAAGTACCATCGCTGTATACTGGACGCATAGCATCTGGAGCAGAGAAATAAACAGAAGCCCAATATGGGTTAGCATCATCACCCTGTCCGTAAGGGAAACTGCGAACACCATTGCTACCAAACAAGTTGGTAGAGAACTTTGTTGTCTTGGTGATATCAAAGTCGAGGTTGGCACGCATATTTACACGATTAAAGCCGAAACCAGACTGATAGCCACGTCGATTTGTGAACTTCTTGAACATATCACCCTCGTGAGTGAAGTCAACGGCCGCAAAATACTTCACAAAGCGAGTACCGCCCGATACATCGGCACCAGCATTGTAAGACATTGTATAGTCTCTAAACAATTCGCTCTGCCAGTCAACGTTAGGATAGCGATCCCATTCATCCATGTTGGCAGGGTTGCGGTATTTGTTGATAATCTCCATAGGCTTGTAGCTTCCCCATGCATTAGGTGAAACGGCAAGCTCACGTTCTACTACATTATTTAATAAGCAGAAGGTGTTGTAAGAGTCATACTTCTCAGGAAGTTTACTAATCAACTTCACTGTAGCATTACCCTTTACATGTACACTGGCTTTACCTTCCTTACCACGCTTAGTAGTAATCAAGATTACACCATTTGCACCCTTCACACCATAAACGGCAGTAGCTGAAGCATCCTTCAATACAGAGATACTCTCTACAGAAGAAATGTCGATAGCACTCATAGGGCGTTCTACACCATCCACAAGGATGTAAGGATCCTGGTTGTTCCATGAAGTAGCCGTACGGATAATGATCTTAGGATCCTCATCACCAGGCATACCTGAACCAACCGAGGTAATTACACCAGGAAGGTTACCCGTAAGTGCTTGTCCGAGCGAAGGAAGTGCTGCGTAGCGTTCCAGCGTTTTAGCATCCGTCTGCGTGATGGCACCCACGATGGAAGCCTTCTTCTGCTGACCATAACCCACAACAACGATTTCGTTCAAGTCGGATGTTTCCGCAACAAGCGTTACATCGAATTTTCTCTTCTTACCAACACGGATGGTCTGCGACTTTAAACCCACCGACGAAATGGTAATTTCAGATTGTTCACTGGGCACCTTGAGTTTGAAGATACCATCCATATCGGAGATAGTACCCATACTAGGATGCCCCTTAACCGTGACAGTAGCGCCGATAACTGGTTCGTTGTTATCGTCCACCACATGTCCTGAAAGCTGAATGCCCTGTGCCGAAACTTCACTCGGAAGTAATCCCATCAGCACAACAAGGGCAAATTGCGAGAATAGCAATTTAAGTTTTTTCATCTCTTGTTTTTCTTTGAGGTATTATAATTTATTCATGCTTAAAAAACGGGTGTAAAAGTACAACAAGCCTTATTAATATACTATCTCATTCGTTGCATCAGCTTTCTAAATTGTTACATCTTGTTTTTTTGCTTTTTTAGCGATAAACTATCGTTGTTTCGTGTTTGTTTGTATCGTTCGTTAAATGTAACGAATTGAAAAATCCCCTCCATTTCTGGAGAGGATTTCCTTTTATTTATCTGTAAAATGTTCCTTGTCGGCATACTCGCTAGGCGATACACCATAGTATTTCTTGAAGAGGGTAGAGAAGTGGGCATGACTATTAAATCCTACCGAATAAGCCACCTGACTTACGTTTACTTTCTTCTCCTTTATGATTCGTGCTGCTTGTTCCAATCGGATATTTCTAATGAAATCACTTGCAGGAACGCCAGTTATTTCTTTTAGTCTTCGATGCAACTGAACACGACTCAAACCGACATCCTCGGCCATTCGCTCCACATTATACGAGGAATCGGTATAATTCTCGTTCACCGATTTCATCACCTTTTCCATCAGCAGCGAATCATCGCTCTTCATGGTAACATTCTCCACCTTGTCTTTTTGCGACTGATTGCCCGAGAATTTTCCTTTCAGTCTTCGCACATTATCTACCAGATTGTCGATCGTTATATGTAGCTCATTAATCGAGAAAGGCTTGGCGATAAAGGCATCGGCACCGCATTTCAAACCTTGAAGTCGGTCATCCACTTCTGCTTTAGAGGTGAGCAGGATAACCGGAACATCGCTGATATTTGGATTTCCCTTGATATTCTTCAGCAGAGTGATGCCATCCATTTCCGGCATAATCACATCACTTATCAGCAAGTCGTATTTGTCATTGAGCAAGGCATTTAGTGCATCCTTTCCATTGGTAACAATATCCGACTTATACCATTGACTAAGCTCCATTTTGATGTATCGTGCAACTTCCACGTCATCATCGGCCACCAGCAAGCGATAGTTCTTGCTGGCTTTCATCGTTCCATTTTCCTTGCTGGCTTTCAACTCCTCATCCAGTTGGTCGGCGTTTAGATGTTCCTTTCCAGCAGGCAAGGTAATCATGAAACATGCTCCTCGTTTCCCATCTGGCCGTTGGATAGCCTTTATCTCGCCACCATGCATTTGTACGAGTTGCTTGCAGAGGTTGAGGCCGATACCAGTTCCACCTATATTATAACCCCTCGAGTTCTTGCCTTGATAGAAACGGTCGAAGAGTCGGCTTTCCTCCTCTTTATTATAGCCGATGCCATCATCGGCCACCATAATCAATATCTGCTTTTCCTCCTCCTCAATGGAAATTTCTATACTTCCTCCATCAAACGAGTACTTCATGGCATTCGAGAGTAAGTTGGTAATCACCTTTTCAAAGTTATAGCGGTCTACATAGGCATAGATGCTCTCCTTGTTGTGCTTTTGCACAATCGTAATGCCTCTTTCCTTTGCATTGAATTGGAAAAGAGCGGTGATTCCGTTTATCATAGCCACCATATCCACTTTCCGACAGTGAATCTTCATTTGCTCTTTGTCTAGCTTGCGAATGTCCAGAATCTGATTTACGAGCGTCAACATTCGATCGGCATTTCTTCCGATAATATCCACATATCTTTTCGAATCATCGTCGGTTACGGTATTACGTAGTTTCTTTAGCGGACCCATTATGAGGGTGAGCGGCGACCGAATATCGTGCGTGGCATTGATGAGGAATTTCATCTTTTGCTCTTCGTAGTGCGACTTCAGTCGATGGCGATACCAAGTATATCCCCAGTAGGCAAGAGCCAGGAAGAGCATCAAGTAAAATAGATAAGCCCATTTGCTGGCATACCAAGGAGCAAGCACTTCCAAATAGATCGTCTTTACAGGTGTATAAACCCCATTCAGTTTTGCTCTCAACTCCATCTTGTAGCTACCAGCTCTCACACGGTTGAAAGTGAAGGTGTTGTTGCCTTCCTCCGAGGAAACCCATCTGCCTCCATCAATGCGATATTGGTAGATCACATTCTCCATATTGTAATAGTTCATCAGCGAGAAATCGAAGGTGAAGCTATTACTACCGCTAGGTATCTCGAATTTATCGCAGAAATTATCTTGTGGTTTACCATCCACATGAAAAGCCGATACAAAGATGTTGCCGAGGGCAGTAGGGTTATGCTGAGCCTTTACTGGACAAAAGGCAATCATACCCTGGTCGGTACCGAAAACGAGTCTTCCATCGCCTAGTCTCACCGAGGCATCCTGAATATATTTCCGCTGATTCTGCCCATTGTCATTCACATAGCTTATAAATTGCTTCTTGCTATAGTTGTAATGCCAGATACCCTTTGAGGTACTTATCCATAGATCGTTCTTGTTATCTAGCGCCATACTATAGATCTGCAGCGAGCTAAGTTCCTTCGAACCATGAAACAATCCTAGTTTCCGCTCCTTTCTTTTATATAGGTATAAACCTTGTGGCGTTCCTATCACGATATTTCCTCTTCCATCCTCGATCGTGCAATAACAACATTTTCCTCTCAGCAGTCCATTCCATCCTTGCGAAAGGAAGTTCTGAGTGCGAGGATCAAGACAGTTAACACCATCAGCCGAGGATACCCATACCATTCCCTTGCTATCCACCATCACATGCTGAATCCATCCATTGTTCAAGAAACCCTTTGGTGAATTATTCGGTCCTGGTGCATAGAGCGAGCGCTTGCCCGAAGCAATATTGTAAACACCCAGACCGTATCCTGCAACGGCATAGTATAGATTTCCCTTTCCATCTGAAGCCATGTGACATATATCAGCTTCACCATCCGAAATCTTCTCTGTGCAGGTCTTGGTGGCCAGATTGAAAAGCCACAAGTGCTTGTTTCCGCTAATCCATATATTCCCCTTCTCGTCTCTTAGAATAGAAGTTATGCAACCGGGTGTGTTATAGTGCGCCTTGATGGTTCCATCCGGCGAGAAATGATTGATTCCTCCACGATTGCATATTGCGAGAATACCCCCTTGGCCATCAGGAGCGATACCCGAAAGCAGACAGCCCGATGGGTTCACCGAAGTCTCCATATTCCAAAAGCGGAAAGCCTCTGTATGGTGTGTAAGCTCGTAGATACCAGTACGATAGCAACTCATCCAGATGTTGTGATGATTGTCTTCAGTAAATGCATTTACGGTTCCGTTCTCAACGATCTGCGAACCATTCACTTTAATAGGAATTGCCTTTCGTTCCCCTCTTTTTATATAGAAGACACCCTTTCCTCTTGTTCCGAGGAAGATATAATTGCGACAACTCTTGAATGCTTTCTCAATCATGGCCCCTTTCAGAGCTGATAAGTCATAACCAGCATCCGAGAGCTTACCAGTAGAATAATCATAGCGCACGATACCATTCGTGCAGATAGCAAGAAATCCTCTGGAGTCCATCTTGCAGAAAACATGTGCAAATCCCTTGTCGCAAGGATAGTTCTTGAAATTCCATTTACCCTTTCCCTTGCGAATAGCGATCAATTCCGATGTATAGCCCGAATGCCATAAGGTACCCTCATCATCCTCGAACATTCTAGAGTAGAAGCCATCTCCTTTGCGAGGACGAGGCTGAATATACGAAACGAGTTGGTTACCCTTCAGTCTGAAGGCACCAAAGCCATCTGTACCAAAGATTAGGTTTCCATCCGAAGTTTCCAGGAAGCTGGAAACACGAGGTTGCTGTTTGGTTGGAAATTTATAGCGTATAAAATCATTATGTCTATAGTCGAAGCGGCATATGCCCTTACCCGTTCCAATCCATAATTCCCCATTCTTGGAAGTGTGAAGAGCATTTACATCAAAACTCGAGAGACTTCTTTCATTTCCACTCTCATATTTATAATGAATGAAATGATAGCCGTCAAAGCGGTTAAGTCCATCTTCTGTTCCAATCCAGATGTATCCATACTTGTCTTGAGTGATGCAAAGCGACCTACTGCTAGAGAGGTGTTCTGCCGGATACATCCATCCATTTTCTGCAAAAACGCACATAGGCAGCAAGTAAAGTGCTGCAATGTAACAAATTTGCAATGCAACAAATTTGAAAGTTCTAGAAAATTTCATTTTAATTTACGTTCTAGTTTTAAGGTTTGGTTTATTTCGTTGGCAAAAATAGTGTATTTTCTCGTTCTGTGTTTTTAAATTCGTTACATTTCCTTTCAAATTAGTGAATGAAAGGCTTTTTGCAATATAGCGTAATTTAGTGGTTTCCTCCCACAAAGGTGGGAGAGATCAAAGCGAGGGGATGCCACGAGTCCTATTAGCTTTGCTGCTAAATTTTGTGACATACCCTCGCTTTTATCTTCTTAATCGTAGATCATCGATTATGAGATCAATGATAAATTCCTAATCATAAATCCCCAATGTTGAGAGATAAACAATTAATCCCCAATCATTAATCTCTAATCAAAAATCCGGAGAAGATGGACGTTAGTCCTTCTTCAATCCATCCACAACATCCTGTGCCTCACCATTGAGGTTGATGTTGCGAGTAGTCTTAGCCTCGATAGAGCCAGCACGCATGATGTCAGACATATCCACACCTGTAGCCGACTTCACTACATCGAAAGCCTGCTTGATAGCAACAGGGATATTACCGCTCATCGAAGAGATGCCCTTGCCATCGCCACTATAGATGTTCACATCCTTAATAGCACTCATAGGCTTAGCCACATTCTCCACAATCTGAGGCAATACCTCGATCATCATCTGTGCGATAGCGGCATTGTTATATTTCTTATAAGCCTCAGCCTTCTTGTTCATAGCCTCTGCCTCAGCCTCTCCCTTCTTCTGGATAGCATAAGCCTCAGCCTCACCCTTGGCCTTGATACCGATAGCCTCCTGCTCCAGCTGATAACGAGTAGCCTCAGAAGCAGCATTCTGTGCGAGCGCCTTCTGCTCAGCCTCATATTTCTGAGCCTCAGCCACACGCTTGCGCTGCTCCAGGTCAGCCTCAGCATTCTTCTGAATCTGATACTTATCAGCATCTGCCTTCTTCTCAACCTCAGCAGCCAACTGGTTCTGCTTGATCACGATCTGCTCCTGAGAAAGCGTCTGCTCACGGCGAGTCTTTTCGATTTCAGCCTCAACGGTCTTGATATTGATCGTCTTCTGCTGCTCCTGCTGCTGAATAGAGTAAGCAGCATCGGCATCAGCCTGAGCTGTATCGGCCTGTTGCTTCAGCGAAGCACGCTTCAAGGCGAGGTCGTTGTTCTTAACGGCGATAGCAGTATCTGCATCCACGCGGGCATCATTCGCCTCCTTGTCGGCATGAGCAATCTGAATCTTCACATCGCGCTCAGCATTTGCCTTGTTGATAGCAGCATCCTTCTTGATCTTCGCTGTATTATCAGCACCGAGGTCGTGAATCAAACCTTCCTTATCGGTAACATTCTGAATATTGCAAGAGATAATCTCGATACCGAGTTTTGCCATATCAGGCAGCGCCTTCTTCATCACCTGGTCGGAGAAACCATCACGATCAGTGTTAAGAGAGCGAAGGTCGAGAGTACCGATGATTTCACGCATGTTACCCTGCAGAGAATCCTGCAACTGTTCTGCGATCATATTAGGAGTCATGTTGAGGAAGTTCTTTGCTGCCAATCGGGTACCCTCAGCATTAGGAGTAACACGAATTTTTGCAACAGCATCCAC
>REGX01075386.1_pt1 | contig 11776 bp, 16 predicted proteins | sample 2276321 | NCBI WGS metagenome assembly REGX01 (sample SAMN08335021, study PRJNA423103) | bovine gut metagenome | biome: bovine gut metagenome; feature: rumen; material: feed digesta; isolation source: rumen digesta from from 15 high feed efficiency cows and 15 low feed... | host: Bos taurus ... | reverse complement strand
TTTTAAAAGATACTCCTTGATGATATCAAAATTAATACGATCCTTCACACGTCGTTTTCCATAGTGCGAGAGATCTTCGAATGGTAGAGGCTCACCCTCCTGATAAAAAGTCCACCTATCTTCCTTTAAAGCATATACAACACGTTCTTCCTTGTCAAGTCCCATATAATAAAAGGAATTTTTATTGTATGATTCTACATCTCCCTCTTGAGAAACTGTAAAATTGATATATGAACAGCCCAACCTACTTCTAAGACTATAGCAGCCAGAATCAAAACCATCAGCTTGATTTGAAGAAAGAAATACCATATTAGGATAGGATTCTGAAGTCCACCAAGAAAAATGCTGTAATCTTGCACCAACTTCAGGGTCAATATATTTTCTAAGATCCAATTTGTCTTGTGGAATAAAAGAAGCCTTATCTTTGTCTAATAACGCCTTGAAAAAATCATGATTAAGAACGGCATCTGTAAACTCTTCAAAAGTGCATCCTTTGAATATAGAAAATGAAAAATATGAAAAATTACTATCCATAGATTTTATTTTATCATACAAAAATTATTTACTGCATTTGGATCATTTGCCTCTATTTGACTTGATGGTACCTCCAACAAACATTACTGCAAAAAGTGCCAAGGTTCCTATTCCTTTCACTGAACAGCATTTTATCCTTTTCTGCCAACTTTATCAAAGAAGTTTGCAGAATTGCCATTGCAGTATGCATATGGACTGATATTATAGTATTTCCCACAAAGAGGACCTACTCTATCACAAACGTGTAAAACCGAATAGTATTGTCCTACACCACAAGCAAATTGCTTGGACACAAGAATATCCGCACAACTCAAATATATGCTAAGGTTATTGATGAAAAGAAGGTAGATGCTGTAGACCTGCTCAACTCGGTTATAAAGTAACGACATACAAAACCTCTTAGTCAAAATGGCTAGATTTCAACTAAATTTTGTACATTTGCATCGGCTAAAATAAGAACATGAAAAGAACTATACAAGCATTCCATCTCATCGTGATTACAATCGCCTTCATGGCAACAGTTGTTTTTCCAATCTCTGCAATCGCTCAGACGATGAAAGCTGAGCAAAAATTCTTGCAGCAATATGAAATAGTATTGCAAGATCTGCTTGCTGCACAGGATACAAGTATGCTATATGTGGTTTACTTGGATGACACGCAAGAAAATGTAGATGAAGACATGGGTAATCAATGTTGGCACACGCTGATAATAGATGTTATTTGTTAATAATGTTTGAATTACAAACAGTTTTTTTATAAAAAACTTGTTTGTTTGAAGAAAAAAGAATAACTTTGCAACGCTCATCTGAAAACAGAAGGAGTTTCGGGGCTCGAATGACTTGATTCATCTCGAGCCCTGCGTTTTTATATCATATCTTAACTCCCTTTTTTAATTTCTTCAGCAATCCTTTTTCTCCATAAGGTTTATTCAGATAGTATGCTGTTAGCAGATAATACGCATCTTTCCTTTGGTTCTCCATCACCACGACATATTTCTCCACATGGTCATATATATAAGTGCGCTTAACATCTTTGCGCTTTCGTGGATCTCTTTCAACAACCTCAAAGATATCAATATTTCCAGGAGTTGCCTCATGGACATGATGATTTAACCAATGCAGTCTTTTTGACCTATCCATATCAAAAACACGATGACCAGGAATCTCCTGTCCATCATCATCCTTTTCATGGCTTTCAACAGAAGTCAGATGAGCAAACTGTCTCTCCATATCATAAATTCCATCAGATTTAATGGGATAAATCTGGGTTTTCCTAAACTTGAAATCTGGATTGTCTTCAATATCCCTCTTGTATATTCCCAGCAGAGATTTTCTGCGGTCATTTTCATTCATACCTGCGAAGTACAGCAGCTCCGGATATTTTTTTATTAGATTCAAAGGCATATTATCAACGGAGGCTTATAAAAAAAGACTTGAATTTACGATCACCTAAAACGGCAGTCTGTCCCAAGCTGATATCCTGATGAGACTTTATCTTTGCCACAATTTTCTTCTTAGGAATAGAAGTACCCTCAAGGTTTCCATTCTCTACTCTCAGATTATAGTTTATCGCACCCATCAGAACATCAGCCAACTGAATGTATATGCTTTCATGAGAGCGTACAAACTGACATTTCCTCACAGAGGAATTATACTTTAGCATTTCTTCGAGCTTATGTAGCTTATCCTGGCTGCAAGTATCCTTAATATCCAAATATATATTATAGAAATTCTCCATATCCATCTGATGATGTAGCAGAAGATAATACATACGGAAATAGAATTCATTGAGAGAGTATTCAGGCCTTGATTCGTCAATATCAGATTTCTCGACAACAATTGTACGAAACTTAAGATCTGTACGGAAAAAGTAATTTACTATTTCCATATACATATTCAAAGTTTTAGTATGAACATTAATCCATTTAAGCTCACCTTTGAAATTATGTCTTTCCATGATTTCCCTGATATCATGCTTCACATCTCTGATCTGCGGGTAAGCGATACTAACGCATCCCAGCAACATATACGGACACTTGTCATTAGGCAAGTGGGTACTTTCGTCACAATATAAATTAAAAGTCTTTGCCATAACGAGCAAAATTACAAAAAAACTTCAATTTACAAAAACAAAATCATAGGAATTTATTCATCCATTCGACATTTTTGTAACATTGAAATTTTAGGCTATCTCAGAGCATTGACAATGACCTCAAAGCCGACTGATACTAGTTTATACTTTTATCAGTCGGCTTATTACTATTTTAATATCTCTCGATTAATCTTCCTCCTTGGTATAGTACTCAACAATCGTTTCACACACATGCACCTGTTCCTTTTCATCAAGTTCTGCCAGCCTGTGTTCTGAGGAATCACCATAAGTCAGCCATATCTCATCCTCATCAGTGTCGTAGGACACAGTATCTATAGTATTTTCTTCTTCAAGCCATTCTTCCCCATCAAAAGTTTTAACGTGGATTGGTTCAAAGTCGATATCGTTGAACATGCCACAATCTCTCAGGAGAATCTTTGCCTGCTCCATAAGGGGCAGGTCTTGAAACTCTTCCTCCTTAATTACTGACGCATCCAGAAGATTGCTGTCAATCATACGAATTGCTTTGTTTTTTGCCTTTTCAATTGCTTCCTCAGTGGAGTCTGCAATTACATCAACATTCATTGACACTGAAATGTGTAAGGAATACTTTTTCATATTCATCTAAAATTATAATGTTTAAAATGTTCATAAATACTGCAAGGGTAGTTAGCACAGATTCAATTCTGCAAATTTCTCCTTGAACGTATCCATACGATACTCAAATTTACTTCTGTCCACTGACTTTGTCCCAGATAGTTTTAGCTCTGTCTTGGTTTTCCCTACAGAGAAAATCAAGGCAAAAATAATCAGCATGTCAATAGTCATGACACTGACTATCTTTGTCGCAGACTTTCTGAAAAAAGCTGCAACAACAAATACTGCTGCAAGAGAAACAGACACCAACAACCACGAAAAGTCCGTGGCATACAACATCGCTAAAAGCTGCAGTGCAGCAATGATATACATAAGGCACTTTACCATATTAGCATTCATATTTTCAAATTTTGTTTTCATAAGAATCTTTATTTTCAGTAACTAGAAATTTGGACATAAGCAATTCTGACAAGCTAAGGGCTTCCGATACAACCCTCTCCGTATCTGTTGCATACTGACTATTATCATCATACTTATGCTGAGAAATAGATAAATCTCTAGGTATAGAATCTAGATTTTCAACTTTAAGTTCAATCTCTCGACAGAGTTCACCCAGTTTATCCTCATATTTGAGGAAAATTCTATTTATATATTCAGAATTGCCAATACGAGCCTCATCTAAATCAATAAACAACATACGCAAAAACGAGTTACATTCTATGCCCTTTATGACGTATTTTTCCATAGAAGGCTCAAGATAGGGATCTATGCATATATGTATTTGGGGATCGGGATAATGGGCCGTTATTCGGATTTCCTTCAAGGATTTGATGACTTTAGATATATTGTCAAGAGCCTTATCCATTTGAGTTCTGACCTCATCCTTTAGAGTAATACGATAGTGTCTGTCTAGGCGAAGGATCATTCTACATCCCTCGCTGTAGGCATATAGTACATCAGCCCAGCCTGTAAAATGCTTAAGGCTGCTCAGACTAAAATATGCTCTAGCATCCTCAGGGCTTTCTAAATCAAATACATAGCCTAGAGAATTTATGTAATGAAGGTTTGAATATATCGCCTTCTTTATGAAATTTTCAGCATTCATGGGGTCGTTTATTGAAGAGAGATTAGAGTTTTGCAGCAACCTGCACTTCCTCAGACTGAGACTTCGGTTGCTTGTACGATTCAACATTAAAGCCGATCTTTCTTGTCTGATAATTCTTGTGCTCCTCTATTTTGGATTGAAGTATATCAATAGATTCATTTATACTGTTGACAAGTTCCTCAAAATGAGATGCAAAGAGATTGAGTAACATCTGTTTACTTGTAAAATAAAAGGATGTCTTCACACGAAATATTTCATCGTAAGTATATACTGTTGCGTGATTTTCAATATCAGTATTCACCTTATCCGCCATGAATGTCTTATCTTGAAGATCAAGCTTGGAATAACCTTCATCTTGGCACTGATACATAATAGAACATTCATTATAGCCCTCACACTCATTGATGACACAAGAAAAATAGGATTCATTGAATTCCATGATGATTTCTCCATCCTTGATTTCGCACTTTATTCCTTCTTCCTGCAAATAAGACATGAGCGATTTGCGCATCTTATATACGTTTCCCATGAAGAATAGACTCTTCCAGAAACTTGCAACTTTTCTAAGTCTTCCTGATTTCATATTAATTATCTCCTTTAATTCTTAACTTGTTTGCAAAGGTATGTATGATTCTTAAAGGTAGTATCATTTTATGTTGAATAATCAAAGAATAAACCAAATTCTGCAAACTACACGTACTACTACACAATTCATATACAATAATCGACCGTTTTAAATAATAAAGAGCTTGTAATTTTGTTATATACTATATTATGGTGTACATTTGCATAAACAAAACAATCAGGCAATGAAACAAGAGCAAGTAAAATACGAAGAATGGCTAACAACCATCGCCAATACCCGTCTTATCCATAACTCGATGGAAGAGCTGGAGCAGTTTCTTGACAACCGTTCTATACATAGTAACGGCATCAAGCGATGTTTTGTTACCAAGCAGAAAATGCGTGCGGCCTATAGGGATCTCAAAGTCGAGGTAGAAGATCAAACAGATGGTATGATAAATCTAGATCGTGTTTTATTTCACTATAAGAAAGCATGGAATTTCTTTCGTGACAATCTATATCGCCGTGCAAATCCAGAGCAAGTTGCTGTTGAGATTCTATCCTACTGCCTTCCTCCATATAAAAGCGATGGGATTAGCGCAAAGAAAGCAACAATATACAAGGAAATTAGAGAACAGGAAATCAATGTGCCATTACTGATTCTTATGCTATTAAAGGTAATACCTGGCTATGACTCCAAAGAAGGAGACGTTACTGAAATTTCCCATCAATACGAGAAGGTAATGCAGTTACTTGAAGAGTTTGTGGGAAATGCTTCGCAATTCAACTTACTCCCCACTATAACCAGAGCAAGAGAAGAACAAAAGAAAACAAGATTGATGCTACTGTATTATATTCAGCAGATACTTGACACATACGAGTCTTATACCGATTCAGACAACCTTTATGAACTGGCCAATAATATCAAGGAGAATTCTGTGAATCTGGACATCGTCGGCTATTGGAATGAGTGTGGAGGAAAACTACTCTACACAGATTTCTGGCAAATTGAAGATGCCCTTGCCTATGGAACTTATTTCATGACCCACTGGCACAAAGACTCCGAAAATAACTTGACTGGTATAAGATACTCTCTATTCATCGTGGAAGGAACAGAGGGCAACCTTATTTACTACCTGCTTCACCCAGAGGCTATCAAGCACAGGATGAAAGGACTTCAGTATGGTGATACAGATCAAGTATGGTACCAAACTGATATGCTTGATGAAGCACCTAATGAACTACCCCTACAAAGACTTATGTTTTCAGGAGTATGGCCATCGAACATCTCCCTCACCCGTTGTAGCGATGACAAAGTAATCTCCACGTATGAAAAGTGGTTGAATCATGATTGTCAGATCGTGAAACCATACCAGCATCTTGAGTATGAATTCCATCCCAACCTATATGCTATAACTCCTACCCACTTATACATTCCATCAGAAAATGAAGGCGAATACTACAAAGTTCCAAAATCTTCTTACGAGGGATTTGAGCGAATTCAGCTATCCGATAACGTTGGAACAATGACCATGAACGGCAAAACATATCTGGCCTTTGACGAATTTATGCTTTACATCAATACAAGCAAGAATGAGCTGAAGAAATATGAAATAGAAAGAGTCAACTGCATTGAGTAGGAGTTGACTCTTATTTTGGTTCACTTGAATTTGATTTCAGGAGGAACTATTCTGATAGTTGAGTGATCCGAATCCTGTTTTGTCATTGATATTGCACCTTGCTGATACAATTTGAAGACTTCATTATTAATGTAGTCACTTAAATCAGAAATATTTCCTTTGTTAGCACCGATATTAAGCAGATTAAGAACAGAACGAGAAGATGACTCTATCACAACTTTACATGTGTCGCTTGATGTTGCCACAACCTTGGTTTTTATCTTTTCTGTGAATGGTGAAATCCAAGCCCCATGTCTTGCTTCAACAATGAACAAATCATCGTTGTACTTCACACTGCTGAACTTTGTGCGTTTCATCTCGAATAGATGTTTGACAGCAGTATATGCAGTTCTTGCATGATGAGGAAATTCAAGTGTTGTCGTTTGCATATTATTAGGTTTTAGATGAATATATTGATACACCCCATGATCAATCCAAGCAATGCACCGAGCCATACAATTGCCTTTAACTCTTTATCCATAACTTGGAAGATAAGCTTTTCTGTCTCATTTACATCCATTTCGTTTACTCGTTCTGTGACAATCTTGCTGATATCAAGCGAACTTAACGCATGAGGAAGATGCTTCTCTACTAATGTTTGATAGATAGACATAATACTTTCAGCAACTTGCTGAATTTTCGAATCACGTCCTACCAACAAATCCCTTATAGGCTTATTCATGAATGAGTCGGCCTCACTTCCAATCATTTTGGAAGTAATCTCTTCTCCATGTTGCTGCAACATATCATTGATATTCTTGCTCAACAATTTCTCTACAGGGGAATGCAGTTTCTCCAACAACTTACTAAGAAGTTTTTCCTCAAGAAAATTACCCAAAGGGCCAAATCCCATCAATTCTTTTATTTCGTCAAAGAAATCTTTAGCACTATTGTGATTGATTTTATCAAAAACATGATCAGTTACAATATGAGAAACCTTATCTCCTAAATCACCATGCAGCAACTTATCACCAACCTGCTTTGTCAGATTAGCTTTAATATCGTTGGCAATAGAATCAATCTCATCTTCCGAGAGATATCGCAAAAGATAGTCATGAATGGTTCGAGGCTCCTTCTTAAGTTTATCAAAGAATCGAATAATACCACCTCTCAACTTGCTTGTCATTTCATCAGCCAGCAAGTATTTGCCCAAAACCTCATGATTCATCAAATTCTCACTGATTACATCACCTATAGCAGCAGCCAATCGAGACTTTTCCTTCGGAATAATTCCAGGAGTAAAAGGTACGTGCATTCCAAAAATATACTTGGCTGTATGAGGCCTAAACAACATACGAATAGCAATGTCATTGGTGATATAGCCAATGACACCACCAACAACGGGAGCAATGATGTATGATAATTCAAATGTCATAAACTTATTTTCTTATCTTTACTCTTTTGCCTATTGATTTTATCACTAATTCAATAAAATGTATCTCTTTGAAATCCTAAATTTTGTCACAATTATAATCTTATTTCATTAATTCGTCTATATCATTTGGCGAAAAACCAAGTTCTTTTCCTATTTTTTTTATATAAAGTCTTTCACCAAGAGTAAAACGATGATCAAGATTAAGAAGTTCAATAGCAGAGGACAAAAGGCTTATTCCTTGTTTTTCATCATTCTTGAATGCTTGATAATTTATCTTCGTTGCTTTTCCATCCTTCAGATTTAATACCAAATCAAATTTTTCATCATCATCAAGTGTAGCCTTATCTATCAGATTTGTAATATATTCTTTTTCGGCATCAGTAATATTATTATCAATATATGCAATATTGATGAGTATATTTATTTTAATTTTTTCAAAATTAACAATCTCTTTATTTTGCTGTTCTAGATTATTAATATCAGTATTTACCTCTTCAAATTCTGCATCTTCAATTTCATTGTCAACTATTGGTGCATTATCTTGAATATTACTATAAAAAAGAGACATGTTTTCCTGGAGTTGCTTTTGAAGTTTTTTTGCGCCTGGCTTATACGTTGCAAATGTTAATATACCGGAAACCACTCCTCCGGCAATTGGTATTATTTTACCAACACCTTTTGCAAAAGTATCTTTTGTCATTTTATAGCCGAGCATTGCTGCAACCTTTTTAACAATGGGATATATAACCCCTTTTGTTAACGCTTGCTTAGGAAGCCTCTTAACTGCAGTAGTTGCTAATTTCTTACTGACTTCTGTAATTGCATTGTTTGCAGCAGCAGCCCCCATCATAACGCCAGTAAAGAGCGTCAAAAGATTTACCGTATCATCGGTAACATTTCCGTTTTCATCCAGCAGATCAGGGTATCCATATAAATAAGCTAATTTTTGTGACAACACAAAAACGTGAAAATAATATTGAGCAAGATCAGCAGGAACAGTTGCTGCCAATGCCCATCCGCCAGGAATTCCTGCTGCTGCAGAAATTGCAGTTACCTTAGTTGTATGACTATTAATTGCACTTTTAGCCAAATTATCTATTTGCGCTTTTGATAATACTTTAAGCGGACTTACCTTAACTGCCGTTTCTACTTGTTTTGAAGAGTAAAACGTCCCCAAGGCTGCCCTTAAATATGAATCACGATCAACTTTTACACCAGGCATACCTAGTGCTGCTGACATTACTTTATTCCAAATTTGAATTTCGTATGCCATACTGTTATTTTTTACGTTCGTTACTTTTGAAAGCTATTATACAGAAAAAATGATTATTTTCTTTCCTAATTATGGAAACATTTTTAAACCCTGCATTTACTATTATTTCTTTCAATTCTGTAGGAGTATAGGTATGCATTCCTTCAATATAGGAATCCCACGTCCAACCGCCTTCAGCATCTGCACCATTTCCTATGAGGAGAACTCCATTGAGCTTTAATACTCGAAAAACTTCTTTAAAGGCTCTTTCTATATCAGACCAATAATAAACAGTTTCGAAAGCTGTGACTATTTCATATGAACTTGCATTAAAGGGTAACTTTTCAACATTCCCTTCATATATATTGCATCTTCCATTAGCTATTTCATTTAAATTAGTCTTTTTTGATAAAGATACAGATGTAGCGGAAAAGTCTACCCCATCAACTCTTGATGTTGGATATTTATCCAGGAGTCTTGCAATATTTCCTCCTCCACCACAGCCTATATCCAATACAGAATCTACACCATTTACATCCAAGAACTGAAAGGTCCATTCTGCTAAGTCTTTATGTGCTAAACCATTCATAAGTTTTAAAACGAATGTTCCAATTAATCCTTCTGGCATTCTTGCTTGATTTAAAAAGCGTTTAAATAAATTCTTCATAAACTAGATATACTCAGATGGATAAAGAAATATAATTGAATTATAATAAAAAGTGTGACATTTTCTATCAAGAAAATGTCACTCTCTATAGAATTCATTTTTAACTAAACATTATCACTGCAAGCAAAGATAATGCACCCAATCCTGTTAACATTGCTAATAAAGTAACCATACAACCAGCACCTTGAGCTACATCCTTAACAACTTCATGTGCTACATGATGACCGACATGTTCCCAAAAACCCATAATTTATAATATTTACATTATACATTTTGTCTTCGACTTCCTGAAAGATCCGTAATTATCTCATAAACACAAATGAAGATACATGTAGAAGTCTATACACGACCAACTTAAAGCAAAGCCTTAAAATAGTTTAGTAAACATAACACATCATTTGTGCATCTTTTTATTTTTTAGTTACAGTTGAATTTAAATAATTCAAATCAAATTTTCCTTTTGCACTATACATTGCTGTGAGTGCATTCAGGTAAACATAAGCAGATCCGTATATTATTGCGGTCGTACTAACTGTACTGATTGCTGCACTGGCAAGCCAACCAACAACAGGAATAAATTTTGCACCTTCACTAACAGCAGTTGCTGCACTTTTTGCAGTAAATGACCCTAAATTTGTGAGCACGGCAGAAGCAAGACTTTTACCTGCATTTTCACTAATCTTAATACCGAGAACTTTGTTAATATCATAATACATTTTCCATAGTGAAGCAGCAGCAGCCATAGCAGCCACACCCGCACCAGGAACGAAACTTTGAGCTAAACTAGCACCCAATTGAACTTTTTTATGTGTTTCAACAACATTAATTAATTTTTCAGGTATTGCTTTGCTCATTAATTCCGAAGTCTTACCTCCAGCATAATACCCGACAACTCCACCATTAACCAGTCTCCCTAATTTTGTTGCAACATTTGCAACATCTGATTTACTATAGCTCATTATTTATTTGTAATTATATTATTTCTTATAAGTTTTCTTTGCTTCATTAACAAATCTCTTGATAACAGATTGATCTTTTAAAACATCCGTCACTGCATCAGATAGTTTACTCATGTCAATATTTGGTCCATCTTGTTTGGCTAAAATACACAGAGCCTTCAAATAAACATATCCAGAAGCTAACGTAACAGCATATAATGTTGCACTCATTAATAAAGCACCGCCAACAGTTCCAATACCAGGGATAAATTTCAATGCACTTGCAACCCCTGACATAGCAGCATAGCTTGCAAGATTGGTCGCTACACCAGAACCAATTGTTTTAATTACATTTTCTTTGACAGGCATGTCGATTTTGTTGTTGATTCTTATATACATGCCCCAAATTGTTGCTGCACCTGCGGCCATATCTGCTCCTGGTACCGGAATCCAAGCAGAGCCTACAGCTAATTTACTATGAAGCTTAACAACATCTACTATTTCTTGAGGCAATAGTGTATTCGCCTGTTTATCAAGATACTGTACTAATTCTACAGATAATTTCAACAAATGTTCCTCTGTACTCATGCCTATTATTTAAATTTGTTCTACATTAAGATATGCCATACTCAAAGCACCCGCTTTCTTAATATCAATGCCATAGATACGCATGAAAACGTCAGCAACAACCTGTCCTCCGTTGGTTGAAACAGGATTGCTCATACTTTGTGTTACTACTTCAACTGTCATTCCAGGTTCAATGCGAATACCATTACAGTTTTTCATTTGTTTTGTTGTAATTCTAAATTTTGCCATAACGTGTATGTATCAAATTAATTTCATTAAACTTCATGCAAAGTTTATAAGAGTACAGATAATTAAGAAATTATAGTGCGTGTTTTTCTTTTATATTAGTCGAAAATGTTTGCGTAATGTAAATGCACACAAAACGACAGCAAATTTTTCTGCTGATA
>REGX01044338.1_pt1 | contig 11793 bp, 4 predicted proteins | sample 2276321 | NCBI WGS metagenome assembly REGX01 (sample SAMN08335021, study PRJNA423103) | bovine gut metagenome | biome: bovine gut metagenome; feature: rumen; material: feed digesta; isolation source: rumen digesta from from 15 high feed efficiency cows and 15 low feed... | host: Bos taurus ... | reverse complement strand
GGAAACACTTCTTCCTTCAAGGTAAATGGCAAGGATGTGGAATTGCAGATGACTACCGAATATCCTTGGAATGGCGATATTGTAATAAAGGTACTTAAAAACAAAAACAAGAATCTAAATCTGAAGATTCGCATCCCTGGATGGCTGAGAAGCCAGGTGGTACCTAGCAATCTTTATTCTTATTCGAATGATGACAAGAAGCTAGAGTATCAAATTTGGAATGGAGATACCTACACCACATTACCACTTAGTGGAACTGACAATATTGGCAAGGATGGCTATGCAGACATTAAATATTTGAGAAAAGGCGACATCATTCGCATTCACTTCGATATGGAACCTCGTACGGTTGTAGCCAACAAGAACGTTGCAGCCGATCGTGGTAGAATTGCCGTGGAGCGTGGTCCATTGGTATATTGTGCCGAAGCTGCTGATAACAACAACGATAATGTTAGCAGCTATGTTTTAGCCAACAAGCCTGCTTTTGAGTTGGTAAAAGACTATACCATTCAGAATACTGAGGCAAAGGGAAGTTTCAAGGTGAATGCCCTTACCACAACTGCTCAGAAAGTAGCCAATGATGCGAATGGCAAGGTTGAGGTGAAAGATGTGAAGCTTACCCTCATCCCTTACTATGCATGGAACCATCGTGGAGCCAACTTCATGGAAGTGTGGATGGCTCATCAATTAGAAGAAATCTTCAAAAACTAATTAGATAAACAATTACTTATGATGAAATTTAAGACAATCGCAATCCTCTGTCTTCTGGCCTTGAACATCCTGAATATCAATGCCAAGAAGATTCCATCCGAGAAAGATATGGGAGCTTACCTCTTCACTTATTTCACGGATGCCACTCACGATCTCTTTATGGGCATCAGCTATGATGGCTATACCTTCAAGGCGATCAACGACAGCAAGCCTATCATCCTGGGGGATACTATCGCCGAGCAGAAGGGTATCAGAGACCCACATATCTATCGTGCCCCTAATGGCTATTTCTATATCGCCATGACCGACCTCCATATCTATGGTAAGGAGGAGGGCATCCGTGAGACCAAGTGGGAACGAGAGGAAAAATATGGTTGGGGAAATAATCGTGGACTGGTGCTGATGCGTTCTAAGGATCTCATCAACTGGACACATTGCGAACTTCGTTTCGATAAGCTTTTTCCTGAAACACTTAGTGAGATATGCTGTGTATGGGCTCCTGAAACTATCTGGGATCCAGAGACCAAGCAGTTGATGATTTATTTCACCATGCGCAAGGACCCAAAGGACATCTGCCATCTCTATTATGCTTATGTGAATGAGGAATTCACCCAACTCACTTCTGAGCCAAAACTCCTCTTTGAGTTTGATGACCCTAAGATTCCTTGCATAGATGCCGACATCTGTCCAATGCCAGATGGAAGATTCTTCATGACTTATGATGCACAGGAAGGTCCTGCTGGAATTCGCTATGCTATCTCCGATCATATCAACCGAGGCTACAAGACTACAGCTCCCCAAATCGATACAGAGAAGAGAGGCTGCGAGGCTCCTAACACATGGAAGCGTATTGGCGAGGACAAGTGGGTGACGATGTATGACATCTACAGCATCAAGCCTCATAACTTCGGATTTGTCGAGACTTCCGACTTCAAGACTTTCACTCCTCTGGGCCGCTTCAACGAAGGCAAGATGAAGGCTGAGAACTTCATTTCTCCAAAGCACGGATCGGTTATTCAGATTACTAAAAAAGAGGCAAAGCGCCTTATCAAGTATTGGAGTAAGCACTAAGCGGGATTTAAAGATTTAGGATTAAAGATTAAAGAATTAAAATATAAAAGCCAATAGCTTTTTTGCTCAAGCCATTTGGCATAACCAAAAATTTATAACATATATGGGAAACAATCGAAGATTATCCATTTTGTTCTGCGCGATGCTCGCTACCACTGCAGGCATGGCTCAACAGGCAAACGACAATTCCGCAGCGGTTGTCGACATCGATGATGCTCGACAAAACCTGCAAGTTAATGAAATCAATCGATTTCCAATGCATACCGATTTCTTCGGCTATGAATCGCTGGAGAAGGCACTGAAGTATGATCATAAGCTTTCGAATAACTATCTTTCTCTCGAAGGTGACTGGAAATTCAATTGGGTAGCTGATTATAATCAGCGTCCTAAGGATTTCTTTGCTACCAATTTCGACGATTCCAGTTGGAAGACTATGCACGTTCCTGGCATCTGGGAGTTAAATGGATATGGCGATCCAGAATATGTAAATATTGGTTTTGCCTGGAGAGGTCATTTCAATGAGCAGCCACCTGCTGTTCCAGACAAAGACAATCACGTGGGTACATATCGCAAGACTATCGATATTCCTGCCAATTGGGATGGTAAGCAGATTATCGCTCACTTCGGTTCTGTAACCTCGAATATCGCTCTTTATGTTAACGGTCAGTTTGCTGGATATACCGAGGATTCCAAGATTGCTGCCGAATTCGACATCACGAATCTGGTGAAACCAGGCAAGAACCTCATCACCTTCCAGGTAAGTCGTTGGTGTGATGGTTCCTGGGATGAGGATCAAGACTTCTGGCGTTTATCGGGTGTTGCTCGAGAGAGTTATCTCTATAGCAAAGATGCCGAGGCACATATTAATAATGTGATGGTAAATGCGGGCCTTTCCGAGGATTACTCTTCTGGTGAACTCACAGTGGATGTGGCTGCCTTTGCCAGTGAGAAGGCACGTAAGAAGAACATCAATTTGGAATATAATCTTTATAGCAATGGTGTTCGTTTGAGCAGAAGTATTCAGAAGATAGACCCAAGACTGGGCAAGGATAATGTGGCTAGTCTGAGATATAACTTGAATGTGAAGAACATCAAGCAGTGGTCGGCTGAAACTCCAAACCTTTATACCGTTGTTGTTACACTCAAGGAGGGTGACAAGATCTTGGAAGTGGTTCCTGTAAGAGTTGGTTTCCGAAAGGTTGAAATCAAGGATGGACAATTGTTGGTAAATGGCAAGGCCATCCTCATCAAGGGTGCTAATCGTCATGAGATGGACCCTGATGGTGGTTATGTAATGACCCGCGAGCGTATGATTCACGACATCAAGGTGATGAAGCGCCTCAACATCAATGCTGTAAGAACCTGTCACTATCCAGACGATCCTATGTGGTATCAGCTTTGCGATGAGTATGGTCTCTATCTGGTAGGTGAGGCTAATCAGGAGAGTCATGGTTTTGGCTATGGCAAGGATGCCATTACTGGTACTCCTCTCTTTGCGAATCAGATTCTGGAGCGCAATCAGCACAATGTGCAGGCCAATTTCAACCATCCAAGTATCATCGTATGGAGTCTGGGTAACGAGACTAAATACAGCAAGAACTTCGATGATGCCTACGATTGGATAAAGAATCTCGACCCTAACCGTCCTATTCAGTATGAGCAGGCAGGTGACTGGGGACATGCTACAGATATTTTCTGCCCTATGTATTTCTCGGTAAAGGATTGCGAGAAATATGCCAAGGATGCCAGCAAGAAACGTCCTTTGATTCTTTGCGAATATAACCACACTATGGGTAATTCGGGTGGTAACCTCGCTGAATATATGGAGCTCGCCCGCAAGTATCCTAAGTTCCAGGGTGGCTTCGACTGGGATTTTGTCGACCAGGGTCTGCATCGCAATCCTGATTACAAAGCTAACCGCACTGTTGAGGATTATGAGAAAAAGGCTGCTTCTCTCGAAGTTGGTAGTGGCAACCAGGAGAAATATACTTATGGTGGTGACTACAATAAGTATGATCCAAGCGACAACAACTTCAACTGCAATGGTATTGTAGGTCCAGACCGTCAGCTGAATCCTCATGCTTACGAACTTGCTTATCAGTATCAGAACATTTGGGTTAAGCCTTTCAAACTGAACGAAGGCAAGATTGCCATCAAGAATGAGAACTACTTCCGCGACTTCAGCAACTATAAGCTGTTGTGGAGTGTACTCGACAAGAATGGCAAGGTTGCCAAGAGTGGCGAGATCGACGAGATTCGCATCGCTCCACAGAAGGCTGTTGCTATCGCTTTGCCTATCACCGACGGCAAGTATGCTTTTCTCAACCTCGACTTCAAACTCAAGTCTGCCGAGTCTTTGCTGGAGGCAGGTACTACCATTGCCTACGAGCAGATTGCACTTGGCGAGGAAATCAAGCCAGAAGCCCCAAAGAACAATATCGCCATCAACAAGTTCAAGGTAGTTGACAAGAAGAAGAATCCATCTATCCAAATTACCAGCGATGATATGACGGTTGAATTCGACCGTGCTACTGGTTTTATGAACAAGTATCAGGTAAAGGGTACTAGCTTCATCGCCGAGGGCGGCCAACTGAAACCAAACTTCTGGCGTGCCGTTACCGATAATGATATGGGTGCAAGAATGCAGCAGAAGTTCGAGGCATGGAGAAATCCTAAGATGCAGTTGCAGGAAATCACTGCCAAGGCTGTAGAGGGTCAGGTATTGGTGAATGCTTCTTATCAGATGCCAGATGTGAAGGCAACCCTTCATCTGCTCTATGTCATCAACAAAAATGGAAGTGTTGATGTTTCTATGAATATGAAGACCGACAAGGCTGCCAAGGTGAGCGACTACTTCCGCTTTGGTATGCTGATGGAGATGCCATACGACTTCGACAATAGTGAATTCCTCGGCCGTGGTCCTGTTGAGAACTACAGCGACCGTAAGGCATTTGCACGCATGGGTGTTTATAAGCAGACAGCCGACCAGCAGTTCTTCCCTTACATTCGTCCTCAAGAGACAGGTAGCAAGCAGAACATCCTTTGGTGGAAACAGAGCAACAAGGCCGGCAACGGACTTTGGATTTCTGGTACCGACAAGGACGGTTTATCTATGTCAGCCCTCCATTATGCAATCAAGGATTTGGACGAGGGAGCCGACAAAAAACAGCGTCACAGCTACGAGGTGCCTAAGTCAAAATACACCAACCTCATCATCGACAACATTCAGATGGGTGTAGGTGGTACCAACTCATGGGGTGCATGGCCACTCGAGAAATACCGCCTCCGCTATGGAGATAGGGCGTATAAATTCACTATTGTACCAGTTATAAAGTGATAATCCACCTTTTAAGAACAATAATCCACCTTTTTCGAGGTGGATTATTTTATTTTTGCAGTAGATAAACTATTAAAACATAAAATGAGAAAACCTAAATTATTAGCGACTTTACTGCTGGCCGCCCTTACATCACTAGGAGCCAGTGCGCAAAATCACGAGTTCACATTGAATGGTAAGGCAGGTGCCCCTATACAGAATACTATGTATGGCATCTTCTTCGAGGACATTAACTTTGGTGCAGATGGTGGTCTTTATGCCGACCTCATCGAGAACCGTTCTTTCGAGTTTCCAAACCACCTTATGGGATGGGAAACTTTCGGAAATGTGAATGTCAGCGATTTCAAACCTGCTTTCGACCGTAACCCTCACTACATCACACTGCAGCCTTCTGGCCACGACCAGAAATTCACTGGTGTCGAGAACAAGGGCTTCTTCGGAATTGGCTTGAAGAAAGGTATGAAATACGACTTCTCTGTTTATGCAAGATTGAATAATCTGCAGGGCAAGAAGTGTCAGCTTCGCGTGGAGCTTGTCGACGACAAGGATAATGTGATTGCAAAGCACGGCATTCCTGTAGAGGCTAATCAGTGGAAGAAATATACCACATCCCTCACCTCTCCAAAGACTGTGGCAAAGGGTTCTATGCGTATCTATCTGGAGAAAGGCGATGCTGTCGATCTCGACCATGTTTCTCTCTTCCCAAGCGATAACTGGAATGGACTTCGTGCCGACCTCGTTCAGGACTTGAAGGATCTTCACCCTGGCATTTTCCGTTTCCCTGGTGGATGTATTGTAGAAGGTACCGACCTCAACACCCGCTATCAGTGGAAAAACAGTGTGGGTGCTGTAGAGAACCGTCCTCTCAACGAGAACCGCTGGAACTATACTTTCCCTCATCGTCTCTACCCTAACTACTATCAGAGCTATGGCTTAGGCTTCTACGAGTTCTTCCTGTTGAGTGAGTATATTGGTGCAGAACCATTACCTGTAGTATCTGTAGGTCTTGCTTGTCAGTTCCAGAACAAGGATGATGCAAAGAATGCTCACGTTGCTGTGGATGATCTTCAGCCATACATCGACGATGCCCTCGACCTTATCGAGTTTGCCAATGGCGATGTTAATACCAAGTGGGGTAAGCTTCGTGCAGAGATGGGACATCCTGCTCCTTTCAATATGAAGCAGATTGGTGTAGGTAACGAGCAGTGGGGTCCTCTCTATCCAGAGCGTCTCGAGAAGTTCGTTAAGCAGATTCGTGCAAAATATCCAAAGATGAAGATCTGCGGAACCAGCGGTCCTTCTGCCGATGGCGACAAGTTCGACTATGGTTGGGAGCAGATGCGCAAGATTGGTGTTGACTTGGTTGATGAGCACTATTATATGAAGCCTAAGTGGTTCTTTGATAATGCAGGACGCTATGACAACTACGACCGCAAGGGTCCTAAGGTTTTCGCTGGTGAGTATGCTGCTCACGGCGAGGGCGAATTCAACAACTGGGAGGCAGCTCTTTCTGAGGCAGCATTCATGACAGGTTTGGAGCGCAATGCAGATGTGGTTCACCAGGCTACTTATGCCCCACTCTTCGCTCACGTTGAGGGTTGGCAGTGGAAGCCAGATCTTATCTGGTTCGACAACTTGAAGTCTGTTCGCAGTGCTAACTGGTATGTTCAGATGCTCTATGGTACTTATCGTGGTACTAATATTCTCAACCTCACCGAAAATGGTAAGGCAGTAAAGGGCGAGGATGGTCTCTACGCATCTGCTGTATTTGATAAGACAAACAAGAGTACTTATATCAAGGTTGCCAACAACAATGATGCAGAGCGCGAGATCACTATCAATCTGAAGGGTCTCAAGGCTGGCAAGACTGTCAAGGTGGTTACTCTTACAGCTAAGAACATCAAGGCTGAAAATACCTTGAAGAATCCTGATGCTGTGAAGCCTATTGAAAGCGAGATTTCACTTGAGGGTGCTCAGCTGAAGGTTACTGTTCCTGCTAAGGCTTTCGTTGTTTATCAGCTTTAGAATTAAAGACAGGTTGTTAGACAGAAAGACATAAAAACATATTTTTGTCTTCGACTTTTAAATAAAAATGGCTTCTCTTTTGAGGGAAGCCATTTCTTATTATAACTTTTTGAACATTCCCCTATCCTCCTCAGAAAACGAGGGAGACTACTTCTTGTGACAAAGGGAAGTCTATTCTAACATACATTCTTATTTCAAATTATTAAAATAGAAATCTATACTATTAAAGTCGTTATTATTACTTTTGCAAGTGCCTTCCTTATCGAATATTAAATAATTCGGAAACATCCCTGCTTTATAAGCATTTCTCACAGACCTTCCTTGCTCCTTAGAAAGATTATAGTGATACATATTCTTATCTGTCAATTCCAAATCAAGAATAAATTGCTTCCATAATTTATCCGGTGTATCAAATGCCAAGAAAATATATACTGGATCATATTTGAAATATTTTACTTTCTTCTGTTTCCATTGCTTCATATCTACCCTGCATGCTCCACACCATGACCCCCAAAAATCAACTATCACATATCTTCCCTTATAGGGAGCTATTATTTTTCTCAATATTTCCTCTCCATCAGTAATGCCTTCATAATTTATGGTATCTGCTAGAGGATGGTAAGTTTTTGTTTTCTCTATAAGATTTTCTAAATAATTATTTTTTGTTTCAAGTTTTTCCAATAGACAAGGAATTGAAATTTCTGTCTGATACATTTTTAATTTACTTTCACGAAGTGTGTCTTGATGAGACATCTGCCAGAAAAATCCTTCTGTTGCCATCAGAAGACTTCTTAGTTCTTTGTCTGCATTTACAAGAGTAAGATTTTCCAAGGTGGTTTTTCCTGGAGATAAATAGCGCATAATGGTAGGCAAAGACTTACCATTCTTATCCCACAGAGTATAAGGTTTCTCAAGATCAGGTAGAAGTCTACCAACTATAAAATCGCGAATAGAAGGTTTATAGATGTTACTACTATAGTGACTTGTATTTCGTGATTCATAAACAATCGATGTAACCAGACCATGAATGGCAACACGCATAAACTTAAGGTAACGGCTTGAAATCTTTGGCTTCGCCCTTGAAACGTCAGCTATTTTTCCCAATACACTGTCCCAGGCAGGCTCCAGCATCGAAGGTAATTTGTCAATATCCACTTGTTTCCCTTTTATTTTTTTTAAAATATCATAAAGCTCATTTGGGGCAATAGGATTATTAATCAATTCATTCAGCACTCTGCTTCCATCCCCCATAAAAATAGTCTGATGATTACTGAAATCATTCATCATATAATAAGTTTTACCCGGTTCCAAAGGTAATGTGAAAGGATAATATCCTGCATACACCTGAACGGAAGAAGAATTAAGAAGTGGTACCTTTATGATAAAACGACCTAAGGAATCAATGCGACTAAAACAATCTACCTCATATGTATTTGTAACAAAGCCTGCGCAAAAAGTAGTATAATTTACATGAGCCTTATAATTGGACCAAGGAGAGTAACGCATCCATCCAACAATCGTTGCAGTATCAACCCTATATCCATTATCTACAAAATCCTGTTCCTTATCCTTTTTCGGATAATCAGGAAGATTCCCAGTAAATACAGAGCAGGAATATTTCTTTCCATCAATGACAAACTTTCGCTTGCCATTCTTCTTCACACCAACATTAATCAGTATCTGTTTCTTTCCATTCGTGATTTTCAGCTCATTGTCTTTCTTCTGGGCACCTTCCACATAATTCCAGAACTGACAATCGTAGACTACACCCTCAGGATAGATACCAAGAAGCCAGTCACCTGTCTTATCATCTCGCCAGGTGGTGTTCGGCATTTCTATCAAAGAAGTATTTCTAAACTGATCATCTTTGTCAGATTCCATAGCATTGATCTCAAGTGTAGATAAAATAATCAATAACCCCAATATTAGATTTCTCATTTTCCCTAACATTAAATTTTTACAGGGCAAAGATATTTAATAAATTAATTATTGACATTTTATTATGTAACAGATACTTTAATATACGTAACAAACGATAGTTTTAAATAATAAAACGGCAGTCAATGACAGATAAGCCTATAAAATCCACCCTTCCACTTTGAATGTTTTACAGGTTTTATCTTTGTGCTCAAAACTTCTCATTTATATTGTTGGCAGTATATGGTTGTTCATCTTTGGCCATTTCTCAACATATAAAAGCATTTAAAATTACATCGCCCACAAATAAAGAAAAATGAAAATAACTTTTCATTTTTTTATTTTCTTAACCGCAACTTATTGACTTATAACGACTTTGGCTGAAAGCAATTTTCTCAAACTTTTTTTGATAACAGACTCAACCTATTTATTGGCAATAAGGGAAAACAAATACTCTTATGTCTTTCTGCCCACAAATACATCAAAAAAATTCCACGCAAGGTCGATGTGTTGAAATGTTAAAAAAGCTAACTCAATGGTTTAGCAGGTCTAAACCGATGGTTTACGACCTCTAAACCATGCATTTACGTTGGCTATTTCAACAGTATCCTGGCTACAAATCAAAAGCAAAAAATTGCTTTCAGCCAAAGTCACTATCAGACAACAAGTTACAATAAAAAAAACAAAAAAATGAAAAGTTATTTTTAGTTTTGTAATATCAAGCACCTATTACAAAAAAAACTTTCAAAAACTTATCAAAGCTATCCAGAGAAATACTAGCTTGGATAATTCAAGGTTATCACCAATATTACGCAAACTATTCACCCATAACAAAACGTTGTTAGTGACATTCCCTTTCTCTAGCTCCCCCACGAACGGGGGAAAAGCAATATCAACGAGGCAAAAAAAATGGCCTTCCCATTTTGGGGAAAGCCATTATTTCTAATATAAAGTCAAAAGACAAAAAATATATTTTTATGTCTTTCTGTCTTACAACCAATCTTTCTGTTTATCGAATGAACAGCAATTCACGATACTTAGGCAATGTCCAAAGTTCATCACTTACCACGAGTTCAAGCTTGTCAATCTGATAACGGATATCCTCCATCATTGGGGCTACAGTATCATGATATGCGATTGCTTTCTCGCGAGCAGACTCAATCTTATTAGCTACTCTACGAGCATCAATCAGCTCCTCTACGCCTTTTTCAATCTTCTCAGTACGTTCAGCAATCTCGCGGATAATCTTCACATTACGTTCAGTCAACTGCTTGCCTTCCTCACGACCAAAGATCTCGATCATGCTCTCTACATTCTTAGCCAGACGACTCTGATAGTGAGTAGCAACAGGGATGATATGATTCATAGCAAGATCGCCCATTACACGGCCCTCAATCTGAATCTTCTTGGTATAGGTCTCCCACTTCACCTCATCACGAGCAATCAGCTCGTTTTGCTTCATCACATTCTGACTCTCGAACATCTTGATGCTAGCCTCATCGAGGTAGCGGTCGAAGCAGAGAGGACAGCTTGCTTCACAATCCAAACCACGCTTAGCAGCTTCTTCCTTCCACTCATCACTATAGCCATTACCGTCGAAACGGATAGGACGACAAGTCTTGATATCCTCACGGATAACATCGATGATAGCAGCAGTCTGATCCTCACCCTTCTTGATAAGAGCATCCACACGAGTCTTGAAAGATTCAAGAGCCTCAGCAACTGCAGTGTTGAGCACGATCATGCTGGCAGCACAGTTAGCCTCAGAACCTACTGCACGGAACTCGAAACGGTTACCAGTGAAGGCGAATGGAGAGGTACGGTTTCTATCTGTATTATCAACGATAATCTCAGGAATCTCAGGAATATCCAACTTCACACCCTTCTTACCCTCAAGCTTGAAGAGATCCTTCTTATCAGCCTTCTCAATATGGTCGAGCAAATCGGTGAGCTGCTTGCCAAGGAAGCTGGAGATAATTGCAGGAGGTGCCTCGTTAGCACCCAGACGATGGTCGTTGGTAGCACTCATCACACTAGCCTTGAGCAGACCATTGTGATTATATACTGCCATCAAAGTTTCTACAATAAACACTACGAAACGCAGGTTATCCTCTGGAGTCTTGCCACTCTTATGGAGCAATACACCTGTATCGGTAGTAAGCGACCAGTTGTTGTGCTTACCAGAACCATTGATGCCATCGAATGGTTTCTCGTGGAGAAGAACCACAAAACCATGCTTGCGGGCAACCTTCTTCATCAAGCTCATCAAAAGCATATTGTGGTCAACAGCCAGATTGCACTCCTCAAAGATAGGAGCAAGCTCGAACTGACCAGGAGCCACCTCGTTATGGCGAGTCTTGCAAGGGATACCCAACTCAAGGGCCTGAATTTCAAGATCCTTCATGAAAGCCTGAACACGCTCTGGGATAGTACCAAAGTAGTGGTCATCCATCTGCTGGTTCTTTGCAGAATCGTGTCCCATAAGGGTACGGCCAGTAAGCATCAAGTCAGGGCGAGCAAAATAAAGATCCTCATCCACGAGGAAGTACTCCTGCTCCCAACCCAAGTTGGCGCTAACTTTCTTTACATTCTTATCAAAATAATGACATACCTCGGTAGCAGCCACATTCACAGCATGCAGAGAGCGAAGCAGAGGAGCCTTGTAGTCGAGAGCCTCACCTGTATAAGAGATGAAGATGGTAGGAATACAAAGCGTATCGTCGATGATGAAG
>REGX01429629.1_pt1 | contig 11834 bp, 5 predicted proteins | sample 2276321 | NCBI WGS metagenome assembly REGX01 (sample SAMN08335021, study PRJNA423103) | bovine gut metagenome | biome: bovine gut metagenome; feature: rumen; material: feed digesta; isolation source: rumen digesta from from 15 high feed efficiency cows and 15 low feed... | host: Bos taurus ... | reverse complement strand
ATATATAATAGGTGATAATCTTACTAATAAGGCGTATCAGAATCATCTGAGCCGTCTGAAGTATCTGGATGTTGAGGGACGAGGGGAGCGTTCTGGTCTTTATAATATGGGCAGAAATGTTACGATGAAACTTGTCATCCCGATTGGATTGTAAAATTGTGAGTGGAACAATCAATCAATGAAAAAAAAGATGCGCACACTTTTTTTGTTCTGCCAACTCTTTTTGTGCCCTCAAAATTTGGTGGTTATCAGGAAATTATATATATTTGCTCTGAAAAATAAACCAAATTTAAAAATAATTAGTTTTAGATTCCCTCTTGATGAAAAAGAGGTTAAAGTAAAAAGTAAAATTTTGTGCTTATAATGAGTGCAATGATTCATGATCACCCGTGAGGGCCTTTAATGAAAAGTTAAAAAAAAAGGTATACCGTGGTGGTATGCCTTTTTTTTGTAATCTTATTTTTGTATTGTATTGGAGTGTAACTTATTGTTGAACTCCTCGTCGGTGTAGTGATCGGCCATGGCCAGGACGCTCTCAAAACAATCGACGGCATCGTTTTCCATCCTGTCACTATGAAGTTTTGCTCCCTGTTTGTAGCAGACGGCATGGGCGGAGAGGATGCGCCGATTGTGGTCTAGCTGGATGGCGATGTGACAGCGTACATTACGCCAGCCTGAGGCGATATCCAGCGAATATGTAGAGCTTGTATTGAAGATTTCCTGATTGGATGGCAGCTCTTTGCCACGGAATGTAAAGCGTGGCGGTATATAGCGGCCTTTCTTCAGATTGGTAAGTTCACGGCGAGCTTCTGCAGGGGCTTTCTTCAGCTCGGTAAAGTGGGATACTACTGCAAATTCGCCTGGGATGATAGGCCAGCTGTTGCCCGATGACATTACTTCTCGGCTGATATACTTAACATCAAGTATCTGCCACGAGTCGTCTACCTTGTCGGTTATAAGGCAGATGATAACATATTTTTCTCTGCTTGAGTCTTTACTGTTTCTAGTAGGAATCGCTTTTGCCCAATAGTAATGATGCTCGGGAACAAACTGGTTTATCTCTCCGGCGATGTATTCCTTTACGTTCGTGCAGGTTACACCGTCTTTATCATATTTTATATTCTTGAACTCTTCGAGTACAGGAATTCGGTATTCTATCATTTCGCCATCCACAGCTAAAAAATATCCGCGACCTGTAAGAATCTCGGATTTTACATGCATTTTCTCCATCATAAGTTGTTTAATGTAATTCGACTTGATTACTGTTTTCATCTCATGGTTGGGTTAGAAAGGGTAGCCCCCGCTCCCGGGGGCTACTTTTGAAATTAGAGACATGAATTGTCATCTACTACTACTTAGAGTCTAATACCTTTCATATCGCCACATCGCGTGGCAACCATAAAATGTGAACAATTAATACTTAATACTTTTAACTTTTTATTTTTGACTCTACAAAGCTAACAAATTTTACCCTCTAAACCAAAAAACGCATAGACGCAAAAAGACGCAAAGTGGAAAATAAAGACCCAAAAAGGCGCAAAAATACTTTTTTATCCCAATTTTTTTATCTATTTTTGCCGCAGAATTAATTTTTAAGCAGTCGTATTAACAAAAAGTGCTCTATACTGTAAATTTATGGAATTTAAGTTTTCTAACAATTCGTATTGGACAGCCATTCGCAATCTAAGAATGTCGATGTTTGTTTTATGTATCTCAGTGGCCTCACTGGGTATGCTTTCGCATCTTCTGGGAATCACTGGCGTGCAGGAAACTCCTGTGCTTATTATTTCAGCTCTTACTATCCTGGATTGTATTATTTTTGGTGCGCTCGTTTACTTCAAGAAAATGTCGGTAGGAAGTGCCTTTATGTGGTACAGTATCACGGCAGAACTACTTCAGATGTTCAGGATCGGATACTTTACGCTTGCCGAGGGTGAACATTATGGGCAGGTGATACTTGCGAATATGGTGGTATCTTATACCATATTATTATATGTGACTTTTGGATTTATTCAGAAAGCACCTTCGATCGTGGCTTTTCTGTGTGTCGTCAGCTTCGGTTTTGCCTTGTATGTGCATCCTGAAATGTTTAACAGTGGTACTATCATTACCTTCGTATTAGTGGTGATGCTGACGGTATTGGTGGCCTATGTGAGTAAGCTCACGCTAGAGCGACTACAGCGCGAGAAAGACGAAATGCTGAAGACACAGAATGACTTGCTATCGGCATTCCACATGAACAAGGATCAGCTGCTGGCCTATCTTCAGCTCTGCAGAAACTCCAATGAAGACAATATCGAGAACTTCTTCAGCCGTCTGGACAAGAAATCGGAATATAATCTGATCAAAGCTGTAGAAAAACATCAGATAGACCAAAAAGCCAAACAGACCAATTTTGAGAGAAAATTCCCTATGCTGTCGGAAACAGAACGAGATATCTGCGAACTGGTCATGAAAGGATATACCATCAATGAAATCGCACAGCAACTAGGCAAATCGGCCAGTAACGTGAGTACAGTAAGAGGAAATATCAGAAGAAAGTTTGGACTCTCTCCTGAAGAAGACTTGCAGGAATACATTAAAAAGAAAGTGATTTAAATAAAGAAATCTTACTGCTACTAGTTACAAAAGGGGTGTATATTCGTCACTATATATAAACAACTGAATATACAAATCATGAAATTAACAAGAACTTTTGTAGCCTTATTAACGATTTGCACATGGGCAATACCGGCTCATGCGCAATACAAACTATGGTATCAGGAGCCCGCAAGAGTGTGGACTGATGCCTTGCCTTTAGGCAACGGACGACTGGGCGCAATGGTATACGGTATACCATCTACTGAACGAATTCAACTCAACGAAGAAACCATCTGGACAGGACAGCCCAATAACAATCCTAATCCTGATGCCAAAAAAGCTATTCCTATTATTCAAAACCTGCTCTTTGAGGGCAAATACAGAAAGGCGCAGGATATGGCATCAGCCAAGGTAATGGCTGCTACCAATTCTGGTATGGCTTATCAGACATTCGGAGATGTATTGATCTCAACTCCGGATATACAAGAATATCAGCAATATTATCGGGAACTGAGCCTTGACTCAGCGCGCACGATCACTAGATTTGTAAGTGATGGCGTGACTTATCAGCGAGAAGTAATTACATCATTAAGTGATGATGTAGTGATGGTAAGACTTACGGCTTCTAAGCCAGGCAAGATAAGTTTTACAGCCAATTATTCTACTCCTCATGATGATGTGATCATCAAGAGTGAAGGGGATGAAGCTACCTTATTAGGCGTAGGCTCTAAGATGGAAGGATGCAAAGGTAAAGTGCGCTTTATGGGCAGAATGGCCGTGAAGGCCATTGGCGGTAAGAAAGCGTCGACCGATGGTGTCATCTCTGTAAAAGGTGCTGATGAGGCAATCCTCTATATATCTATAGCCACCAATTTCATCAACTATCGAAATATTACGGGGGATGAAGCGCAGAAGAGTGAGGATATCCTGAGAAAGGCGATGGCGCGCGACTATGATGAAAGCAGAAAGCTGCATATCGCTAAATTCCAAAACTTGATGCATCGTACTTCGCTCTATCTGGGTGAGGATAAATACAAGCATCTGCCAACAGATGAACGATTGATAAACTTTGCCAAGACAGATGACAACTGGTTGGTTGCTACTTATTTCGCCTTTGGCAGATATCTGCTGATATGCAGTTCGCAACCAGGCGGACAAGCTGCTAATCTGCAGGGTATATGGAATGATAAAATGTTTCCGTCATGGGACAGCAAATATACGACCAATATCAACCTTGAGATGAATTACTGGCCTGCTGAACCTACCAACCTGACAGAACTGAACGAACCTCTGTTCAGACTGATAAGCGAAGTAGCCAAGAGCGGTGTAGTATCAGCCAAGACTATGTATGACAAGGATCATGGATGGGTATTGCATCATAATACTGATATATGGCGAGTTACAGGTGCTATCGACCATGCACCAAGTGGTATGTGGATGACAGGTGGCGCATGGGTATGCAGTCATTTATGGCAGCACTATCTCTATACAGGTGATAAGAAATTCCTGAAAGAGGCTTATCCGCTGATGAAAGGCGCAGCAGAATTCCTGAATAGCATGCTCATCAAGGAGCCAAAGAATGGATGGCTGGTGATTTCACCTTCTGTATCGCCTGAAAACTGCCACAAATCTCCTGACGGTAAGATCAATATCAGCTATGGTACTACCATGGATAATCAATTGATATATGAGCTATTCCACAATGTAGCTGCAGCTGGAAAGATCCTGGGTGAGGATGAAGTCTATGGCAAACAGCTGGTGGCCAGACTGGACAGCATGCCTCCTATGCAGATAGGCAAGTGGGGACAGTTGCAGGAATGGCTGAAAGACTGGGATGATCCTACCGACAAGCATCGCCATGTAAGTCATCTCTATGGATTATTCCCTGGTAATCTGATATCTCCATATCGTACACCAGAACTGACAGATGCTGCGCGTACATCACTCATTCACAGAGGCGACCCAAGCACTGGATGGTCGATGGGATGGAAAGTATGTCTGTGGGCACGTCTGCTAGATGGAAATCATGCTTACAAGCTGATACATAACCAACTAAGTCTGACTGATGACCGATGGATGGCCTATGGAAAGAACAAGAAGCAAGGCGGAACTTATCGCAATCCCTTTGATGCACATCCACCATTCCAGATAGACGGCAACTTTGGGTGTACGGCGGGAATAGCAGAAATGCTGGTGCAGAGTCATGATGGAGCAGTAGACTTGTTGCCTGCTCTGCCTGATGCATGGAAAGCCCAGGGAGAGGTAAAAGGACTGAAGACCCGAGGAGGATTTGAAATCGTAGATATGGCATGGAAAGACGGCAAAATATGCAAGCTGATCATCAAGTCGACTATCGGTGGAAACCTTCGCCTTCGCATGAATGCGCCAGTCAAAGGACTAAAGAAAGCCAAAGGTATCAACAAGAATCCACTCTTCCAGAACTATGAACTGCAGAAGATGCAGAATCATTCAGAGGTAAAACTGAAAGAAGTAACTCTGCCACAGACCTATAGCTACGATATAGCAACAAAGGGAGGGAAAGTGATTGAGATATTGAAATAATGAAAAAATGAAATATTGGAGAGTAATCACAATTACTAATTCCTAATTTCTAATTCCTAATCAAAAAAAGATGCGTCGCGCAATATACTATTTAATAGCAGCACTTTTGCCTGCAAATATGATGGCCGCTGGCATACAGAAGCCATGGGACAACGGTAAACTGAAAGTATCGGATAATTCAAGATACCTTCAGTTTGAAAACGGCAAGCCATTCTTCTGGCTTGGAGAAACTGGATGGCTACTGCCAGAAAGACTAGACAGAGCAGAAGCACAATACTATCTGCAGAAATGCCGCAGAGCTGGATATAATATGGTACAGATACAGGTACTAGACGGAGTGCCATCTGTAAATATCTACGGACAATTGTCTAATCCTGCAGGCTGGGATATGTCGAAGGCTGATCCTGAGGGAGTATATTCCTACTGGGATCATCTAGACTATATTATTGACACAGCCGAACGAAATGGTATATATATAGGTATGGTGCCTATCTGGGGCTCTCAGATACAGGCAGGAAATATCAATGCAGACCAGGCTAAGGTATACGGACAATTCCTCGCTAAGCGATACAAGGATAAGAAAAATATTATCTGGATCATGGGTGGTGATATCAAAGGAGATATACATCCTGAAATCTGGGAATCATTAGCAATGACCATCAAAGGTATTGATAAAAATCACTTGATGACTTATCATCCTCGTGGAAGATTTACATCGGCTAAATGGTGGAGTAAGGCTAAGTGGCTGGATTTCCACATGTTCCAGAGTGGACATAGAAAATACGGACAGCGCATGGGTAATGCCGATTATCCTATACCTGATAATACAGAGGAGGACAACTGGATGTATGTAGACTCCACATGGGCCTACAAACCTATGAAACCTGTACTCGATGATGAGCCAAGCTATGAGGATATACCTAAAGGACTGCACGATCCTAATGAACAAAGATGGCAGGACTATGATGTAAGACGCTATGCGTATTGGAGCGTATTTGCTGGTAGTTTCGGCCATACTTATGGTCATAATGCCATTATGCAAATGCTCAAGCCTGGATATCCTACCAGTTATGGCAGTGACGGTGCAGAGAAGAGCTGGTATCAAGCTCTCAATGACCCAGGATTCAATCAGATGAAATATCTGAAGAATCTGATGCTGAGTTTCCCATATCTCGAGCGAGTACCCGACCAGAGTATCATCGCAGGCAAAAATGGAACACAATACAACAGACTACTGGCTACAAGAGGCAATGACTATCTAATGGTCTACAATTACAATAATGTACCCATGAAGCTAGACCTCGACAAGATATCAGGCAAGAAAAAGAATGTATGGTGGATGGATGCTGCTACAGGTACATTGAATTACCTGGGAGAATTTGACAGCAAAACGCTCACCTTCAATCCTCAGAATCCTGAACGCAAGAAAGTAAACGATGGTGTACTGATCGCTGTAGATGCCAGCAAGAATTATCTGGCTAAAGACCAAAAGGAAATCGAGGATATGAGCATGGCAGACAGAAAAAGAAACTTGAATGAGTAAGAGAAAAATTATATATAGTGTGATGATCCTATTGCCTGCTCATGTAGTAGCAGGCAATATCGGTATCTTTGACCTGAGAGTGGAGAATATGAAAAACCCTATGGGACTGGGTATTACTGCTCCTCGATTCTCATGGAAGATATCGTCGGATAAAAACAATACTGTACAAAAGACATATCAGATCATTGTAGCATCATCGCGAGAAAAAATAGATAAGAATGAAGGCGACCTCTGGAATTCCAAACAGGTAAATTCGGAAAATCAGCTGTGGATACCATATATGGGTGCTCAGCTGAAATCGAATGATGAGGCTTACTGGAAGGTACGTATTACTACCAGTAAGGGAAAAACTGAATGGAGTGAAGCTCAGCATTTTACAATCGGACTGCTTTCAGAAGGAAGATGGAGAGGCAGATGGATAGGACTTGAAAATCTGCAGAAAGGCGAGGAGAGAGGTATGCATACTCGTCTGGCTGCAAGATATCTGCGCAAGGAATTTCAACTGAAAGGCAAAGTGAAACGAGCTATGGCATATGTAGCTGGTCTTGGCGTATATGAATTTTATGTCAACGGCAGCAAAATAGGTGATAATCATGTATTGCAGCCTGTGCCATCAGACTATCGTAAGTCGGTATATTTCAATACCTACGATGTTACTCCTCAGTTGAAAGACAGCGTATGTGTGCTGGCTATAGCATTAGGTAATGGTCGCTTTTTCACACCAAGACAGGAGAAAGCGTACAAGGCACCAATTTTCGGTCAGCCTAAATGCAGAATCAATGTCATTGTAGAATACGAAAATGGTAAGACAGAACGACTAACCACCAATGAGAAATGGAAACTTTCTACCAGCGGACCAATCAGAAGTAATAATGAATACGATGGTGAGGAATATGATGCCCGCATGGATTTATCTGGTTGGAACAAAGTAGGCTATGATGACAAAAACTGGATGAAAGCAGAACGCTGTGATATTCCAGAAGGTGAGCTGAAACCTCAGATGACCGAAGGTATGATAGAGCAGGAATATGGCAAGCCTATATCTATCGTTCAACTCAAGAATAAGCACTATATCCTCGATTTTGGTCAGAATATGGCTGGATGGATAGGTTTTCGCGTGAATGGTCAGAAAGGTGATACTATCCGAGTAAAATATGCCGAGCGACTGAATGCTGATGGTACCTTATATACTAAGAATCTGCGTAATGCACTATCAGAAGATGTCTATATCTGCAATGGCAAGGAAAAAGGCAGCATGTGGCGACCTCGCTTCTCTTATCATGGTTTCAGATATGCCGAAGTATCAGGCATGAAGAAGGCTGATAAGGATGACTTCATGGCCTATACAGTAGAGGATGAAATGCAGAAGACAGGACAGATTACAAGTTCAGACACTATATTTAATAAGGTGATGCAGAATGCCTACTGGGGTATCAGAAGCAATTACAAAGGTATGCCTGTAGACTGTCCTCAGCGTAATGAGCGCCAGCCATGGTTGGGAGACAGAACAGCAGGATGCTTAGGCGAAAGCTTTATATTTAATAATGAGCGACTCTATACCAAGTGGATGAATGACTTGGTAGAAGGTGTACGATCGGATGGAGCTATATCGAATGTAACTCCAGGCTACTGGCGCTATTTTGATGATAATATGACGTGGCCAGCTGTATTCCCATTCGCTTGTGATATGCTTTACGAGCAGTTTGGTAATAAGCAGCCTATTATCGACAGTTATCCATCCATCAAGAAATGGCTCAATCACATGACTGATGAGTATCTTGTAGATGGAATTATCACTAAGGATAAATATGGCGATTGGTGTATGCCTCCTGAGAAACTCGAGCTGATACATAGCAAGGATCCTAAGCGACAGACAGATGGACAACTCATCTCTACAGCTTATGGAATACGTATCATGCAGTTGATGGAGCGCTTTGCTAATATGCAGAATATGAGCGAAGATGCCAGTCACTGGAAGAAGATGCGCCAGGAGATGACGGAGGCTTTCAACAAGAAATTCCTGACTATTAAGCGAGGAACATCACCTCGTCCTGGACATACTCTCTATCCAGACAGTATCTTCTATGGCAATAATACAGCAACAGCTAATATACTTCCACTAGCTTTTGGAATAGTACCCGACAGCATAAAGGAGGAAGTGGTAAAGAATGTAGTAACCAATATTATTACTATAGGCAAGGGACATATCACTACAGGTATTATCGGCGCTAGCTGGCTGATGAGAGGACTGAGTGATCATGGATTCTCAGATGTAGCATGGTTGCTTGCTACTCAGAAGAACTATCCATCATGGGGATACATGACAGAAAATGGAGCTACTACCATCTGGGAACTATGGAATGGCGATAAAGCTAATCCTGCGATGAACTCAGGCAACCACGTGATGCTGCTTGGCGATCTTGTAACCTGGGCATATCAGTATATCGGAGGTATTCGCCAGTCGACTGACAGTAAGGCTTATAAGCATATTATCTTGAAACCTGATTTTGATATTCAGGAATGCTTCAATGCTGATGCCTCATTTGATACTCCTTATGGAAAGGTAGTAAGCAAGTGGAATAAGACTTTGCAGAAATTGCACTGGGATATAGAGATACCAGCCAATACTACAGCAAGCGTGTATCTGCCAAATGGAGAAGTAAAAAAAATAGGAAGCGGCAAGTATACTTACAATATCGACATTCCTACCAGCGATAAGGCAATCATCAAGGATCAATTCCTCTATGAATCAACACAATTCCCATCTGCACATGCATCTACTATCGTAGAGTTGAAGAATGGAGATTTGCTGGCTTCTTACTTCGGAGGTACCTGGGAAAGAAATCCTAATGTGTGCATCTGGGTAAGCAGAAAACCTAAAGGTAAAGACCAATGGGAGACTCCTGTATTGGCAGGTGATGGCGTGTTTAAGCTAGGATCAGCTGATGCTGCTATTGCAGGAGTAGAAGCTATCAATGACTCTACTACTGCCGCTGTAGAAGGACCTGTAAAGGATATCAAGAATTATCGCTACAACTTCTATGAGAAAAAGGATGAAAAGAATCCTGCAGTGCTGGTGAAGCATAACAAGTTGGTAGACGATAAGTTAAAGCGTAAATCTTGTTGGAATCCTGTTCTCTTTGAGATGCCAAACGGAGAAGTATGGCTATTCTATAAAGTAGGAAAGACCGTAGGCGACTGGCAGGGATGTGTAGTAAAATCGAAGGATGGAGGAAAGACCTGGGGAGCTAGAGAAATGTTGCCAAAAGGATTCCTAGGACCTATCAAGAATAAACCTATATTGATTGGCGATAACTTGATATGTGGTTCAAGCACAGAGGGTAATGGATGGCGCTTTCATGTAGAGATCTACAATCTGAAGACTAAAGAATGGAAATATGTAGGTCCTGTAGAGTCGACAGAAGCTATCAAGACTGATGACAATAAAAAGCATCCTATCGACTGTATTCAGCCAAGTTTTCTGAAACTGAAAGATGGCAGACTGAAAGTGATGATGCGTACACATAATGGATTTATGGCTCAGAGCTATAGCAGTGACAATGGCGAGAGCTGGACACCTGTAACACTTTCTGATGTACCAAATACACAAAGTGGAACAGATGCCGTGACATTGAAAGACGGACGACATGTATTGATATACAATAACTTCCAGACCATCAATGGTACAAAGAAAGGACCTCGTACACCATTAAGTTTAGCCATCAGTGATGACGGAGAACACTGGCGACACGTCTTAACATTAGAAGACAGTCCTATCGACCAGTACTCCTATCCAGCCATCATACAAGGCAAGGACGGTAATCTGCACTGTGTATATACATGGCGACGTCTTCGTATAGCATATAAAGAGATAAAACTCTCAGAACTTAAGTAAATGATGAAAAAGAATATATTGGTATTAGCACTGGCCTTCGTATCTATTACGATGAATGGCCAGAAGGTACAGATCAGAATTGACAAGCAGGCGAGCAATCGCGTGCAGTATGCCGAGAAATATCTGCAGAAAAAGCTTTCTGATTTAGGATATAAGGTAGGTAAAAGCGGAGAATATAAGATTATGCTTTCTCAGGCCAAAGATACTACAGGCTTGAAGAAGGAAGGCTTTGTAATAACCACCAAAGGCAAGAAGATACAAGTAGTAGGAAATGATGGTACAGGCGTAATCTATGCTTGTGATGAAATAGCAGAGCGAGCTTATCGCCATGGAAATCTGCAGCTTCCAGCTGAAATCAAAGATGCTCCAGAGATGATATTGCGTGGCTCATGCATTGGACTTCAGAAGACGGTATATCTGCCAGGACATAATGTATATGAGTATCCATATACGCCAGAAAACTTCCCTTGGTTTTACGATAAAGAGCAGTGGATCAAGTATCTTGATATGCTTGTAGACAATCGTATGAACTCGCTCTATCTCTGGAATGGTCATCCATTTGCATCGCTTGTCAAGTTGAAAGATTATCCTTTCGCACTTGAAGTGGATGAGGCTACATTCAAGAAGAATGAAGAGATGTTCTCATTCCTGACACGAGAAGCAGATAAGCGAGGCATCTTCGTCATTCAGATGTTTTACAATATTATCCTGAGCAAACCATTTGCCGATCATTATGGATTGAAGACTCAGGATCGTCATCGCCCGATTACTCCTCTCATCAGCGACTATACTCGCAAGAGTATTGCTGCCTTTATCGAGAAGTATCCTAATGTAGGATTGCTGGCTTGTTTGGGAGAAGCTATGGATACTTACGAGGATGATGTAGAGTGGATGACCAAGACAATTATTCCTGGAGTAAAAGATGGATTGAAAGCTCTAGGTCGTACAGACGAACCACCATTGCTTCTTCGAGCACATGATACAGACTGCAAGATGGTAATGGATGCAGCTCTGCCTTTGTATCGCAATCTGTATACCATGCATAAGTATAATGGTGAATCACTAACTACTTATCAGCCAAGAGGTCCATGGAGTAAGATACACTCAGATCTCGCTGCTTTAGGTAGTACTCATATTGAGAATGTACATATTCTGGCTAATCTAGAGCCATGGAGATGGTCATCGCCTGATTTCGTGCAGAAAGCAGTCAATGCCATGCACGATGTTCATCATGCCAATGCCTTGCATCTCTAT
>REGX01149041.1_pt1 | contig 11874 bp, 13 predicted proteins | sample 2276321 | NCBI WGS metagenome assembly REGX01 (sample SAMN08335021, study PRJNA423103) | bovine gut metagenome | biome: bovine gut metagenome; feature: rumen; material: feed digesta; isolation source: rumen digesta from from 15 high feed efficiency cows and 15 low feed... | host: Bos taurus ... | reverse complement strand
CCTGAGGACCGTCAAATCCGAATTGATCATATTGCTGACGTTTCTGAGGATCATGAAGTACATCATAAGCCTCGGCAGCTTCCTTAAACTTCTCCTCAGCTTCGGTGTTGCCAGGATTGCGGTCAGGATGATATTTGATCGCCAGTTTACGGTATGCTTTCTTTATGTCTGCTTCTGAAGCACTCTTGTCAACGCCGAGTACCTCATAGTAATCTCTTTTTGCCATTATTGTCCTACTGCTACTTTTGCGTGACGAATTACCTTATCATTCAATGTGTATCCCTTCTGTACACAGTCGATAACTTTACCTTTCTTGTCATCGCCCATGCCAGGTACCATTGCAATGGCTTCCATGTCATCAGTGCTGAAGTCTTTATCTTGTGTTTCAATCTCCTTAACTCCAAGAGACTCAAGAGTTTTCTGGAATTTCTTATAGATTAACTCGAAGCCTTCCTTAATAGCTTTAGCATCTTCATTCTGGTCAGCAAAAGCTCTCTCGAAATCATCGAGAATAGGAAGAATAGCAGTGATGGTTTTTTCTCCACCATTTAAAATAAGCTCTGACTTCTCTTTAAGAGTACGCTTGCGATAGTTGTCAAATTCTGCAACCTGGCGAAGCAACATATCCTTTAGTTTGGCATTCTCTTCCTGAGCAGCCTCTAATGGATCTTTTTCTTCTGCCTTTTTGTCAGTATTCTCTTCTTCGGCCTCGCCATTGTTGTCAGCGTTGCCTTCTTTGTTGTCGTTAGCCTCGTTTTCAGTAGCATTCTGCTGAGCAGTGTCCTGCTCCTTCACGTTACCTTCTTCGGCGTTTATCTTCTGTTCTTCTTTAGACATAATTTCTTTTATTATTGATTTCTGTCGATATCATTGCAAATAGCATGCCACAAAAAGCAACCCCTCTTTTAGGAGGGGTTTAAGTGATATGCTTTATTCATACATTTTAGCTTTCTGCTCCTTGATAGCCTCATCGTAGATGTAGTCATCGTAGGTCATCAGCTTATCAATAGTTCCCTTAGGGGTAAGCTCGATGATACGGTTGGCTACAGTATTAATGAACTCATGGTCGTGAGAGCTGAAGAGTACATTTCCCTTGAAAGTGATCAGGTTGTTGTTGAATGCCTGGATACTTTCCATGTCAAGGTGGTTGGTAGGAGTATCAAGAATCAAGCAGTTAGCATTCTGCAGCTGCATTCTTGCAATCATACATCTCATCTTCTCACCTCCAGAGAGTACGTTCACCTTCTTCATAATGTCCTCACCGCTGAAGAGCATACGACCTAAGTAAGCCTTCATGGCAACTTCGTTACCTGGACCATACTGGCTCAACCAGTCTACTAGATTCTTATCAGAATTAAAGAAATCAGTATGGTCAAGTGGGAGATATGCTGTAGTAATGGTAACACCCCATTTGTACTCACCAGCATCAGCCTTGCGGTTACCATTGATAATCTCGAAAAGGGCTGTCATTGCTTTAGGGTTGTGAGAGAGGAATACTACCTTTTCGTCTTTCTCTACGTTGAAGTTTACGTTGTCGAAGAGTACTGTTCCGTCCTCATCCACAGCTTTCAGATTCTCAACCTGGAGAATCTGGTTTCCTGGTTCACGCTCCATCTGGAAGATGATACCTGGATATTTACGGCTTGATGGCTTGATTTCATCCACATTCAGCTTAGAAAGCATCTTCTTACGAGAAGTAGTCTGCTTACTCTTAGCAGCATTGGCACTGAATCGGCGGATGAATTCCTCCAGCTGCTTACGTTTTTCCTCAGCCTTCATCTTCTGGTTCTGAGCCTGGCGAAGAGCCAACTGTGAACTCTCGTACCAGAAGCTATAGTTACCAGCAAACAATGTTACCTTGCCGAAGTCGATATCTACAGTCATTGTACTTACAGAGTCGAGGAAGTGACGGTCGTGGCTAACTACCAATACAGTCTGCTCTACATTACTTAAATACTCCTCAAGCCATTCTACTGTGTCGAGGTCAAGGTCATTGGTAGGCTCATCGAGAAGCAAGTTGTCTGGATTTCCGAAGAGAGCCTTAGCCAGCATTACACGTACTTTTTGGTTGTTACTTAGTTCAGCCGTCTGCTTGTTGTGCTCAGACTCAGGAATACCAAGATTCTGAAGCAACTGTGCTGCATCACTCTCAGCTTCCCAGCCATTCATTTCAGCAAACTTCTCTTCAAGTTCTGCTGCACGATTACCATCTTCCTCTGTCATTTCAGGCTTAGCATAAAGGCGCTCACGCTCTTTCATGTTTTCCCAAAGAGGCTGATGACCCATCAATACGGTGTCGAGTACTCGATAATCATCGTATTTGAAGTGATCCTGCTCCAGTACAGAGAGGCGCTCGCCAGGACCTAGTTCTACTGTTCCATGGTTAGGCTCAAGTTCTCCGCAGATAGCGCGAAGAAGGGTAGACTTTCCAGCACCATTAGCACCGATAATACCATAGATGTTACCATGAGTGAACTTGAGATTCACATCCTTATAAAGCACTCTTTTACCGAACTGAATAGCAAGATTCGTTACTGTTATCATTTTGTCTTTTTACTTAAAATTTACGTAAATTTTTGAGGAAATTTCCTCATTATTATATAATTGGCTGCAAAGGTACAAAAAATATTTGGAATATTCAAGGATTATCCCTAACTTTGCACACTGCAATTTGATTGCAATCATCAAATAATGGAAAAAAAGACATATTTTATCATAGCTGCAGCCCTGATTGTTGCTGGTGCTGCACTCTCTTTTATCATTCAAGGCAGAATGAAGCCTGTCGAGGAGTTGAAAGATTCTGTCATCTCTAGTTTAACGTCTCAAGTTGATGCTACTCCTAAGAAGCCTGTCAAGAAAAAAGTCGTTAAACGAAAGAAGAAAGTAACCCCTCCTGTTAACCTGACAGTCAAAGGTTTAGTTCTTGATAATGACAGCACCCCAATGCCTGGTGTTGTCATCAGTGATGGCTATTCTTGTGTGGCTACCGATATCAAGGGTGAGTATACTTTCCAGCGTAATGCCAAGGCTCGTTTTATTTTCTATACAGTTCCTGCCGACTGTGAGGTTCCTGTACATTCCGAGACTGATAATACTGCTTACTTTTATACGCCAATTGAGAAAGGGAAAGATACATACGATTTTACTTTAAAGCGCCTTCCTGGTGGTAAGGAGACTAGCTATCGTATGATAGTTATCGGCGATCCTCAGGTTACCAATGCCTTTAGTCCATTCTATACTGATGCTTCTGATAATCCTGTGCAGAAAAGTGATGTACAGCGCTTTACCGATGAAACAATGGTAGATATCAAGCGTACTATCAAGGCTCTGCCTCAAGGTACTCCTGTCTATGGATTGAGCATGGGCGATGATGTGCAGTATTATGGTGGCTATAACCCTGAACTGGAGCGTCAGATCCGTGAAGCTATCGGCTCGTCTTCTATGAAGGTATTCTCTGTCATCGGCAATCACGATCAGGATGGCAAGGAATTGTATAAGCGTAAATGGGAAGAGAGCTGGGGACCAACCGATTATTCTTTCGATCGTGGTGATGTTCACTATGTTTGTTTCAATAATGTTCATTTTGTAAAAGGTGGATATTATCAGCCTGGCGAATTAACATCCGATCAGCTTAAGTGGCTTGCTTCCGATTTGGAATTAGCCGATAAGAGCAAGAAGGTGGTACTCAATTATCATATACCTTTTACAATGGGTACTCGTCCTAAGGACAAGACTGCTTCTTTGGGTATAGAATTGGAGAAAGGTCATTATCGTTCTTCAGTATTGAGTAAGATACTCGAACTTCTTGCACCTTTTACAGGCGGTTATGAATTGTTCTGTGGGCATACTCATTTCTCTCTGAATCATGAAATCGATTTTCAGGGCAAGCATATCCTCGAGCATTGTCATGCAGCAGCCTGTGGTAATATCTGGCAGTCGAATGTTAATATCTGCGGCACTCCAAATGGCTATTATGTTTATAATTTCAATGGCAGTCGTATCAGCAACTGTTATTATAAAGGTACGTTCTGGGATGCCAATCAGCAGATGTCTCTGTTCCGTGCCAATACAGATTTTAATGGTGAGTCTTATGGAGTAGACTGGAATATTGCAGCCGAAAAGAATGCTTTGATAGCCAATGTCTTCAATACAGATTCACGATGGAAGGTGGTAGCTGTCGAGGACGGTGTAGAGTATCCGATGGTAAGGATCAGCAGTAAAGGTCAGGATGCCTTTTCAGCTGGTTATCATCATAAATATGCTCAGTCAGTATCCTATAATTTTATCAGCAAGAAGAATGGTTATCTTATCATGAACCACCTTTATTATTATGAGCCTAAATCTCCGACAGCCGAGATTGTAGTAAAGGCTACCGACCCTTACGGCAATACCTATCTTGGATACAGCAAGAATGTCGAGAAGGATCCATTCTTTAATTACGCGCATTATTACAAGGAAAATCAGAAAAATGATAAAAAACAATAGTTATAGAAATCAGGGCGACTACGCTCATTATAAGGTAGAAAGTCACGATACACTTCTCAATTGGCTTCTCGAGAATGTCAAGAGCGAGAGTAAATCGAAGATTAAGGCTACGCTTAAGAATCATGGTATTCGTGTGGATGGCAAGCAGATTACTAAGTTTGACTATCCGCTCAAGCCTGGTATGAAGATCAGTGTTAGCAAAACTAAGCAGAATCGCACTTTCAAGTCTAAATATATTAAGATTGTCTACGAGGATCAGTACCTTGTAGTTATCGAGAAGAATATTGGTATTTTGAGTATGGCTGCTGGTCATTCCTCATTGAATGTGAAGACTGTACTCGATCAGTATTTCTACGAGTCTCGTCAGCATTGTCAGGCTCATGTAGTGCATCGTCTTGACCGTGATACATCTGGACTGATGATCTATGCCAAGGATAAGCAGACTGAATTGAAGCTGGAAGAGAATTGGCATCAGACCGTTTACGACCGCCGATATGTGGCCCTTGTAAGTGGACAGATGGAGGAAGACGAAGGTACTATAGCCAACTGGCTCAAGGATAATAAAGCCTATATTACATTTGCTTCGCCAGTAGATAATGGTGGAAAGTATGCAGTTACTCATTTCCGCACATTGCGCCGAAATGCCGAGCATTCATTGGTAGAATTCCAGTTGGAGACAGGCCGCAAGAATCAGATACGTGTGCATACTGCCGATATGGGACATCCAGTTTGTGGCGACATCAAATATGGCAATGGCGACAATCCATGCGACCGTCTGTGCCTGCATGCCTATGTATTGTGCTTCACCCATCCAGTTACACGCAAGCGTCTGGAGTTTGAAACTCCAATACCTGGAGCATTCCTTCACTACGTAAAATAAGAAATAATTAATACTTCATTCAATAATTAAATAATACCTATGGGAAGTTTTGGATATTACATATTTGCGCTTATCGTTTTGATCGTAGGCGTCATGATCGTCAAGAAGGTTACTACCTGCATGTTTAAAGCTGTAGTAGGCTTTATCGTCGTAGCAATCCTTGCAGCTCTTTACTTTATCTATCTCAATTGATAGATTTAGAGTAGGGAAGTTGCAGCCTGCTTGATATTTCGCATCGCAATTTCCTTGTCGAGTGGATTTTCTCCCTCGGCATTAGAGTCATTGATATTGATGAGTTTCGCGAAGCCCGCATTCAGTAGGGTTTCGCGATTTTTTATTTTACCGGCCATCAGCACGCAGTCTACGTTTGCAGCCTTGCAATGTTCTAGTATAATGCTTGGCAGTTTGCCCATCAGGGTCTGTTCGTCTGCACTGCCTTCGCCTGTGATCACCAGGTCAGCCTCCTTTACCTTGCCGTCAAAGTCGATATAGTCGAGCAGTAGTTCAGCGCCACTACAGATGTCAGCATTCATATATTGCATCAGCGCGTAGCCGATACCTCCTGCAGCACCTGCGCCAGGTTTCTCGCTGCAGTCGAAGTCGTAGTGCTTCTGGCTCATCTCGGCAAACTTGGCCGCTCTGCGCTCCAGTTGTTCTACTATCTCTGGGGTAGCACCTTTTTGAGGAGCAAAGATGCGTGCTGCACCGTTCTCGCCTAACAGCGGATTGTTTACATCGCTGGCTATCATGATACGAATATCGTGTTCCTCGAAGATAGGGGCGATATCTTCAAACAGCAGATTATTCTTGCCAAACGAGAATTTATCGATCAAAGCTCTTAGCAGACCAATGCCGCAATCGCTTGTGGCAGTACCTCCTAATCCGATAATCAAGTCATTACAGCCACGGCGGATAGCATCAGCTATCAGCAGTCCTGCACCATAGCTCGACTCTCTTAGAATGTCGCGCTCCTCTACAGGCACCAGCGATAGGCCGATAGCCTGAGCCACCTCGATGATGGCCAGATTATCCTTGACAGCATATTCTGCATCAATCGAGCGCATCAGTGGATCTTTTACGCGCACTTTTACTCGCTCAGCACCCAGAGCTTCGGCGAAAGCATCAAGCATGCCGTCGCCACCATCGCTTACAGGGATAGTCATTACCTCATCCTTGTCGAATGCTTCTGCTGCTGCATGGTTAGCCTCTCTGCTGGTAAGGCATCCCTTAAAACTGTCAATAGCTATAATCTTTTTCATCTTATTTCATCAATTGTTATGCGTATGGTCGAGTTGCGTGTATTAAAAATAATGTATGGCCTGATAGCTGTAATATGTCTGGCCCATCCGTCGGGATAGAATGTAAGGTTCAAGAATTCCTTTGCGTCCTTTACTCCTTCAAAAGAGCGGGTTACCATAAAGTGGTTGAGCCCCAGATTATTAACGCTCGATGTTACATTATAGTGTGCTGAACCGTCGTCAAACTCGCTTTTTCCTTTCAGGGTAGGTTTGTTGAAGAGCGTGAATAGCAAATCTATGTTATTGAAGCAATTGCGCAGAGTATGTCTTGCCATCAGGGCTTTAATGTTTTTAGCCATTATTAATGCATTGCTGTTCTTTTCGTATCTTCGTTCGATGGCTTGTGCCAGCTCGTATTGCAGCAGATGGAGGTCAGTAAGCTTCCATGTGCCATCTTTTTTTACGATAATATGTGGATTCAGGTCCATTTTCAGTGATTCCAGCGCGTCATACATTTCTTGCATGTACACCTTCTTCTTCGGTGTCGTCACTTCTAGTATTTTCATATCCAGCTTGTAGCCATCCTTTACAGTGTCAGTCACTGTAAACTTGATTTTCTCCATGGCCTCATATCCATCGGCCGACTGTACACCATCTTTAATAGTCAGTCGCTGATGTATCTCATAGGTCTTGCTGTCGCCGATTTTCCACTGAGGATCGATCGATAGAAAGTTGTCCTGAGCATTTACCGACAGCGATATCAGGCATAATAATAGTAGTATTTTGGTTTTCATTCCTTCCAGCTTTTATAAGTGCATTTGATGTATTCCTCAGCATTTCTTACGCTATTCTCTTTGCGGGTAACTCCTTCCGATGATATTTCTTTCATCCATCCCGATGGGTAGAACTGCAGTAGATATTGCGTTTCATTGCTCATGTTCTCGTTCTCCTCATAGTATAGCAATACTGCTCCGTCGATATCTGATCCAGGGTACACATATACACAGTTTCTGATAAATTCTGCAGGCATATCATCATACATGCCAACCTTTTGCGTTTCGCCAGCCTTGATTTTTCTTCCGAATACAGATATTGGCGAGAATCTCGAAAAGTCCTCGTCAATCATATTTTTCTTCTTGTATCTTTCAAGTGTATTCTTGATGTAAGTCTGCTTATTATTGGAGATAGCAAACGAAGGATTTACCTTCTCGATAGCCTCAGCCGATTCAAGTATTGTTTTTTGACAATGATTCCAGTAGCTTTCGTAATTGATGATGTCGATTACCTTTCCCTCTTTGTCCAGCTGATACATTACCGGATGTTGCATCATCAGCTTTCGCTTGTACTTGATTATCGTTTTAATCTGGTCGTTTTTACTAGCCAGAGGATTGTCTATCAATAGATTATCGATGTCAAGCTTCACGATATATCCCTTGTCGTTTTTCTCCTTTACGCAATAGTGAAGCATCGTCTTTACGGTAATCTTGATATGAGTACTGTCCTCATAAAAGTCGTGCCATTCGGTCGATTTTTCGTATGCGATAGAATCGCCCACATGCAGTTTAGGAATAATCTTGCATTCCTGAGCCTGTAAGTGAATGGTAGATAAAAGAGTTAATATTATAGTAAATAATGATTTCATAGATGCAAATGTACGAATATTTTAGTATATTTGCAAAGAAATTAAATTATTAAATATAAGAATATGGGCTTTATTTATTGGATAGTTACAGGTATTATCGCTGGATTTATTGCCAGCAAGTTGATGGATGGTTCAGGCAAGGGTTGTCTTGTTGACCTGATATTGGGCGTTGTAGGCGCAAGTGTTGGTGGATGGTTGATGAGCCTTCTTGGTCTTTCTGGCGATGGAGGTACGATTGCTAGTATTGCAGTTGCAGTAGTAGGTGCAGTTGTTGTCCTTTGGGTTTGGAATAAACTGGTGAAGTAATGATAAGGCAGGAAGGAATATTTCATGTCAATCCTGCCTTGAATTATATCGTCAAGGCATGTATGGGCATTAGTGCACTAGTTGCAGTATTCAAGTTTTGCAACGAATTTCTTCAGTTGTCCACTGCGGTACAGGCCTTTGCCGATTATCTTGGTTTGATATCAGTATGGGTAGCTTTTGGTATTCTCTGTTCAGCCATTGTCAAGCAGGGCAATAGCTGGGGGTGGATACTTTTGCTTTCCATAGTAGCATCCGTATGTGGTAAGATGTTCAGCATGAATATCGCCAATACCATAGGCGCGTTGGCCGAGATTGTAATAGTCATCCTCTTGCTTATCAATTACGATAAATATATAAGGTATTATGCCATTGGATATTTGGCAACAGCCTTCATAGGCGTATTTCTCGGCATGGGATTATACATCATGCAGAATGTCGAGCATGCCTATTTTATCAGCAAGGCTATCTCGCTCACCATGGCTATCGTCAGTCTTATCTGCTATTATTATTTCGCCAAGTCGTTTACCGATCAATAGGAAATAAAAATGACCACCCTCTGAAAAGGTGGTCATTTTTATTATTGGTATGATTTGCAGGATTTACTTCAGATATTCATCATCTCTTACGAGTATCTTCTCGATCTTTCCTACATACATCGTATGGAAGTCCTTGGCAGCATAATTCTTCTCAAGAGTCTCCTTGTCGATAAATCCGCTTTCCTGCAGTTCTGCTGCATATACCTTCTTGCAAACCAGCACCAGTTTAGCCTCCTCGAAGTATACGCTGTTGTCGGCGAATACCTTGGTAAGTCCAGCCTTGCCAATCTTGTCCTCATCTCGGCCAGATACACTGCCCAGATAAGCCATCTGCTTCTTAAACGATTGGTCCATTACGCAGAGTGTAAAATAATCCTCTTTGTCAACAAAAGTCTTGGTGTAGCGAGAAGGGCGCAGATAGATTACCGCAGTAGGGTCGTTGCTACCCCAGATGCATCCGAGGTGTCCCCAACTGATAGTCATAGTGTTGCAGCCATCCTTCTCATTACCAGCCGATACCAGCATCCATTCTTTACCCAGTAGGTTGAATGGATTAAATGTCAAGTCTTTGTAGTTTATTTCCTTCATAATATGTAAAGTATTTGTTTTTTCAATTGTTTTCATCTCCTGAGCCGATAAAAATTGTGTTGGTAGCAGGGCAAGGAGAATCAGAAATAGTCTATACATGATACTTAGTTTATATGATATTAGTGCAAAGATACTAATTAATCTTTGAAAAGATTGCAGATATCTCGAGGAAATTACTTATATTTGCAGAATTAGAAACATTAAACATTTTATATTATGTCAAAAGTATTATTGGTAACTGGTCATACTTACCAGGATTATTCCGTAGCAAATAAGGAAATCGTAAAGGAATTGGCTGAGGCTATTCCAGGTTTGGAAATCGACAATCTTGCCGAACTCTATCCTGATTTCAAGATCGATGTAGTAGCCGAGCAGAAGAAGTTGCTCGAGGCTGATATCATCATCGTTCAGTCTCCATTGTTCTGGTATTCAATGTCTTCTATCGTTATGCGTTGGTGGGAAGAGACCTTTGCTCACGGCTGGGCTTATGGCAGCACAGGCGAGGCATTGAAGGGCAAGAAGATCGTATTCGGCATTACCGCTGGTGCTCCTACCGAGGTGTATACCAGCAATGTCATGGGCATTACCGATCAGGACATCCTCAATCGCTTTAAGGTAAGCGCCAACTTCTGCAAGATGGAGTATCTTGGAGGTAAGTTTACAGGCGGATTGCTCAATGCCGGTACAGGCGTATTGACCGATGAGGCTCTCGCTGCCATCCATGAGCATGTAGACTATATCGTTAAAGCAATCGGATAAATCTCACTATCTCAATGATATAAAGCGTCCTGAGTATTGATCTTCAGGGCGCTTTTATTGTTATGAAGCACGATATACATGCTCCCATTTTTAATTGATTTATTGAAATGATTGAGTGAAGAAGGCAGAGCCGAGCTTGCTCGAGCTATGCTTCTGAACGATTGAATTGGCCGAAGGCAAATGATTAAAATCTTCCCCATCAGCAGGAGATATCCGGAGGATATCATCGCTTGGTAACCTGCGATAACGCCAGTTATCGTAGGATCAACTACACCTCACACTCTCTTGCTACTCGCAGAGTAGCGTGCCCCTATTTTTAATTGATTTATTGAAATGATTGATTTGTCTTCATATAAATGGTTGAATCCTAATAATCAATTGGCGGAAATTGCACATTGTAATTATAGCCTAATCTATAAGAACTATTTCCATCAATCAAGCTATAGCCTATGCCATGTGGCTCCTCAATTACCTTTACTTCTGTAAAGTTGAACTCTGGGTGCTCATTGTGCAGATCGTCAAGAATGTCTTGTGGCACTTTCATATCCTCAGGCAGATTGTAAGAAGTCTGCACCCATTCAGATACATCACTTGAAAGTCTGAAGTAAACAGATTTCAATACACCTTTGTGCATGATCAGATAATTGTTGAAGCCCTGATTGCTCACATAGCCCAGGATATTTGCACCCTCATAATGCTCTTTGATCCATGGAATTTCGTTTTCGCGAGGATACGAGATGGTATAGCTAGCGTGCGAGCTATGCGATTTTACAATCACTTTGCCTTCATGATCTATGATGAGAGAGTAATAGAAATTTTTCAAATTAGCAGTATCTTTTATAAATTCTATTCGATAGAATTTATGGTCGATGCCATTCATCTCCATCTCTTCGATAGCACTGAAATCACCATTCTTTCCCTTCGACTCCTGCTTGATAGTTTTCTCTACTTTTCCTGGCAGTTGCTCAGTATCAGCATACTTGCAAAACGTTCTGTTCCATTTGTAATTCAAGTAAATAGCAGTGCGCTTATTTCCAGGTTTATCCTTGCAGATTATCTCGGTATAATGCAGATTGTCAAATGCATAATCATTAAAATTTTCAATGGTGTAATCAGCATATCGGCTGCTGAAATCAGTAGCGATAACCTCAGGCAATACATCTTTTTCAGATAAGTCCTCATCGCTTGAACAACTTGATACCAGCCCACAAGCCAGAATAAGGGATGCAACAATCAGTTTACCTTTCATAATATTCCAATGTAACTACTCAGCACCCCCTTAAATATTCTCGTTAATAATTTCTAAACTTGATTTTGTCTGAAATCCAAATATCCAAGTACCATAAGAAATTGCTTTTTATGTCTGTGCTTGAGCATGTAGCAACCGATATTAACGATTACGGTTTCTCAGGTTCTATTAACAAGTTCACATTGTCAATT
>REGX01456315.1_pt1 | contig 11892 bp, 9 predicted proteins | sample 2276321 | NCBI WGS metagenome assembly REGX01 (sample SAMN08335021, study PRJNA423103) | bovine gut metagenome | biome: bovine gut metagenome; feature: rumen; material: feed digesta; isolation source: rumen digesta from from 15 high feed efficiency cows and 15 low feed... | host: Bos taurus ... | reverse complement strand
TACTTGTGGAGTAATGGGGGCTTACTCATGGGAAAAAAACTAAATCACTATTTGCTTGTTTGTGGGTGCAAAGTTACAACTTTTTCCTGGAACGACCAAGAAAAATATGTTTTATAACATATTTTTGCTCAAAAATCAATCCCACACCACTGTTTTAGATAAGGCTGAGGCAAGTTTTTCAAGATATATACGGTCGGTCTCGTCAAAGGTGCTGAGGTCCTTGCTGTCGATGTCGAGCACTGCCACAACCGCACCTTGAGCATCGTGCACCGGCACCACTATCTCGCTGCGTGAGAGGCTACTACATGCTATGTGCCCGGGAAACTGCTCCACGTCGGGCACTATAACGGTCTCGTCGCGTTCCCATGCTGTGCCACACACTCCGCGTCCGCGCTTGATGAGGTAGCATGCCACAGGTCCCTGGAAAGGTCCTAACTCCAATTGGTCGCCACAGGCGGTGTAAAATCCTGTCCACCACCAGCCAAAGGTGTCATGCAGCATAGCCGCCACGTTGGCCATTACGCTCACGGCATTAGTCTCTCCCTCTATCAGCCCCAGCACTTGAGGCAACAATTCTTCATATTTTTCTTGCTTGGTCATAGTCACTTTTTTTGCAAATATAGTTATAATATTTAAAATTGCTTTATTTTAAACCAAAAATGCCTTACCTTTGTCAAAAATGAAAAATAAATATTTAGGCATGAAACGTTTTGCAAGTGTTATAATAATGTTTCTCATGGTGGTGGCTGGCATAGCGCAACCTGCCGACACGCAAATTCATATTTTTGACCCTAATGTGAAGTCGTTTAAGATAGCACCATTGAGCAACATGTACTTCCCGCCCATCTATGTGCTGGGAAGCGATGATGTGTTGAATGTAAACTTTGATTATCTCGACCTTGACGCGCAGTATTTGCGATACAGCGTGGTGCACTGCGATGCCAACTGGCAACCGTCGCAACTGGTCGAGAGCGAATATGTGGATGGATTTAACCAGGCTGATATAACCGACTTTAAGCCCAGCGAGGCAACATTTGTGCACTATTTCAACTACGACTTCGTTATACCTAACCCCGACATGGTGATCACAAAGAGTGGTAACTATCTGCTCAAGATTTACCGTCAGGACGACCCCGATAATGTGCTATTGCAAACTCGTTTCTCGGTGTGCGAGAACACTATGGGAGTCTATGCCGAGGTCATGACTAACACCGACGTGGATTACAATGCCCACAATCAGCAGGTGAATTTTGTGGTGACTACTAAGGGGGGCGATCGCATCAGCGACCCCTACAACGAGCTCACTGCCATTGTGAGCCAAAACTCTCGTCCCGACCGCGAAGTTACGGTAACTAAGCCCATGATGGTGAATGGTAACAAGGTTATTTTTGAGCACATCAAGGGACTTATTTTCCCTGCGGGAAATGAATATAGGCGCATCGACATGGTGAACGTCAATTCCATGAACATGGGAGTAGAGAAAATACAGTATTTTGAGCCTTACTATCATGCCACGCTCTACACGGCTCTGCCACGTGTCGACGGGCAATATCTCTATGACAAAACGCAGTTTGGGCGTTTTACCATTCGCACGTCGGGAGCCTACGACTCGGCTGTGGAGAGCGACTACATTGTCACTCATTTCACTCTCTACACCGGGGAACGCCTGGAAGGCGGAAACATCTTTGTGCAGGGAGAGTTCACACTGGGAATGCCACCCGAGCAATGCCTCATGCGGTGGGACCCTAATAATGGTACCTACAACTGCGATATCCTGCTCAAGCAGGGTGCCTACAACTATCAGTTCCTGTGGGTGCCTGACGGAACAGGAGTAGGGCAGACGGCCATGATTGAGGGCGACAAGTATCAAACTGCCAACGAGTATCTTGTCAAGGTCTACGACCGTCCGTTCGGAGAGCGCTATGACCACTTTGTGGGGTTTGGCATTGTATATTCGGGCCGATAAAAAAGAACTTAGTTTAAATGAAACTACTTAAAGGTAACAATATCCTCTCTCGCGTGCAATGTGATGTGCTGCGCGGGATTGCCATCACAGGCATTTTTTTGCACAACTTCTGCCACTGGTTAAAAGGCGCCAATGAAGAGAATGAGTATCTATTCAACCAAGAGCGTGCCGATAACATGTGGAACTACTGGACATCAGGCAATATTGACCAGTTCTTCCCAATTCAGTTCTTCTCGTTCTTTGGACACTATGGGGTACCTCTATTTTTATTCCTAAGTGGATTTGGACTGGTGATGAAATATGAGAAAGCGGGTGGTGGTCGTCTAAAGGCATTGTCGTTTGTGGGCTATCACTGGCTCAAGCTGTTCCGTCTCATGATTTTAGGGTATTTACTATCTATTTTGGTGTATGCCTTGTGTGGCTTTGGTTTTCATCCATGGAATGAGATACTAGCGCAGTTGGCAATGGTGGTAAATGCTGTGTTCATTAACTCTGGTTCAGCTTTGTCGCCAGGGCCTTACTGGTTCTTCGGACTAATGTTTGAGGTTTACATTCTCTATGTCCTGTTACTCTATCCCACATGCGACAAGGGCTGCTGGCGATGGCTCGTGCCGGTGCTACTCATTGTTTTAGCGTTCTCACTCCAGCTACCCTTGCAGCAGCACTCCACTGTGCTCAATTATTTCCGCTACAACGTGGTGGTAGCTTTGATGCCTCTGTCGGTGGGAATTATGCTAGCGCGCTATGGCTTGCCTCAAGTGCCACGATGGTGCTGGGCGCTAATAGCCTTCTTGGGCCTTGGCTTGCTTGCTGTTTTCAGCATGGATTATGTGCTGTGGCTGTGGTCACCGCTGGTGGTGATTGTGGGGGCTGTGGCTTTTGTCAAGAGTCTCCCTTCGGGTGCCGCTGTCCTCAAGCCCATGGCATGGATGGGAATGATGTCGTCGTTTATCTTTGTTGTGCACTCTATTCCACGCATCCCCATGTTCAAGTTCTGGCTGTGGAGGCAACAGGCGCTCATTCCGTCTCACTATCTGTGGCTGTTGGCCTACATCGTGCTCACACTCTTGCTGGCATGGCTATACAAGAAATATTTGACCTTAATTCCAAGCCCCAGGCTTAATAATAACGGCTCCATCACATTTTCTAAATAAATAAAACTGAGGGTGCTCATGCTTGAAGCACCCTCAGTCGTTTTATTGAGAAAAGTTAGTTTTATTTATACTCTATGCCCTCGATGATAGCTTTCACGTCGGGATTGTCGAGAGTGAGCTTCTCAGTGAGCTTGATTTGGATCACGCCCTTGGGGGTCTTGCCAATCAGAGCGCAGCTCACGTCGGCACTGTTAATCCACTGTACCTGCTTGTAGGTCTTGTCGCCAATGGTCACGTCCTCGGCAAGCTTGCGAGTAGCCTCGCTGCCCACAAGCACTTGGTCGAGCCATTCTTTTACATCCTGGAAGTCCTCATGCTCAACTTCAACATACTGCCACTCGCCCAGGTCGGTACCTGGCTTGAGCTTAATGTCGATTCTGCGCTCACTCTCCAGTTCAGCGTCCTTCTCCCACCCATTAGGGATATTGGTAATTTTGAAGAAATCGTTCTCAACAGCTTCGCCTGCGGTAGCCTCGCTGGCAGCCTCGTTGTTTTGAGCAACGCTAGCCGAGTCGGTCTTCTCGCCACTAGCGTTAGCACTTGTGTTGCTGTTACCATTGCAAGCAGTCATCATGGCAACTGCTGCTACTAAGAATAAAAACTTTTTCATAAATTTGTTTGTTTAATAGGTTAATAAATATAGTTAATAGTTAAATCATTTCTAAACATTACAATTAAGCATTAATTATAGTCCCAGAATGATATTGTAAACTGCAGTGACGTCACTACCGGTGATTTGGCTGTCACCATTCTGGTCACCGTTCACAATGGCGCTGGTGTCGTTGTAAAGGATGTAATTGTAGAGTGCCGTAACATCGCTACCGGTGCACTCGCCATCGCCGTTTACGTCGCCGGGGACAACTGGAGGTGTATCGCTCATCTCCTCCCAAACATAGTTGATGAATTGAAAGAAATGAATTTTCTTTGCCTTGGCTCGCGCCACTTGCTCATGGGTGGGAGGGTCGTTTTGCTCCATGCTCGATGGATAGTAGCAATACACATCAAGCCGGGTGCTGAATGATGGCGCGGTGTCAATAAACTCATCCCACCCCGTGCTCTTTATCTTGTTCCAGTAGCAATAGAGCAATGTCAATTTAGTGTTTTTAGAGAGATTCAGGGTTGAGAGCTTATTTTGGTTGCAATAAAGCTTAGTGATATTAGTGAAACCCTCAATGCCTGTGAGGTCGGCGATTTTCTTGTTTTTAAGGTCGAAGCTGTAAATCTTGGCATTCTCGCTTTCATAAATGACGGCATCTAAGCCCTCGGCTGTGCTGTAAAGGTGGGTGCGGAAAGCATCGTCGGGGAAATGGTCGTAATCGATGGGCCAGTAGTCCTGCAGCGCGTTGAGCGAGAATGTTTGGTCGCCATTCTTCACTATAAAATCAAATTTTTTGCTTTTCAGGTAACCCATTTGATCACGCCTGGGAATGGGGTTGCGTTCGGTTGCCACAGCATTGAAGCCCTCAATGACTGCCTCCTTGCCACTCGGCGCTAGCAGGGGCAGTGTGCTAATCACATGGTTCCAAATGATGCCCACAGGGTTGTCATAACATCTCAGGTGATAGAACTCTGAGGAAGCCATTCGCAGCACTCGTGTTCTTCCGCCTTGATTCCAAAACCGGCGAAAGCAATGGAAAAATTTAATCCCTGTCCAGTCTTCCACATTCTTCAAGCTCGCATTGGCCGAGTGCTCAACATTGATAGTGCGCATTTCGAAAATTTCATAGGTTTCCAGGTTTGTGCCGTATTTGTTTGTTAACCAAGTTCTGAAGTTTGCGTCGGGGAAGTTAGTCTCATTGATGGGAATGCGCTGCGAGATGATGATGCCCTTGCCAGGCAAAGTGTTGTTGTCCGAGTTGACAAAAGTTTGCTTGCTTGTGCTGAAAGTAGCCGTGCCACTATAGGTAAAATTAGTGAAACTGGTAATGGAGTTGCTGTAGCCAACGATGAGGTTGGGATAACTCATGATGTAAAAATCCTTCACGTTGCTTACTGCAGTTGCCGTTTCGCTGCCCGTGCGCAGCACCACTACCGAGCCTTCGCTTTTCACCTTTGCGAATCGCGTGAGCGTGCTGCTATTTTCGCTTTTTGCCGAGATGCGTGAGTGATGAAAAATAATTGTCTCGTTGGTGGTGGAACTTGCCGAGATTGCCGGGTTGCTGTTGCCGGTAAGGCTCATGAAAAAGGTGGCGTGGTCGAAGGTGACAGTGGCACCATCGGTGACATAGAGGCAATTGGCGTCGCCATCTTTGCCGTAAACGCTTACTTGTATCAGCTCCGAGCAGGTGAAGGTGGTGTTGGCTTCAGCCCTGATGGGAGCACATGTTGTGGAGCTGAAATAGGTGTTGTTGCCCTCAAACATCACTGTGAGCCCGTCGCAACTCTCATTTAAGATGCAACGATTTCCACTACCTGTGCGCTCGATTTTTACATTGTTGAGCGTTACCGTCTTAGTCGATGGGTTATAGACCACCGAGTAAGGCTGGCTTGTATCGTTGGCTTTAATGTTTGAGCCTTTCACATTAGTATAATTGTCGCTGTTGACCGATACACCACCTATTTTGAAACCATAGTAGGTCGAGGCATGGACGGTTAAAGCCAGTAAAAGAAATAATGTAAAAAATATTTTCTTCATAGTGAGGTGGAGTGAAGGGGGGTGTTATTGTTGCTTGTGAGACATTTCCAATCAAAGTCCTAGAATAATATTGTAAACCGCTGTCACGTCGCTGCCGGTGACTTCACCATCACCATTCTGGTCGCCGTTTACAATGGCGCTGGTGTCGTTGTAAAGGATGTAATTGTAGAGTGCCGTAACATCGCTACCGGTGCACTCGCCATCACCATTTACATCGCCAGGGATTGAACTTGCTTTTGAAATAGTGACCCATGTTCCTGCCACTTCGTTACCATTTTGCACAAAGCCTACATTGGGGACAAAAGTCACCCCCTCGGGCTCGGTGATAGCAAGACCGTCGCTAAGATTAAGAACATTTACATTTCTAATGCCATTTCCTATATTACCTTTAAGCCTCACCACAGTTGTGGGGCCACTAATGTTTACCTCGGTCAGGTCTTGCTTTCCTGCCAAACCAATTGAGCGGCTTTCGGAACTTAAATTCACACCATCAATGTTGAGATAGTTTCCTGAAGTTTTAATACCAGTCGAGATTGAAGAAATATTGAGATTGTGTGTGTCCTGATTGGGACCTTTGGTTATTCTTGTCACAACGCTATTGAGGTTTAATCCTTCACCAGTATTGTTTGTGATATTGTTGGTGCCATCAATGTAGATTAACAAAGCTTCTGGGTCGGTTACCTTTATGCCTTTATTGTTGATGTTAACATCCAAGAGTAGCAGCCATTTATCATCTTTGCTATAACGCCACGTTCCTGTCACATTGGGAATCAAGCGGTCGGTATTGCTTGCCATGTGCGAACACAATCTCTCGCCCGCAATCCAAATGCCATAGTTCAAGCAGCCTTTACTTGTTGGGGACCAATCCCACTCACCATTGGCCGATGGTTTCCAGTAGTGGTAAGTGGTCCATCCATTTTGTTGTGCAGCAGTAACTTGGGCGTCGGTACTTTCGTTTTCTTCCACACTGCTTTTGTGGTCCATGAAATACAAGTTAGCATTAACTGCTGGGAGGTTTGCGATAAGGTTGTCGAGCCCAACTTTTGAGATTTTATTGTTCTGGCAATACACTGTGTGTCCAGCTAGATTGTTGTTCCACTTAAGGTTGAGAGTGTAGAGTTTGTTGTTATTGCACCTTAAATCAATAAGCTGGGTATTTTTGGTCAAATCGAGTGATGCGATTTGATTATAGGAGCAGTCTAAAATCTCAAGAGCGGGGCAATTAGTCAGTCCGCTCAATGAAGAGATTTTATTGTTGTCGCAATAATAATATTTTAAGTGTTGGCAATATAAACTCATGTTGCCCTCAATAAGGTTATTGCTGCAATTAAAAAGTTGAAGATTGTAACAGTCGGAAAGTGAGAGCGATGTTAGTTTGTTGTTTTTACACCAGAACCTTTCGAGATAAACCCTTGAATACGTGCCAAATGTGATGTCTGCAATTTGATTGTTGTTGCAACTGAGGTCTGTAATGTAATTGTTGTGTGACAGATTAAGCGATGTGAGGCTATTGCTGTCGCAATTGAACTTAACGAGAGCTGATAGCTGGTCCAAGTTCAACTCGTTGAGTCCGCAATTGGTGCAGTATAATTCCTTGAGTTTAGTGTTATTAGACAAATCTACGGTTCCAATGTTATTGCGATTTACGCTTAATTTTTTAAGCTCGGTAAGGAATTCAATGCCTTTTAGTGATGTTAAACCTTTGTCATCGAGTGCCAGTTCTTCCCATTCATCGGCATTGCCGTTATAGCTCTTGAAAGGATACTTGAAGTAACGGTGGTCGGTCCAAACAGACCAATAACTGTACCAATATTTAGTCTGCTGTTGCAGTTCAAATGCAAATCTCTCGTCGGGAACAACTGAACGGTTTTTTTCAAAGTCAATGGCTTTGCAAATGATAACGCCATTAGTGAACTCATTTCCATGTATATTCTCAACAAAAGTCTTTTTTGATGAGCTATAGACAATGTCAAATCCGCCTCCTTCTTCTTCAAAAGAGTCGCGATAATTAGGTGCACCAAGCATGAGGAACTTGTCGCCTGAATAGGTAAAAGCCTTGATGTTGTTGGCTGGTGCTCCATCTGAGCTGTCAATACCAGCACCGTTTCCGCCAAGCTCAAAATAAGAAGACTGCACGTTGACCGAAGCAAAATCTTTTAGTGCATATCCAAAATAGCCACTAGAATTAAATATTGAATTCTTGATAATCAGTTTCTCGTTGCCTGTGTCACCTACTGTTCCTTGGGCTGATTGACGATTACTAAAAGATTGGTTTGAAGTGTAGCATGAAATGTCGGCATTATCAATTGTGAGTGTCGCTCCATTCCCTACTGTGAGCCCATCTTCATAACCTCCCATGATTGTAACATGGCCATTAGGACTCTTGATGGTAGTGTTGGCGTCTAATCGCACAGGGGATGAGTTGATGGCCTCAAGATAATTGTAGTCTTCAAACACAATTATCAGATTGGTGCAACTCTCGTTGTAGATAGCACGGTTGTAGCTGCCAGTGCGTTTAATCTTCACATTCTTTAAGGTGAGAGTTGCAGTGCTATGGTCGTAGGTTACCGAAAAAGGCTTTGAATCGTCGTTGGCGGTAATGTATTCACTTGTGATGGGCTGATTGTAGTTATCGCTTGTGATTTTAATACCAGCAACTTTAAAGCCAAGATATGTGGCAGCATTTATAGTGGTAAATACTGCAAAGCAAAACAATAAGGATAAAATTTTTTTCATAGAGCTATGTTTTTTTGTTAATGTTTCTATAATGAGATGGAGAACAATCTGTGGCGCGGTGGAAAGCGCGCGTGAAGCTGGTGGCGTCGTCAAAGCCACACTGGTAAGCTATGTCGCCAATGGGGAGATTGCGCTGGGCTAGCAGTAGTTGTTTTGCGTGATTGATGCGGATGTTGAGTGCCAGTTGCTGAGCGGTGATGCCTAGCTCGGCTTTCACGCGGCGGTTGAGCTGGCCACGAGTAATGTGGAACTCTTGCGCAATGAGCACAAGCGACACGTGACCTTGAGCCATGTGGCAGGTGACTGCGTTGATGTATTGAGAAATGAAAGGGCTAGATAGATCGCTTGTGTGCATTGCATTATCAATAATGGTTAATGATATTGCAAAGTTCGCAATCTATCTCCTCATTTACTATGCAAAATGGTGCATCGTGTTGGCAAAATCGTGCATTTGCACCTTTTTGCCAACTATTTTGAGCTGTTCCTGTGTTGTGATGGCGATACTCCAAAGGTGCGGCGGAACGCACGTGAGAAACTTGCCACATCGTCAAAGCCACAATGGTAGGCAACCTCACTAACTTGTAGCGACTCGTTGGCAAGTAGTTCGCGAGCTTGCTCAAGGCGCACCCGGTTCACATATTGCTGTGTGGTGACGCCAGTTATGCTCTTGATGCGACGGTTGAGCTGGCTTCGCGACAAGCACACCTCGCTAGCTATAGTTTCAATATTAACATTGCTATTCTCCATACCTTTTTTCACACTTGCCACCACTTGCTGTAGCAACTGCTCGTCTTGCTCGGTGAGATCAGTGACAGTAGAAGGGGTGGACTCTGGTTTCTCGTTGCGCAGGGCGTTGATTGTGGCCAGCAACGCTTCTTCACGCACGCGCATGCGTCGGCGCATGAGCCACCACACCAGCAAGGCGAGCAGTAGGGCTACCACAACAGCTCCTAATACAACATAAGAGGTGATGTGCTTGCGATGTTCATTTTCCTTTTGTAACTCATCAATGCCAAACTCGGCATTATAGCGAGCTAGCGTCTCGGCATTGGCATTGCTGTAGAGCGAGTCTTTCAACAAGTCGAAGCGGTCGAGCTCCATTTTTGCGCTATCGGGGTTCAAAGTCCACAGGCTCTCGTAGAGACCACGTCTCGAGTGCATCTCATTAGAGATGTCACCACTCTCAACAAAAATCTTGGCGGCTTCGCGATAGTAGGGGATTGCCTCTCGGTTGCGCCCTTGTGCCAGCAGCGCCTTTCCCATCTTGTTGCACGAGATGCCCAGCGAGAGCTTGTCGCCCACCTTGCGCATGAAGGGGATAACATTTTTCAATAAAGCTTCGGCTTCCTTGTAGCGCTTTAATCCTATCAGCACCGACGCCTTTTGGGCATTGCGCACCATGAGCATGTCGTCGCGACCTAATTTCTTTTCTATATCGCATGCTATGTTTATGTGTTCTAGTGCTTTCTCGTCGTTGACAAGGGCATGATACACTTCTGAGGCCTTGCCTTGCAGCACCGACATGCGAGCGGGATTATCAACTTTCTTGGCAAGATTAATGGCCTTGAGTATATATTTCTCGGCCTCAAGGGGCTGGTTGGCTCCCAAGTAGATGCCGGCAAGCGTGTTGAGCGACGAGCTCATTACATCGGGGTCGCCACTCTTTTCGTCAAGAGCGTAGCACTGTTTGGCAAATGTGGCAGCCTCCTGAAATCGCGACATCCTGAAGCATGAGAGGGCAAGCACGTTGAGGCAGTCGGCTTCAATCTCCTTGCCGCGGCACAGGGGTAACGCTTTCTTTCCCATCTGCAAGGCGCGGGAATAGTCTTGCTTGTCGTAGTAGTACTCGGTGCTCCAGTACCACACTTGTTGCTTAATCGAGTCGACCGGGGTAGTGGTGGTGCTAAACTGATAAAGCTCGTCGGTAAACTGTTCATCGTTCAAGGTCTTCATTAGCTGGTTAGCAATGGCAACCTGCTGTGAGCCGCTTGATGCTTCAAACTGCGTCAATAACTTGTCAAACTGCTCGCTGGCAAGCGCTAGCGTGCTAGTACAAAATGCTATAGCGATAAAAATGATGAATTTTCGCATACTGGTACTGAAAATTTTTATACAAAAGTAGTCAAAAAATTAATACAAAACCTTGCAAAATCGTGCATGGTGAGTCTAAAAAAATGGCGAAGCCTGAAGTTGGTTAAACCAAACTTGAAGACTGCGCCATTTTCTTGGTCAGAGAGAAAAAATTATTTCTTCTTCATGCTCTTGAGCATAGGCATGATCAGAGCCTCAACCTCGGCTGCTTTAGCTACAGGATACTTTACAGTGCCGGCGATGCCACCAGTTTCATCAAGGAAAACAACGTACTTGTTCTCAACGTTGTCGCCATTCACGCCCTTGTAGGTCATGATATTGTCCTCAATCTTGGCATCTTCCCACTTGTAGTCTTTAAACATCTCCATGCCCACCATTCCGTCGTAGTACTTCTTGAAGTCCTCGGGTTTGCAGGGATGCCCGCTGAAGGTAGCGTCAATTCTTACCTGATTGTCTTCGCTAGCGACATTGATGTTGTCGCCGCTCTTGTAGGTCTCTTTGAAGCCTTCGGGATAGGTGAAAGTGAAGTGGTCGCCCTCAAACACTGTTCCCTTAACCTCGGCAGCTTGCTCCTTGTCACCACTGGCAGCCGCGCTACCGCTGGTGTTACCATTGCCATTGCACGAAACGAGAGTCATGACACCGAGTGCCATCATCATTAAGAATAACTTTTTCATAAATGTTTTGAGATTAATTAAATAATTAAAGGGTTAAACAATAAAGGTTGATTTGCATAATATTATTTCGCAAATATAGGTAAATAAAAACAAATTATCAATTTTTTTTGACAAAATAATCAAAATTGTTAATAAAAAAGCTATGCGACCTCATTAATTAAAGAATCGCACAGCTTTGAAATTTATTTAACCCACTAGATTAAATGCACATCCTTAATTTCGCATTATGCATTAAAAATTAAGCATTGTGCATTGTGCATTGTGCATTATGCATTAAGAATTAAGCATTAATCATAGTCCCAAGATGATATTGTAAACTGCGGTGACGTCGCTACCGGTAACTTCACCATCACCATTCTGGTCGCCGTTGAAGATAGCTGTATCTTGACCGAAGAGAATGTGATTGTAAAGTGCTGTTACATCGCTACCAGTCACCTCTCCATCGCCGTTTACATCGCCTGGAACAGGCTGTGGAACCACATTGTCAGCACTTGAAGCTGCTACACCATAGGCTGCGATACCCTCCACAGCGTAGGTGATAACTGGAGCTACAGCGGGGTCTTCGGGCGATGCGTCAATCATCTTGATGCCGGTCTTGTGCAACGGGTTCTCAGCATTGTATTCAACCATGTT
>REGX01383810.1_pt1 | contig 11930 bp, 6 predicted proteins | sample 2276321 | NCBI WGS metagenome assembly REGX01 (sample SAMN08335021, study PRJNA423103) | bovine gut metagenome | biome: bovine gut metagenome; feature: rumen; material: feed digesta; isolation source: rumen digesta from from 15 high feed efficiency cows and 15 low feed... | host: Bos taurus ... | reverse complement strand
CCATACGCTTAGCAGTATACAGAATACCTATAGCTGTATCATCATTAATGGCAAAGAATGCATCTGGACGGTTTTCCTGATTTAGAATATCAGGAGTAATAGCCTCAGCAGAAGATCGGTTATCACATAGACGAACCAGCGATTCATCGTAAGTCAATCCACTCTTCAGCAAAGCATCTTTATATCCGTTAAAGCGATTTTTGGATATTTCCATGTTCATTGATGCTCCATAGTATGCAATTCGTTTGCATCCAGTATCAATCATGTGCCTTACTGCAGTAAAAGCTCCCATATAGTCATCCACAACCACTCGACTTGCATCAACGCCCGTACATATTCTGTCGTAGAATACTAAAGGAACACCCTTATCTATTAACTTCTTGAAATGATCATACTGCGTAGTATCCTTAGCTTGCGAAACAATAATTCCACAAACCTTATTCTTAAAGAAGTCATCACAGATTTTCACTTCTCGCTCATATTTTTCATCACTCAAGGCGACCATAATTCTATATCCTCTTGCACGCGCTTCTTCCTCTATACCAGTAAGAATAGACGCAAAATAATAGTGAATGAATTCTGGCACAATAACGCCAATTATTTTCATAGGCATTACCTTACTGTGTCGCAGAGCTTCACCAATTACATTTGGATAGAAATTATGTTCACGCGCATAAGCCTGAATACGCTCACGCTGTGCTGCGCTGATACGGGGACTGTCCTTCAGCGCTCTCGATACTGTCGCGATAGAAACACCTAAATCGCGGGCAATATCCTTCATTGTTATGTTAGTTTGATTGTCCAAGGTTATAAAGTTCGAAGGCAAATTTATGCAAAAATATGAAAATTCTGCCCTCATTCTATATTTTATCTATGAAAACATAGCGCAAACGTTTGCGCAATCAATACAAATGTTTTTAGTTAAAAATAGATGAGCGAGCGAATAAAATAGATATATTTGCACCGTTCAAATAGCATGAAAAGCGTTAAAACGCCTAAACGTAAGACCGAAATAACAATAAACAATATATTAACGTTAACTTAAAAATCAGAGCAAAATGAAGCAGGTAAAATTCAAATTGCCTCAGAGGATGTCGGCCACAATTGCAGGCCTATGCCTTTCTGCAAGTGTCTTTGCACAGATGACAACTGTGAATGGACACGTTAAGGATGCTTCCGGCGAGCCAGTTATCGGTGCTACCATTATGGCTAATGGTAAAACTATTGGTATTACTGACTTCGACGGTAACTTTTCAGTTAAGACCAATGTGGGTAGTGCTATTACTGTAAGCTATATTGGCTTCCAAAATGTAACAGCTACTGCCACTCAAGATGTCGTTATCACTATGAAAGACGACGCTAAGCAACTAGATCAGGTCGTTGTGATCGGTTACGGTCGCGCAAAGAAAGACGACTTAACAGGTTCTGTCACAGCTGTAAAACCTGATGAACTCTCTAAAGGTATTACTAACAATGCATCAGATATGCTTGTAGGTAAAGTTGCAGGTGTCGATGTAATTACCGCTGGTGGTACTCCTGGTGCTGGTGCACAGATCCGTATTCGTGGTGGTGCTTCACTTACCGCTTCTAACGACCCATTGTATGTTATCGATGGACTTCAGATTGATAACAATACAGCTAAAGGTATGAGTAACATTCTCGCTATGATTAACCCTAATGATATCGAGAGTTTCACTGTATTAAAGGATGCATCAGCAACAGCCATCTACGGTTCTCGTGGTTCTAATGGTGTTATCATGATTACTACCAAGAAAGGTAGAGCTGGTCAAAAACCAAGACTCACTTACAATGGTGATGTAACTATTTCTACCATTCAGAAGAAATATGATGTATTAAATGCAGCAGAATACAAGAAACTTGTTAGCTCTATCGATGGACTTGATGCTTCATTATTAGGCAACGCTGATACAGACTGGCAGGATCAGATATTCCGCACTGCAATTTCTACACACCATAATGTAAGTATTGCTGGTGGCTTGAAGAATATGCCATATCGTATTAGTGGTGGTATCAGCTCTGACGATGGTATTGTAAAGACTAGCTGGATGCATCGTGCAAATGCTAGTGTAAACTTGGCACCTTCACTTCTTGACAAGCATTTGAACTTCAATATTACAGCTAAGTTCATGCACGAGAAAGATAGCTATGCTGATGCAGGCGGAGCTATTGGTGCAGCTTTAACTATGAATCCAACACAGCCTGTATATGGTGAAGGTGATAAATACACATTTACCGGAGGTTATTATCAGAATTTGATTAATGCAAACTTCAACGATAAGACCTGGGCTTACACAACCAACTCAAATGCGGCTCAGAACCCACTTGCTCTTCTTGAGCAGAAAGATGTTCATGCAACAGCACACGACTGGACTGGTAATTTTGATGTTGACTATAAGATTCATGGATTTGAGGATCTTCACTTGCATGCAAGCTTAGGCGCACAGTATACTGAGTCTCATCAGTCTGAAGTAATCAGTCCATATTCTTACTCTAACAACTATTATGGATGGAATGGCGACGAATACTATTATAAGTATAGTATGTCTGGCAATGCTTACTTGCAATACGCACATAAGTTTGGCGACCACCTTATTGATGTAATGGGTGGTGCTGAGGAAAGTCACTACCATAGAAGTGGATACAATGAAGGACAAGGTACCGATCCTGCAACAAACGAAGCTCATAATCCAGCTATACGTTCTGAACAAGCATGGGCTACCCACAACTCGTTAGTTTCATACTTCGGCCGTCTCAACTACAACTTGCTTGATCGCTATATGCTAACAGCAACTTTTCGTGCCGATGGTTCATCACGCTTTGCAAAAGATAAGCGTTGGGGTTATTTTCCATCAGCAGCTTTCGCCTGGAAGATCAACAACGAAGGTTTCTTGAGAGATGCCAAGTGGCTTGACGAATTCAAACTCCGCTTGGGTTGGGGTATGACTGGTCAGCAGAACGGTATTGACGATTTCTATTACATGCCTCAATACGTTCGTGGTAATTCTTATGCACAATATCCTTTCGGAGATACATATAATTACACCGCGCGCCCTAATAGATACAATCCAGACTTAACTTGGGAAACCACAAGTACCTATAATGCAGGTATCGATTTCAGCGCACTAAACAACAGATTCTCTGTAAATATTGATGGTTACTATCGTGAAACCAAAGACCTTCTTGCTACAGCAGACATTCCTGCTGGTATGAACTTTGGTACAGATTTGCTTCAGAACATTGGTAACATCAAAAACTATGGTGTTGAATTGAGTTTCAATGTTAAACCTGTTGTAACAAAAGATCTCACATGGGACGTTACCTACAATATAGGATGGAACCATAACGAAATTACTAAGTTGAATGCAGGTGCACAAGATTGGGTTTGGTGCGGCGACAAGATTTCTCGTGGTAACAATACTAAGATCCAACGTAATAAAGTAGGTGAAGCTGCAAATAGTTTCTTCGTATACCAGCAGGTTTACGACAAGGCAGGAAAGCCTATCGAGGGTGTATATGTAGACCGTAATGCAGATGGTCAGATCAATGATGAAGACCGTTACTATTACAAGAGCCCAGCTGCAGATGTTATCATGGGCCTTACAACCAAACTCATCTATAAGAACTGGGATTTAAGTGCAGCATTCCGTGCATCTCTTGGAAACTATGTATACTATGACTTCCTCGCAGGTAGAGCCACTATTTCTGCATCAGGTCTATACTCAAACAGTTCATTCTCAAACTCTGCTCCTGAAGCCGTAGCACTTGGCTTTACAGGTCTTACTACTGCGCAGAACTATTTGAGCGACTACTTTGTACGCAATGCATCTTATGTTAAGTGTACAAATATCACATTGGGTTATTCTTTTGATCACCTAATTACTCACGTTAACGGTGAAAAGAAGATCAGTGGCCGTGTATTCTTTACATGCCAGAACCCATTCATTATCTCAAAATACAAGGGAATCGACCCTGAGGTAGCTTCAGGTATTGACAGTAACCCATACCCTCGTCCAATGAGTTTCCAGCTTGGACTAAATCTTAACTTCTAATATATTAGGGAGGAAATATAATATGAAACATATAATATTTAAAACTGCAGCTCTTGGTGTATTAGCTATGGGAATGGCTTCATGCGCCAATGATCTAAATATCAGTCCTATCGATCCACAGTCGTCAAAATCATATGATCCAACAGAGCTTCTTGCAAAACAATATGCTACACTGGCTCTCACTGGAGAAAAGGGTCCTGCTGGAAACAGTGACTTAAGTAGCCAATATGATGAAGGTGAAACAGGCTTCTATAGAACAACTTTCAATCTTCAGGAACTATGTACAGACGAATGCATTTGGGCATGGCAAACAGATACAGATATTCCTGCAATCACTAATATTCAGTGGAGTTCGAGTTCTACACGTGCAAACTGGGCATACCAACGTATTGCATACGATATAACTCTATTCAATTCATTCATCACAAGTCAAAAAGGTATCGTAAGCGACCAAACAATTGCAGAAGTAAGATTCCTTCGTGCTTTACATTATTGGTACTTGCTTGACCTTTTCCACAAGGCTCCATTCAAAATTGACTTTAGCATGAGCAACCTTCCTACAGAGAAGGCAGGTAAAGACCTCTATGATTGGATAGACCAAGAACTTACAGATATTGAGTCTTCTTTGGCTGAAGTTGGTTCTTTCAATAGCAAAGAAAATTTCGGTCGTGCAGACCAGGGAGCAGCATACGCTCTCCATGCTCGTCTTGCCTTGAATTCTGCCGTTTATACAGACGGTCAGACCAAAGATTATCAGAAAGCTATCGATTATAGCAACAAGGTTATCAATAGTGGAAAGTATGCTCTTTCAAGTGCAGAAAAGAATGGTTTCTCTGGATACGAGCAGGTATTCATGGGTGACAATGATGAGAACGAGCAAGCTATGAAAGAGATTATCTTCCCTATCCGTCAGGATGGTAAAAGAACTCAATCATACTGCGGTTCTACATATCTAGTAAGCTCTTGCCGCATTGCAGGCATGCCATACGTAAACTCAGATAATTACTGGAGCTGTAACTTTGCACGCAAAGATCTCGTTGAGAAGTTCTTCCCTAATGATGATATCCCTATGGCATCTGATAATACAGGTGTTGATGCTGACGGTGATGGTACAATTACTGAAGCTGAGGTTATCGCATTTGACAAGGCTAAAGGTGTATCAACAGCAGATGTTGTAAAGAAAGCTAAAGATGACCGTGCCCTCTTCTATATGGGTGTTGGCGGAGGTATCCGCACATTATCTCCAGGCAAGCAGATTACAGGCTTCCTGAATGGTGCATCTATCGTAAAATGGTCTAACCAACGTCTTGACGGTGCTAGCGGTAGCGATCGTACCTTCCAGGATACAGATATTCCATTGTTCCGTCTTGCAGAACTTTACCTTACCCGTGCAGAAGCAGAGTATCGTTTAGGACAGAATGATGCTGCATTAGCTGACTTGAAGGTTCTTACAGATCGTGCTCATGCTACAGCTCACACATCAGTTAATGATGATATTCTCATCGACGAATGGTGCAAAGAGTTCTACATGGAAGGTCGTCGTCGCTCAGACTTGATTCGTTTCGGTTTGTTTACTGGCAGCAAGTACCTTTGGGACTTCAAGGGTGGCCAGGCTGGTGGTACTGGTGTTGATTCACATTTCAAGTATTACCCAATCCCAGCTATCGACATCGCAGGTAACCCTAACATGACTCAGAATGAGGGTTATTATTTTAAGGTTTCTAACTTTTAAAAGAAAGTCATTATGAAAAAGAAATTATTAAATATAGGCTGCACGTTCACCCTGCTCGCTATGACCATTTTCGGTCTTACATCTTGCGAAAAGGATATTGACAGCAACCCAACACTGGATCTGAGTCACGTAAGCCAGGGCTTCGTACTCAATACTCCAGCAAATGCATCCAACAATACATACGATTTGGCTGCAGCTTCATCAGTTGAACTTACTTGCACACAGCCTAACTATGGCGATGGTGTTCCTTATGCAGTTCGCTATTATGTTCAGGTATCAGATAATTCGTCATTTGGTTCTGATGCAAGCGCAGCATATAAGGAGTTATCTACCTCTTACACAACAGCCAAAATGCATGTTGATGCTCGCGAGATCAATGATGCTGTAGTTGGTCTTTTCCAGGAAGCTAATCCTGACACCGACTATCCTAATGCAGCTAAGCCTATTTATATCCGTCTCCGTGCTATTATTGACGGAACAGAGAATATGGGTGAAACATATTCAAATGTCATCACTTTGGCTAATACTCTCGCTACATACCAAGCTCCTGCAGCAGAACTTCCAACACAGCTTTACGTAGTTGGTTCTTCTATCCAGAATGCATGGTCTAGCTGGAAGGTTGTTCCTCAGGTTTACGGTCTTGCAGGTAATTACTACACAATGGTTTATGTTCCAGATGGTGGCGCATTCAAGTGGGGTACCTACGAGAACGACTGGCGTGGTTACGACAGAGTTCGCAAGATTATCGATAATGCTGGAGCAGGTCTTTCTGCTGACGGTGATGGCAACATCGCTGTAGCTAAGGGTGGATGGTTTGTCCTTCACTTCGTTGGTGAAATTGTTGGTAGCTCTATCCAGTACGACCTCACAGTTGAGCCAGGTGCTGCTTACATCATTGGCCCTGCCGCAGGTGACTCTTGGACAGACGGTGATGAAGCATGGAAACTTACAGCTCCAGCTGATCAGAATGGCGAATGGGTATCTCCAGCATTTACAGGTTCTGGCGAGCTTCGCGCTTACATCAAGGTTCCTGGTATCGATTGGTGGCGCACAGAGTTCACACTTTACAAGGGCACATGCTACTGGCGTCTTGTCGACATCCCTAACAACTGGGCTGAAAATGTTGGTGCTGATTACTCTGTAACAACAGCAGTTGGCCAAAAGCTTTATGTCAACTTCGATCAGAACACTGCAAGTGTAAAGTAATAGTAAATCTAACTATTAAATGAAAGTAATTATGAAAAAGACAATATTATATAGCTTAGCAGTCATGGCGAGTCTTACACTCGCCAGCTGCAACGGCGATTACGAAGATTGGGCAAGTCCTCAGTCATATTCAGCAGAAGCAACTGCCGAAAAATACGGAGTTACATTTGCAGCTGGTCCTGAAGCAACAAGCACACTTCCTGATGAAGACGGCATTATTCAGCTCGTTCAGCTTTCATCTTCAAATGCTGCAGTTACAGGCTATACTGTTAAAAGTCTAACTGTTAATGGAGAAGCTATTGATGGTAACATTGAAGGAAACTATGTAACAGTTAAGGCCTCTGACTTACAGAAAATAATAGAAAACAAATACAATAGCCGTGCCGCAGTAGCACGTGAATTTGATGTCGTAACAATGGTAGCAGCCAATCTTAAGAATGGCGATGCTGTAACTGTAGATGTAGCAGGAGAAACTAAGGGCTCTCTTACTCCTTATGCTACTCCTGCAAAAGATAAGAAAGGCTACTATCTTCTTGGCGACTTCCAGAATGTAGGTTGGAATCTAGGTACTCCTCTCTATATGACCGACAATGGTGATGGTACATATAAGGCTACCGTAGTTACCAATGGCGAAGGCGATAACTGGTTCAAGTTTTACTGTGGTTCTAACTACAGCAAGACAGACTGGGATGAGGTAAACAAAGGTCAGATGGGTTGCGCTACTAATGGCGACAACGCTCGTAGCAACTTCCTGGTATACACTGGCGATCCAGAATATGCAGATGGCGTTCAGACACCAGTCATTTCTGGTCAGGGTCAGTTCGAGATTACTCTCGACATGAACAATCTTACCTATAAGATTACTGCTGCTGAAAGCAAGTTCTATGTAGTGGGTACATTCCAAAATTGGAGTACAGAGAACAAGACTTGCATGTTCTACGGCGAAGGCAATAACGTTTACAGCTACACTGCAAAGTGGGGAGGCGCTTGGGACCTTAAAGTCTGGGACGAAAAAGGCTTTGGAAACTGGGCTGTAGCTTATGGTACAAGTGTAGATGGTGCAGGTGATGCCAACGGTTCTTTGATCAACAATGACTCTAAGTCTTTTCAGGCACCAACCAAGGACGAGTATTATACTTTGACTATCGATATGAACACCTTCAAGTACTCTTGGAAAAAGTGCGAGAACCAGAAGCCAACAGAATATAAGAACGTTTCTTTGATCGGCGAATTCAACAACTGGAATGGAGATGTTGACTTGACACAGATCGCTGGTGCTCCTCACAACTGGTATGTCAAAGCTACTGTAACCGCAGGTGCCCTTAAGTTCCGCGCAAACCACGACTGGGCTACAAGCTGGGGTACATCAGAAAAGGGAACTCCAATCGGTGACAGCTATCACTTGAAAACAGGTGGCGACAACATCACAGTACCTGCAGGAACATACGAGTTCTACCTCAATGATATCACAGGTCAGTTCAATATCGTTGCTGTAAAGTAAAAGAATAAAATCCTATATAGCTCAAGGGGTAATGCAAACGTTTGCATTACCCTTTTTGCATTTGGCATAAACCATAACTTCTATAATCCTAATTAATTTGCTAATTTTACCCTCAGAAATCTAATAATTTACTATAATGAAGAAAATATTTGCAAATGCTTTTGCACTGTTTGCATCAATGAATGCAATGGCTGCCGGATGGCCAGCCAACTACGGTGGCGTTATGCTGCAAGGTTTTTCATGGGATTCTTTCAGCGAGTCTCAATGGTCTATACTCGAAAAGCAAGCCGGAGATTTCGGCGGTGTATTCGACCTCATCTGGGTACCTCAGAGTGGCAAATGCCTCGAAAGCTATCAGACAATGGGATATACCCCATACTATTATTTCAATCAGAATTCAAGTTTCGGTACTGAATCAGAGCTTCGCTCGATGATTAGTACATTCAAGAAGTATAATGTGGGTACAATAGCCGACGTTGTTATCAACCATCATAACTCTGATGGTTGGTGGGGATTCCCAGCCGAGACTTACAAAGGCAAAACATATCAATTCAAAACTACCGATATTGTTGCAAATGACGATGGTGGAGGTGCTGCGACTCAAGCCAAGAAAGATGGCGTACAGTTAAGTAATCACAATGACGATGGTACAGACTGGGGTGGAATGCGTGATCTCGACCATCAGAGTTCAAATGTACAAACTATCGTTAAGGCGTATGAGAATTTCCTACTCAATGACCTCGGCTATGCAGGTTTCCGCTATGACATGGTAAAAGGATTTGCAGGTAGTCATGTAAAAGATTACAACACAGCAGCAAATGTTACCTACTCTGTAGGAGAATGCTGGGATGGAAATAATACCATCATGAACTGGATTAATGCTACCGAAAAGACAAGTGCAGCATTCGATTTTCAGTTCAAATATAATGTACGTGATGCTCAGAGCGGAAACGACTGGAATAAGTTGAACAGCACAAATAATCTGATACATGACACCAACTATCGTCAGTATGCTGTAACCTTCGTTGAGAACCACGATACTCAGGTAAGAGCAGACGGAAGCAGCAATGACCCAGTAAGAAAGGATACTCTTGCTGTAAACGCCTACATGCTTGCCATGCCAGGTACTCCATGTGTATTCTTTCCTCACTACAAGGCCTATAAAAAAGAAATCAAGAACATGATTCTTGCTCGTAAAGCAGCAGGTATCAACAATCAGAGTTCTTATATCTTTACCAATACTGGTAACAACACCTATACAAAAGTGATGACCGATGAAAAACTTCTTGCCATTATCGGATCTCCAAATGTTACAGTAACTCCTAATGCATCTGAATGGCAGCTTGTATTAAGCGGAAATAAGTATAAGTATTATCTCAGCAAGAGCCTCAACACAGTATGGGCTGACCAGCCAAACGGTGTGTATAAAGACGCTTTCAGCGTTAAGCTGAATACTATTACATCTTCTGCCAATGCAAAGATCGTATATACTACCGATGGCTCTAATCCAACTGCATCCAGCAAACAGCTGAAAGATGGTGAAACTCTTACTATCAGCTCAACAACTACATTGAAAGCAGGTTTGCTTGTAGGCTCTACCGTTAGCAATATCATTACTCGCAATTATACAATCGACACTACTGTATTCGAGCCTTACAACATAAAGGTATACGTAAATACAGATAAGGCCGGATGGGGAAATGTATCAAGCGTAAACTATTGGACATGGGGTGGCGACAATTCTCACAATCCTGTAAATGCTTCATGGCCAGGCGATGCTGTAAGCGAGAAAGTAACCGTAAGTGGCAAGCAATGGTTTGTAAAGCAGTTCACTATCAACAGCGAGACTGATTTCGTAAGTTTCGTATTCAGCGCAGGTTCAGGTTCACCTCAGACTGTTGATATCAACAACATCAATAAAACCAAGTTCTTTGAGATTAGCAATACTAAGTCTGGCGACAAGAATGAACTAGTGGATGTTACAGAGGCCACAGGCATTGAAAAAATCGCCACAGAGACTTCAAAATCATCAAAGAGTGCAGCCATCTACAACCTCTCAGGTCAGCGCGTAGGCAGCAACTATAAAGGTATCGTTATCAAGAACGGAAAGAAATATTTAATGAAGTAACATATATTTTTGAAAAGATTTCGCATAGTTTCCGATTTTTATCCGTACCTTTGCAGCCAAACGGATAAATTAAAAAGAAAGGCGTGACATGCGGATCAGAGTAAAAAGATTCATGGAGAAGGGACATGAGCATCACAGCTATGTGATAGAAACCAAGACTACTATACTAAGTAGCTGGAAGCCCTTCGAGACAAAGGATGACGGATCTCCTAACGTATATAACTGGGGAGGAATGGTACGAGCTATTGATTGGCTAAAGTGGCATAATCCTAATCTAAAAGAGTCTCAAATCGAATATATGTAGTCATTAAAAATTTTAATCGTAATCCTCGTTTCATCATAAGATGTAACGAGGATTTTCGTTTATTACCATCTCTACCCTTCTATAGTATTGCACATTTTTTATAAAAAATATTTTTCTCCTTTCACCGTAGATGTAATCTTTTGATATTCTGCCATTTACGGTGAAGGGACATTTTAGACTCTTAATTTAAAAGAATAGAGAAACTAAAATATACTTCACTCGCAGAATTCAAGAAAAAAAAGAGCATGTAAGAATAGCATTTAATAACATATATATTAGATTGCAATATAGGCACTTAAGCCTTCTAATAGCTATACTCTTGTATCTTGCGACGGTCGTCGACTATATGGTTGACGAGTGTCAACTATATAGTCGACACTTGTCACAAGATGTCATAAGATAGGAAATGAATGCTTATCAATAAGAAACAAGAAGCTTGAATCATAGATTTTGAGACAGCCATTTTAGTAATTAATCCCAAAATCGTTCATTCTCCTTTCACCTAAAAACATCCTTTCACCATAAATTACAGAATATCAAAAGATTACATCCACGGTGAAGGGAGAAAAAATATTTTTTATGAAAAAACGTAAAATACGCTCATGTAATCATTGAGCATACAAATTACAAGGATAAACAAAAAAACATATAACCTATTAACTGATATTGGCAAATAGGCTCTTTTATGGAGATTTTTTATTTGTATGTATAAAAACAATACTTCGGTAATTAAAACATTAAATATTTAACATAAGACTCTCATCGCGTCACGCTACGGACTTTTTGTCCAAGCGAGTTAGCGTGATAACCTCTTTGTTTAGCTTGTCAATTAAATCGTTGTTCGGTGAAATTCCGGACACGCTAATAAATCTATTCATCAGATAATGAGCATGAACCATAGTCTTCAGGCTGGAGATGGAAAACGGTATTCCATTTTCTTTTGCAACAAGCTTCAGACAGTTGATGGAAGTGAAGGACATATTGAAGTG
>REGX01077621.1_pt1 | contig 11936 bp, 12 predicted proteins | sample 2276321 | NCBI WGS metagenome assembly REGX01 (sample SAMN08335021, study PRJNA423103) | bovine gut metagenome | biome: bovine gut metagenome; feature: rumen; material: feed digesta; isolation source: rumen digesta from from 15 high feed efficiency cows and 15 low feed... | host: Bos taurus ... | reverse complement strand
TTCTTAGCTTGACCAGCTTTCTTTGGTGAAAGATACAAGAACATCTTTTTACCTTCAAGCTTTGGCATCTGCTCTACCTTACCATATTCTTCCAAATCATTGGCAAAACGGAGAAGAAGAACCTCGCCCTGCTCTTTAAAGAGGATACTACGACCACGGAAGAATACGTATGCACGTACCTTGTTTCCACCATCAAGGAACTCCTGAGCATGTTTAAGTTTAAACTGATAATCATGCTCATCAGTCTGAGGTCCAAATCGAATCTCCTTAACTTCAACCTTTACCTGCTTCTGCTTCATTTCCTTAGCATGCTTCTTCTGCTGATAAAGGAACTTAGAGTAGTCGATGATACGACAAACAGGAGGCTGAGCATTAGGTGATATCTCTACAAGGTCTACGCCCTGCTGACGCGCTAAATCTAATGCCTTACGTGTAGGCATTACTTCTGATCCGCCTTCGCTTATAACACGAACCTCGCGTATATGAATCTGTTCATTAACACGGTATTGGTTCTTTAATTGATTTTTATCATTCTTCATTAACTACTCTATGTAATTGAAATCTTAATTTTTAAAGAATGGCCTTCATTAGCCAATTCAGCGTGCAAAGTTACTAAATTCTATTTAACAAACAAAATATTCAGCTTACTTTTTTCACAAAAAAAGGATTAAAAGCGCCTTTCGCAACTTTTAATCCCTATATTTTCGGTTAATATTTCTATTAAATGTCCTTTAACTGCTCTGCAACCTTATCATTGATAAGCTTAGCAAAATCTTCCATCTTCATGGTAGCCTGCTCACCACCACCCTGCTCACGCATTGAAACAAGACCTTCTGCAGATTCTTTTTCGCCAACGATTACCATATAAGGTACACGCTTCAACTCGTTGTCGCGAATCTTACGGCCGATCTTCTCATTACGGTCGTCAGTATAGCTACGAACACCAACCTTATCGAAGTAATCACTAACCTGCTTAGCATAGTCGTTATACTTTTCTGAGATAGGAAGGATAGCAACCTGATCTGGAGTAAGCCAAAGTGGGAAATGACCTGCAGTATGCTCGATAAGTACTGCTGTAAAGCGCTCAAGTGAACCGAATGGAGCACGGTGAATCATAACTGGAGTCTTCTTAGAGTTATCCTCTGCTGTGTATTCCAGTTTGAAACGCTGAGGCAAGTTGTAGTCAACCTGAATTGTACCCAACTGCCACTTACGACCGATAGCATCCTTAACCATGAAGTCAAGTTTAGGACCATAGAATGCAGCCTCGCCTTCTTCCTCATGAGTATTAAGTCCCTTCTCTCTACATGCCTCACGGATAGCATTCTGACTCTCTTCCCAAATCTCATCAGAACCAATATACTTCTCAGTATCCTTAGGATCACGGAGTGAAATCTGAGCCTCATAGTTTTCAAAACCAAATGTCTTGAATACCTTCTGGATAATATCAATGTTATTCTCAAATTCAGCCTTAACCTGATCCTGACGAACAAAGATATGTGCATCATCCTGAGTAAATGTACGAACACGAGTAAGTCCGTGCAACTCACCACTCTTCTCATAACGGAATACAGTACCAAACTCTGCAATACGCAAAGGAAGATCTTTGTAAGAACGAGGTTTACGAGCGTAAACTTCACAGTGATGAGGACAGTTCATTGGCTTCAACATATATTCCTCATCCTCCTCAGGAGTATGAATAGGCTGGAATGCATCCTTACCATAGTGAGCCCAGTGACCTGAAGTAACATACAAATTCTTAGAACCAATACCTGGAGTAATTACCTCCTGATAGTGATATGGCTGAAGTACCTTACGGAGCAATTCCTGAAGGCGAAGACGAAGCTGTGTACCTTTTGGCAACCAGATAGGAAGACCCTTACCTACTCGATCAGAGAACATAAAGAGCTCCATTTCCTTACCAATCTTACGATGGTCACGCTTCTTAGCCTCTTCCAACATAACAAGATACTCATCAAGCATCTTCTTCTTAGGGAAAGAGATACCATAGATACGAGTCATCTGCTCACGCTTTGCATCGCCACGCCAGAAAGCGCCAGCTACACTAGTAATCTTTACAGCCTTGATTGCACCTGTAGAAACAAGGTGAGGACCAGCACAAAGATCAGTGAAGTGGCCTTGTGTATATGTAGTGATGGTACCATCCTTCAAGTCCTGAGAAATATGCTCAACCTTATATTTCTGGCTATCAGCTTCAAATTCCTTAATTGCTTCAGCCTTAGAAACTTCACGGCGAACAAGTGCCTCATCCTTCTTGGAGAGTTCCAGCATCTTTGCTTCAATCTTTCCAAAATCGTTTTCTGAGATGATTTGGCCTTCTGCAGGCATTACATCATAGAAGAAACCATTTTCGATAGCAGGACCGAAACCGAACTGGATACCAGGATACAATTCCTGAAGAGCTTCAGCAAGCAAGTGAGCTGATGTATGCCAGAAAGAGTGCTTACCTTGCTCATCTTCAAACTTGTAGAGTTCGATTTTTGCATCCTCATTAATAGGACGATTCAGTTCTACTGTTTCACCATTAACACCGCAAGATACAACGTTGCGAGCGAGAGCCGGTGAAATGCTCTCGGCGATTTGAAAGCCAGTTACGCCCTGTTCATACTCACGAACAGACCCGTCTGGAAATGTGATTTTAACCATAATACAACTTAGTTTGTCTTTAATCAAACGCAAAGGTATAAAAAAAATATGGCATAAAGCCATATTTTTTCTATTTTTTCTTAGAAGAACCTAATTGCTTGATAATTGAGTACGCATCTATGATTCCAAGTTCACCCGCCTTACTCAAATCACTCATCGCCTGCGTCTTATTATTCGACTTCATTCTGGCCAACCCTCGATTGAAATATGCTTCAGCTAACGTAGGATTTATCTCGATTGCCTTGGTGTAATCATCTATTGCCTTCGATAATTGATTCTTCTTTACATGGTAATTTCCTCTATTATAATAAATGTACGCGTTCTTATTATTAAGTTTAATGGCTTCGCTCAGATCTGCCTCTGCCGAATTGCCCATACGCACAACACTTCCTTCTTGCGATTCAAACTCATTCATCTCTGTCTCGCATACAGCCTTCTGCCAATATACTAATGGATTCTTATCATCTATCGTGATATACTCATTAAAATCACTCAAAGCTGATTCAAAATCATGCAATACAGAATATGCTATTCCTCGACGCAGTAACAAATTCTTTTTCTGATCTGCTGTTTTCGCAACAGATAGGTCAGCACTCAACTTATCTATCAACGAGAACACATTCATAGAACTTACATCATCAAGTTGATTCTTATTGCAAACAACATACACAGGCCATTCCTTCATTTTTCCGTTGAAGGCTTCCAGTTCTGGTATATATCCTAAAGTTCCTTTCAGATTATCATAATTCTGGAAGAAAGTAAGTTCAAACATTGGACGATAATCAGCTTCAACCTTGAATTGCTGAACTGCACCATGATATGGAACCATCGCTTTATGTGAAGATATCTTTAACACAACAGAATCTTGTTCATCTGCCTCAACAAATGAATCGTATTTATCAAAGTCTATCTCTTTCAATTTTCTGATGGCGCGTCTATGATTTGCCGACCATCTAGGCTGAATACCCAAGTGCTTATTCATCTGAGCCTTAGTGATCTGGAAATCATCAAGTTCTGCCTTATTCTTCATTCCAAGTTTACGATAGCAAGCAGCCCTGTGATAATACCCGAACCAGAAATTTGGAAAAGTCTTGAGCAACGCTGAATAATCACGCACTGCTGCTTTCAGATTTCCTACCTGCTCATTCAGCAAAGCACGATTCAACAAAACCATCCAGTTATTCGGCTCTCTCTTGGCAATAAAGTCAAAATCCTGAATAGCACGGTTGTCATCACCCAGATCTTTTCTGAGCATAGCACGATTATAATGTCCTCTAAAGTTATTCGGATCCAATTTGATTACATCATCATAATCCTCTAAAGCCTCTCTCAACCTATTAAGATAAGTACGCGCAATAGCTCGTATCAAATAAGCTTTAATATTCTTAGAATCATAATAGATGACTTTAGTTGCACTTTCATTAACTTTATTCCATTGGCGACGATTATAGCTTATATCCATCATCACCTGCCAATTGGAAGAACTATAAGGATCAAGTTTCAAGCTCTGATCCAGGCACTTTTCGCCTTCAACTGTATCCTTCTTAGCAAATTTTACCTCCGCCAGAAGAGAATAACCGTCAGAAAACTCTTTCCACTTATTTACAATGTCGCTCAAGTGATTTTCAGCTTCATCATATTTCTTCAGATTATACTCACACAATGCTCTGTTGTACATATACCGTCTATTCTCGGGATCAAACTCCAACGACTTAGACCAGTCTTGTACAGCACCATCGAAATTCTGAAGATAAAATCGATTTACAGCTCTCAAATCATATAACTCACCCACATAAGGGTTCAAACTAATAGCCTGAGCTGCATCTGTTTCCGAACCTACATAATCATCCAGAAGATACTTAGCCACAGCACGGTACCTCCATGGTTCATACAGATACGGTTTAGACGTGATGGCCCAGTTAAAATACTTAATAGCCACCACGTAATCCTGATAATAGAGCGACAATCTACCAGCCTCTATTAATTTATCAACTCTGTATTGTCCTACAGCATTGCCTGTAAACAGTAACAGGCTTAAAAACAACCAAACCTTTCTAAAAGAAAAGTTACCAAAGAATCTTAAATCTTTCGACATATATCTATTTCTTTTATTATCCTTAACAGGATGGTCTGGTTATACGCCTTTTTAAGGTAGAAGTTTAATTATCGTGCTACTTTAGTCTTATATGCACAGCGGAATTTTCCTTTTACGATATTCTTAAGTTTTCCGCCAATAAGGTTCTTGCGAAGGGCATTAACTCTATCTGTATAGACTTTACCCTCAAGATGGTCGAATTCATGCTGCATAACGCGAGCTGCATAACCTTCAACCCACTCATCATGCTCATTGAAATCCTCATCCATATACTTAACGTGAACCTTCTTTGGTCGAGTTACATTTTCCGACAAACCTGGAATAGAGAGGCAACCCTCTTCTAGAGTTTCTGTTTCAGGATTCTCTTCAAATCCCAGAACATGAGCATTAATAAATGTCTTGCGATATCCCGCATACTCAGGAAAATCTTCCTTCAACACATCAAGATCAATAACAACCAATCGGATAGCCTTACCAATCTGTGGTGCAGCAAGTCCTACGCCATTGCTATTATCAAGCGTATCATACATATTCTGAATAAGTTCCTTGAGTTCTGGATAATCTGGAGTGATATCCTGTGCCACCTTTCTCAATACAGGCTGGCCATATACATAAATCGGTAATATCATATTAATATTGAAGATTGAAAATCATCATACGAATAGCTTAAACTATCTTCTGCTTTCCATATAGTCTTGCAGAATAATCGTAGCTGAAATTTCGTCGACGAGACCTTTGTTTTCACGTCGTGTCTTTTTCTTTACTCCACCATCAATCATGGCGCGATGAGCGATGACCGACGTAAATCGCTCGTCATAGTAATCAATGGGAACTTCCGGATGAATCTTCCGCCATCTATTGACGAAATTCTCAACACGGACAAGATTTTCACTTGCTTGTCCATTAGGCTGAGTAGGTCTTCCAATAACGATTCGTTCCACCTGCTCATGCTTCATATAATTTTCCAGATATTCCTGAAGATTTTTAGTTTCAACTGTCTCTAGCCCATTAGCAATAATCTGCAATGGATCAGAGACAGCTAAACCGGTACGTTTCTTACCGTAGTCGATAGACAGTATTCTCATTACTTCTTAAACAGAAGCCATGCATCAGGATACTTGCCAGCACGGAGCTCATTACGAGACTGAACTGCAGCAGCCTTATCTGAATAAGATGATGCAACAACGCGATACATATTTCTATCAGAATTATAAACTACAGATGACTGGTATCCAGCAGCTTTAAGAGTATTCTGCAATCCTACAGCATTAGCTTTCAGAGAGAAAGAACCTACAACAACGCTGAATGCCTTGACAGCAGCACCACTGACAACAGTGAATGACTCCTGGCGTACAGTAGCATTGTCTACATTATCCACCACTTTGGTCTGAGTGACAGGTTTAGTCTCAAGAGGAGTAACTACAGGAGCTTCTGTAGCAATTGGTTCCTCGGCTTCTGCTTCCTGAACAGCTTCCTGAGCCTTAGCTTTTTCGTAAGCCTTCTTGTAAGCACTCTCACTAGATCCACAACTAGAGAAGGTAAGAGCTACGCAGAGACCTGCTGCCAAAACCATAAATTTCTTCATACTAATTCGTCTTTATTATTTAGTTTATTATATTTCAGATGATTTGATTTTGCGAATATACGAATATTTTGGCAAATAATCATCAAAAATGGCACAAAAAGTTTCAGATTTCAAGTTTATACAACACTTTTAACGAAAAATTAAGATAAAACTCCTTGTTACTATCAAAGAATTTACTATCTTTGCGTTATCAAACTTTTTAAAATAGAGAATTATGAAAACATTAGGTTACATTGGCGCATTCTTAGGTGGCGCAATCGCAGGTGCAGCATTAGGAATTCTTCTCGCTCCAGAGAAGGGTGAAGATACACGAAAGAAAATTACTGGTACTGTTGACGATTTTTTGAAGAAGCATGACATTCAGCTTTCAAAGAAAGAAGTCGAAGACCTCGTTGATGATATTAAAGACGCTGCTGTAGAAGGATAATGTTCAGCAACGACAGAAATATAGAAACTATAGGGCAACTCATTGAAGTGCTCAAGCACTACATCGGGCTTCAATCTGAATTTGTGAAGCTCGATGTAGTTGACAAGGTAGTACGACTGCTTACAGCCACGGCCATCATGTTTATTATTCTGGCCACTCTTATGTTATCCCTCATATATTTTTCATTTGCAGCAGCCTTTGCCCTTGCTCCAGGCGTGGGTCAGGTAGCAGCATTTGGCATTGTAGGAGCATTCTATCTTATTGTCTTGTTCTTGTTTGTCATTTTCCGTCATCAGTGGATCGAGAAGCCACTTGTCAAGTTCCTCGCCAATCTACTTTTAGGGAAATAATTCTTGTGTGAAATGGAAGAAAACCAACCAATAACCTATAAATCATTAGCAGATATCCGTCTTCGAAAGGAGATGCTTCGTAATGATATTCTTAAGGACGATCAGAAAATCAGATCGCTTTGGCATGATCTATTCAAAAAACCTGATGCCCTTAAGAAGAATGCATCACCTGGAAGCCGTATTGCCAGCCTAGTAGGAAGTGGCTCAGGTGTCATCGACGGATTAATTCTGGGATGGAAACTATATCGTAAGTTTAAAAAGTAATTTTTACGCGTTTTTAGTTAAAACACGTAAACTCATGATATTAAATTATTAAGATTGGTTAAATTTAGGCCAATTTTATATATCTATCGTTGCGAGTTTGGATTTTTTTCCTATCTTTGCAATGTGTTTTTCATAGTATTAGATTTAAGGTTAACAAGGTTGGAGTACAGCGGTACTCCTTTTTTTATGTCTACACCCCAACTATTACTACCCCATTACTCGTCATACAGATCATTTATAGCCTCTATTGAGGTTTTGATTCTTGCACGAACCCTATCAACAAAGCTCTTAGTCTTTTTCTTAAGTGGCTCTGCTTCTTTTCGAATAGGGTGAACAGATGCGGGTGTATCAATCTGCTTTTCGCCTTTTTCTGTATTATCCTCTGATAAAGGCTCTATATCGTTAGACTCAGACAATTTCGTTTCTTCTGTATTAGCTTCTACCGATACTTCAGATTCATTAGCTTCTTCATTCCTTGGCTGATCAACTTTTGGTTGTACAGTATCTTCTAGAGAATCCTCAGCAGAAGACATAGGATCATTCAGCAATGCAATCTTTATATCCTTTTGAGGAACAACAGGCTCACGATACAATTTTTCAATAATACTGTTAAAGTATTCCTTCTCGTCATTACCATGATCTACTTCTTGAGGAGCAAACTCATTATCTATACCAGTAGCCAGAATAATGATCTTAGCATCTTCACCCAATGTATCATCGTCTGATGTACCCCATATAACATGAATATCAGGGTCAAGTTCATACATAAAAGCATCCACCTCAGACATCTCGCTGATATACAAAGGATGTTCCTTGCTGGTATAAATATTAAAAAGAATATTCTTGGCTTTAGAGATATCACTTCCATATAGCAATGGAGAATCCAGTGCATTAAGAATAGCATTCTGTACACGCTTTTCTCCCTTAGCCCTTCCGATAGCCATCAAAGCGCCACCACCAGCTCGCATAGTAGTTTCCACATCACGGAAGTCAAGATTTATAGTACCTTCTTCCGTTATCAATTCAGAAATGCTTCTTGTGGCATCACTCAAAATCTTATCAGCCGTTTTAAATGCTTCCTTGATAGGAACTTGTGAGTCCATATAGATATCACACAAGCGCTCATTATTTACAATAAGAAGCGCATCTACATTTCTTCTCAATTCCTCAACTCCCTTCAAAGCCTTGATAATCTTATTTGGTTTTTCAAAGAAGAAAGGAATTGTTACTATGCCTACGGTAAGGATACCCATCTCCTTGGCTACACTAGCTACCACAGGAGCAGCACCTGTACCTGTTCCACCACCCATACCAGCAGTAATAAAGCACATTTTAGTGCCATCATCTAGCAGGTTATGCAGTTCTTCTATGGTATCTTGTGCTTCTTGTCTTCCACGGTCAGGATTAGCACCTGCTCCCAGACCCGTTACACCCAACTGGAGTTTAACTGGTACAGGAGAGTTCTTCAAACTCTGACTATCAGTATTCAGCACCGCAAAAGATACATTATTGATACCCTCACGATACATATTGTTGACAGCATTACAACCGCCACCACCTACACCGATTACTTTAATAATGTCTTGAGTTTTATCCTCTATTCCGTCAAATTCAAGCATAGTTATATCTTTTATATGGTTATTTCCATTCCATCAAATCCGAATTCCACATCCTTCGGCAATTGTCTGTTAGCTTCATCATGGAAGCCTATATAATGAGTAAGGTGAGTAAGTATAGTATGCTTTACACCTAGTCTACGTGCTACTTCAATCGCCTCACCAATAAGTTGATGGCTATGATGAGGTTTCTCCCATCTCAAAGCATTGATAACAAGTGTTTCCACTCCTTCAAGATATTCATATTCCGAATCATCCATTGCTTTCATATCAGTGATATAGGCAAACTTTCCGAATCTATATCCCAAAATCGGCATTTTTCCATGCATCACCCGAATTGGCATCACATCAATATCTCCAAATTTCAATGGCTGATGTGGCTCGATATCATGCAAGGCAAGAATGGGTGCTCCAGGATACAGCATAGCTGGATCACTTGGAAAACAATAAGGCATCATATGTCGCAAACCGTCATTCACATTCTTCTCAGCATATACATCTACGCCTTTAAAAGCATAGCAGAATGGTCTCAGATCATCCATTCCTCCTACATGGTCATAATGGATATGAGTTACCAACAATGCATCTATCTTGCAAAAAGGCACCTTTAGCAATTGCTCTCTGATATCAGGTCCCGCATCTATCAGTATTCTGGTGCTATCCGTTTCTACCAGAGCAACCGAACGAAGTCTGTGATCCTTTGGGTCGGTCGATCGACATACTTCACAATCGCATCCCAACATTGGAACTCCCCCAGAAGTGCCTGTTCCTAATAAAGTTACTTTCATCTTATATTTACCTCTGGATGTATATCCAGATTAAACTTATGCTTTACATCATTGCGGATAGCCTCACAAAGACTTACTATCTCCTGTCCGCTTGCTCCTCCGCAATTATAGAGTACCAATGCCTGTTTAGGCCAAACGCCAGCATTACCTAGCGTCTTACCTTTCCATCCACACTGGTCTATCAGCCATCCCGCAGGTATCTTATAGCCATTCTCTACTTCAAAGTACTTGAGATTAGGGAATTTAGCTTGAAGTTCTTCAAACTGCTGTTTACCTACAATAGGATTCATAAAGAAACTGCCAGCATTACCAAATTCCTCTGGTTCTGGAAGTTTGCTTTTTCGGATTTCAATAATTGTATCACGCAGCAACTGTGGGGTTATGCGAGCAGCAAGATCATCTTCGGTACCACCAATCTTGGCAATAAGTGAAGACTTGATATTTCCATAATCAAGCTGAGGAGCAAATACCCTGCTCAATCTATAAGTTACATGAGTGATAAAATACTTATCTTTCCATTCATGTTTGAATTTGCTCTGACGATAAGCATAGTTGCAATCCTCACTTTTAATCACAACTACCTTACCTGTAGCTATTTCTACAGCCTCAGTTTCTACTATGTAGTCTTTGGCTTCAGCCCCATAAGCTCCAATATTCTGCACTGCCGATGCACCTACTTGTCCAGGTATCAGCGACAGATTCTCAAGACCATACAGTCCCTGCTCTATCGCCCATCCAATGACATCATCTACCGTTGCACCAGCCCAGCATTTAATCAGTACACTGTCGCCATCTTCAGCACAAATATCTGCTTCGAATTTTCCTTCCGGCGATACTACTGTTCCCGGATAGTCATCCGTTAGCAGAAGATTACTTCCACCACCAAGAATAAGCAGAGGCCGATCGTCTTTAGTAAGTTGCAGAGCCACTTTACAAGCATCCTCTGTCGAAGAATAAGCAATATATCGGCTACACTTGGCATCAATACCAAATGTATTGTGTTTCAGCAAACTATAATCTTTGTATTCCTTCATATTAAATCGAAAGTTTTGACAGCATCCATTTGCCGTTCTTTCTCACAAAGGTAAACTCTTGTTCCTGTCCGTTAGCTACACCTCTGATTACAAATATCTTAAGATTACTCTCTGTATATTTCTGTCCATAAAGGATGTTGTAAATCATACCCGATGGCATTGGCGGAGCAAAAGCAGGCCACTGTTCTGGAGCCAGATTAGCAGTCATCGACTTGAAATCATCATCAGGGTCAGGACCTGTAAACTTGATATTCGCAGCAAGATGCTTATGCTGATAAGCCGTATCAGTAGCAAAACTATTGTAGAACTGCAAGAAGCTGGCATTCTTGTTATGAGGCATGGCTTCAAAGTTAATAGAAGTCAGCATCCACTGTCCGTTGATACGATCAAAACTATATTGTTTAACAGACTTTTTCTTAAGGAAGATCTTTTCGACAACCACATGGTCGATTGTAGTATCTTTAACCACATTCATCTGCTTGCGATTATCGAAAATCAAAGTATAGAAATCCTGACGCAAGAAGAAATGTTCCACCTTCCACTGACCTTCAGCAAGTTGCTTAACCTGCTTACCATTCTGACATAAAGGAAGAGGATATTGCACGCGTTTACGCTGCAATTTACGATTGCCCGCAAAATTAAAGAAGAAATCGTCGAAAAGTTCATCGGCCGCCTTTGGCATAGGAGTTTCCGAAATTACAGCCTCAGCAGAATCTACCGACGAAGCTGTATCAAGAGCTATTGAGTCTGAATCGCCTGCCACAGCAGGTTTCTTATCCGTGCAACTCGTCGAAAACACCATTACGACGACTACGCTTAATACAAATAAGTACGAAAGTTTTCTCATAAATCTATATTCCTCAAATTTTATGGCAAAAATACAACTTTATTTTCTAATATCCATAAATTTACAAATAAAATAAAGCGATATTTGGTCGATTATTTATTTTTTAGTATCTTTGCCATCGATTTTGCAAATTTAGAATAAAACGTTTTAAAATATATGTTACTTGAAAAGATAGAATCACTCCTTAAGGAAGTTAGCGACCTTTCAGCAAGCAATGCTGAAGAGATCGAGCAGTTACGCCTTAAGTACCTCAGTAAGAAGGG
>REGX01348635.1_pt1 | contig 11979 bp, 9 predicted proteins | sample 2276321 | NCBI WGS metagenome assembly REGX01 (sample SAMN08335021, study PRJNA423103) | bovine gut metagenome | biome: bovine gut metagenome; feature: rumen; material: feed digesta; isolation source: rumen digesta from from 15 high feed efficiency cows and 15 low feed... | host: Bos taurus ... | reverse complement strand
TATCTACATAATCTTTTACTAAATCTCTAATTGTAATTTCTTTTAATTTTATTTCCATAACTTTATTTCTTTCTTTTAATTAATATTCTCGCATATTTTCTCTGTTTATTTATATAAGGATAGCCAAAGTTATATTCATCTATCTGAGTACTTGCCATTTCCCCCAATATTTCAAATTGTTCTGGATTATATTTATCCATAAAAGTAATAGGTACTCCCATTGCTCCTTCATAATCTATCGGAATTTCTGATACTTTATCTACATTGATAGCATCATAATTATCATACTTAGGATATTCTTCTTCATTGTATGTTTTCCAAAGTATTAAATCTTCATGTCTTTTTTTTATATCTAAATTCGTAAACCAACAAATATTACCTAAACTTCGCCATTTGTTACCTTCTTCATCAATCCAAAATCTTGTTGCTCGTGGAGTGTAATAATCTGGTACTCTAAATTCCATATTCCCAAATTTATAACCCAACCATATTTTATTTGCTTTAAATAGGGAAAATATTTCTTTATAAGTTATTGCATTTTGATTACCTACTATAAGAAACTTTTTCTTGTATTGAATTAATTGTGCAACATATTCTCTAAACAAAGAAAATGGAGGATTTGTAACAACTATATCAGCTTGTTTAAGAAGTTCTATACATTCTTTGCTTCTAAAATCTCCATCACCTTTTAGTTGTTTAACACCTATTTCTTCTATATCTGGAATTTTATTGCCATTCTTATCTCCAAAATATTCTAAGTATATTGCTTTTTCACTATCATTTTTAGAAAACAAATCTATATTTTGATTCCTATAACAAATAGTCGTAAGTTGTCTTAATTGTAAATCCTCAAATTTGCGAGAAAAATAAGTAAAGAAACTACTAATATAAGGGTCATCACAATTACAAAGCACTTTTTTCTCTTTAAAATGTTCTTTATAATGACTTAATTCATTTTCTATATCTGTCAATTGAGTATAGAATTCATCTTCTTTTGCTTTACTTGCCCGTGTTAAACTTCTATTTCCTGCCATTGTTGATTAATAGTTATAAGCATTGCTATTAATCACAAAACAAAATAAAGAATGGTGTAAAATTTTCTATTCGCATTCAGGTAAAGCCTCGCATTGAATACCTCCACAAACATAGAAAATATACACCAATATGCGTGTATTTACTGTTTGTGGATTGTGCGAAACTCTTACCCAAACGGATTATTTCGTAGTACAAAAGAAGTTTGCGAGGCTTGATTTGAATGCGAAATAATAGTTAATGCTTTTATATTCGGCACTATTGCCAAATGCAAAAATACAAATAAAACTTAAATTAAATGCAAAAATATAAGAAAATAATCACAAATATAAATCAGTAGTCATGATATTATAACCACCTTTCCTGTAAAAGTTGAATTTGCTCGCAGTATAATATTGCCTTTATCATTTTCTATTTCACAAACTACTTCTTCATACCTATTACTAATTTCATTAAACCTATATATAACACTTATAGGGTTTTTACCCATTCCATGTTTTCGTTTTTTAATTATTATAAAATAATCTCTTTGATTTGTATTGTTCCAATCTTCTATGGTAAATCTTAGCACGTACTTATTGGGTACAGACGCAGAAAAAACAGACCCAATAGTCCCAATAATTAAAGCCCAAAATGACAAACACCAAACATTTTGCTTATCTTCTACTATAGGTATAATGGTACCAATGCCAATAAAAATTACTGAAACAATTTGAATGATTTTTTTTCTCATAATAAAAACAGGTTATATAACATACATACTATAACATATATATGTAGTTATTTAACTTTTACCTAAAATTTTACTCTTTACAATGAAAATTCTTGCTTTATTTTTTCAATATAGTCTAAACGTTCCCAAGGATAGAAGCAAACAGTTTTCTTTTCTTCTTTTTCATCTTTATCATATACAACTACTTCTTTCTCGTATGGTGTTCTACCGAAATGTCCATAGGTTGCTGTAGGAAGAAAGATAGGATTTTTAAGTCCAAAACGTTTTACTATTGAGTAAGGTCTTAAATCAAATATCTTAAGTATCTTTTCTGCTATCTCGCCGTCTGTTAAATTAACTTTTTTTGTGTTATATGTATCTACAAACAAGCCTACAGGCTCTGCAACTCCTATAGCGTATGCCACTTGCACTAATACTTCATCACACAGACCTGCTGCAACCATATTCTTAGCTACATGTCGCATTGCGTATGCTGCACTTCTATCTACCTTACTTGAATCCTTACCTGAGAAAGCGCCACCTCCATGAGAACCTCTTCCTCCGTATGTATCAACAATAATCTTTCTACCTGTAAGTCCTGTATCTCCGTGAGGACCTCCTATAACAAACTTTCCTGTAGGATTAACATATAGTTTATAATCACCTTTAAACAAGTCTTTAGTTGTTTGATACTTTTGTTTTTCTATAATTTTAGGTATTAAAATCTCTTGTATATCCTTTCTTATCTTATCTATAGATACATATTCATCGTGCTGAGTAGAAATAACGATAGTATCTATCCTCTTAGGGTTGTTGTTATCATCATATTCTATTGTTACTTGTGATTTAGAATCAGGACGAAGATAAGGCATAAGATTAGTCGTCTTTCTAATCTGTGCTAACTCATGAACAAATTGATGAGCTAATACAACAGGTAAAGGCATATAATCCTCAGTGTCTTTACAAGCATAACCAAACATCATTCCTTGATCTCCTGCTCCTTGCATAAGAGGGTCTTTTCTTTCTACTCCTTGATTAATATCTGGGCTCTGTTCATGTATAGTAGAGATAACGCCACAAGAGTTACTTGCAAATTGATATTCTTCCTTTGTATAGCCAATGTTTTTTATCACATCTCTTGCTACTTGTTGAACATCAACATAAGCATGGCTTTTTACTTCTCCCGCAAGAAAGACTAATCCTGTAGTTACAAGTGTTTCACAAGCAACTTTAGAATTACTATCTCGCCTTAGAAACTCATCTAATAAAGCATCTGAAATCTGGTCTGCAATCTTATCAGGGTGTCCCTCTGATACTGATTCCGAAGTTATAAATCTTGACATTTCCTAAAAAGTTTTTAAAATGTTGTTAATTAATTATTAAAAACGTGGAAACATAAAAGAATTGAATAACGAATAAAAGTTAATGTTGTTTTAGCATTCTTTTATTGTGGTTGCAATCAATCCAAATCTATCCACATAATTTCGTTGCAAAATTAATACAAAAAATAATACTATCAGTATTTAGCAACTAAAATTTTTATTTATTAATCTTTAATTCTGCTTTAAGACCTAAAGAGAAACTGAGTTGTTGGTTTTCTGCTACAAGATTTGTTTTTGTATCCAACTTATGATATAGCTCTGTAAAAAATGCTATACTTGCATTCTGTTTTTTGTATAATGAATAATCAAATCGTGCATAGAGCATTTTGTTTTCTGGATAGTATTCTCCAGGGGTTCTTTGTGCTATATTAGAAAAGAATGGTGATCCATAGAAACTTATCATATCCTTAGAGTAATAAAAGCCTAATCTTGCAGTATAGTTTTTTCCAAAAGCCGTAAGTTTCGTAAAAACACCATTCCCTGCTTTAAAAAACCAAGTATCGTTCTTCAAAGCCTTGCAATAAAGCCAATCAACCGAGATTATTAAGCCATAGAGTTTAGAATAAGGAAGAAGTATCATATAATTTAATCCCAGATTGCCATTAATCCAATGGTCTAAGTCTAAATTCGCAAGTGTGTCCAACTCTCCTCCATGATGTTGCCACATAAATGAATAATCAAAGAACAAAGAATGTTTCATTGTATAATCCGTATTAACGGTTCCGCTCAATCCCAAAAGAAAACTTTCCCTATCCACATCATTAATAAAATTAAAGTTCTGCCAATTAACCCAAACTTCATTCTGCCAATATTTAGAAAAGTATCTAAGTTGTAAGCCCTCTTCATTATCCATAGAAAAGTCTAATTCAGGATTCCAAAGAGCGATATCTAACCCATGACCTCCCTGATTATCTAAATTTCCTATAAGCAAAGAAGTTTTTTCGTTTATCTGCCAAGTAAAGCGAAGAAAAGGCAAAATATGTATAAGTTTTTGTTGATTTTTTTCATCATATTCCGGTACTGAAACATAGTTATATAGAGGATATTCATTTGCTCCCCAATAACGCAAAGCATTTACCCCTAAAGAAAACTTTATATCATCATTTACCTTATAAGAAAGAGAAGGCAAAATTCTTATTCCTCCAAGAGTGTAGCCATACGCAATATGTCGTTTAAACTCATGATTGTTAAATAAGCCTTGTACATCAAATCCCAAAGAAAGATTATCTTTTTTTATAGAATCTTGAGCAAAGGACTGACTAAAACACAAAACCAATGTGAATATGGCAAGAAACTTCTTCATCATTTTGGTATTTTCGTAATTATTCTTAGGTTAGTATCAACATTACGCACACTATCAAACTGGGTCATACTAAGTTTGTTTGCATCTATGAAAATATTTCCTATTTTATTAGGAAGAACATCTGCAGCAGTATCATCATAGTACAAACGCAAGGTATCACCCTTTACGAGATAACAAGTTCTAAGAGAATGTATGACAAATTCTTCACTCGTTTCTTCATTATCAGTTATATAAAAGCGAACTAATCCTTCTTCCTTCTGCTCATCATTTATTTCCACAGAAACATTAATTGAATCGTTATTAGAAAACACCAAACTATAATCCATTCCAGCAATATCATCTGTTAGTCTTTCGTTATTGTGAGAAAAAGCATAAGCAAGGCAAATCATGACAATTGCAACTACTACGAAGGGAAATAATCCCAAGATAAGCAACCAAGTCCACAAGATTTTCTGCTTCTGTAGTTTTCTCACTTCAATTATTTCTAATTCTCCATTCTTTATTTTTCTTTTGATTCTTATTCGTTGCACAATGGAAACGATAATAAGTATCAAAGCTATAATCAGTATTATTTTCATTTTTCTTACTTTTATTTTGACAGCAAAAGTAAGAAAAAAAAAGTAATTAAGTTTAAAACATCTATATTTCTTTTCAATTTTTAAATATTTTTGTAACTTTGCCGTTCAAATAAGAGATAATTTATATAAAGAATGTACGTTGCTATAGCAGGAAATATTGGAAGCGGAAAAACAACACTAACCACCATGTTAGCGAAACACTTTGCTTGGACACCATTATACGAAGAATTGGATGATAATCCTTATATCTCGGATTTCTATGCAGATATGCGAAGATGGGCTTTCAACTTACAGATATATTTTCTTCATAAACGTTTTGCAAATGTAATCAATTGCTACAAGAATAATAAAAATATAATTCAAGACCGCACACTTTACGAAGATGCATATATTTTTGCTCCTAATCTTTACAGCATGGGACTTCTTTCTGATAAAGACTATGGCACTTATCTCTCTCTTTTCAATCTAATGATTTCACTCACACCAAAACCTGACCTTCTTATATATCTTAAAGCCTCTGTTCCTACACTTATTAATCTTATAACAAAACGTGGCAGAGCTTATGAATCTTCTATTCGTTTGGATTATATTACTTCTTTGAATAAAAGGTATGAAGAATGGATTGAATCATACGAAGGAAAGAAACTTGTAATAGATGTAGATACACTAAATATAATAGATAATCCAAAAGACTTAGGTGTAGTAATAGAAAAAATTAATGCAGAAATTAACGGTTTGTTTTAACTTTACAAAATGAAAACAATTGCTATCATACCAGCACGCTATCAATCTTCACGTTTCGAAGGAAAACCATTGGCTTTAATAAACAACAAGCCGATGATTATGTGGGTTTATAATAGCGTAAAAAACTCTAACCTTTTCAATGAGGTCTTGGTGGCAACCGATGATGACCGAATACTTAAAGAAGTGAAAAAACATGATGGCAAAGCAATAATGACATCTTCTTCTTTATCATGCGGAACTGAAAGGTGTAAAGCCGTTATAGATATATTGGAACAACAAGGTAAATACTTTGATATTGCTGTAAATATTCAAGGTGATGAACCCCTAATTAAAAAAGAACAGATTCAAAAAGTCTTAGATGGTTTTTCAGATAAAAGAGTTGATATAGTAACTCTTTGCAAGGAAATTGAGAATTATAAAGATGTAGAAGATAGTAATGTTGTCAAGGTTGTTTGCGGTAAGAACAACAAAGCCTTATACTTTTCTCGTTCTCCTATTCCTTTTGACAGAGAAAACAAAAAAGAAAACAATATTAATAAAGGAATATACTTTAAACATATAGGAATATATGGATATAAAACTGATGTCTTAAAAGAAATATGCTCCCTACCTGAAAGTTTATTAGAAAGGATTGAGAAACTTGAACAGTTGCGTTGGTTAGAAAATGGGTACAATATAATAGCAAACAAAACAAATATAGATACCATTGGGGTTGATACGCCTCAAGATTTAGAAAACGTAATAAGAATAATCAATAAGAACAATATAATATGAACGTTGTAGAAAATTTATACGAATACTTGAAACACTATACCAATGCTGAAATCCCAGGATTGGGAACTTTTAGTGTTAAGACATCATCTGCTCAAATCAATGAGTCAGCAGGAACAATCATTCCCCCTTCTCGTAAAGTTATTTTTGAGAAACGACTGGAAGGTAATAAGGAATTCATCTCTTTTATGGCTAAGAGAGAGTTTATTTCTTTGGAGACTTCCGAAACATGGATAAAGCAATATTCAGACTCTCTAATAAACAAACTAAACAAAGGCGAGACTGTAAAATTAGACAAACTCGGAACATTAAAGCAAGGTTATGTCGGAGAATATACCTTCAGTCCTGAAGACAATCTAAATCTTATGGACGATGTCTTTGCGCTTGGAGAACTTAAAAACGTAAAAACATACAAGACTGAAAACGAAAAAATAGATTTAATCCACACTAAAACAGTTCCAACTACTGAAACTATTGAAAAGATAGAGCAAACTCAACTGGAGGATATTGCACAAACAATAGTGGAATCAGAAGCAATAAGTGAGGAAAACAGAATACAAGAAACTCAACAAGAGACTCAAGACAGAATATCTCAACACAAAGAGATAGAAGTTGATTCTCCAACTCTTGTAAATGCTGGTGAAAAAGTAGAACCATTATCCATGGATATTGCGTTAAATGATGAAGAAAAAGAACCTGTTTCTGCAGAAAAAGAGAACAAAATAGAAGAAAAAGAAGAGCCTCAACAACCTGATAATGTAAAGGAGATAAAAGAAGAATCTATTGATGATTTACAAAAAGAGGCTATGGCAATTCTTAATAAATATGATCATTCTTCTGAAAAAGGAAATAAAAAGAGTAAAAAACACAAAGACGGAAAGAAGAAAAGAAAAATATGGTTTATAATCTTCTGGATTGTTTTAGCATTATTATTGCTATGTGCTGGCTTTGTAGGAGCTCATTATATGGGTTGGCTAAAGAATGTTGGTTTCTTAAAACCTGTAACTGATAAACTTTCATATTATATTCCTATTAGAGAAGTAACAAAAGCTCAACCTGCTGCTCAACCTGTTGCAACTCCAACACAAGAGGAAAATGAACCAATAGAAGTTTCTCCTACAGAAGTTTTAAAAGAAGAAGTTCTTAACCACGAAGGTTTAAATGCTGCTCCAACTAATAGAAATCAAGCTGTAAAAACAACAAAACCTACTCCAAAGCCTAAAGCTCAAGAACCAAAAGTAAAAGAACCAGAAGCCCCTGTTGTTGATAATTCTCCTGTTTTAGTTCAAGGACACTCAAAATTAGGTTTTGATGTAGTAGGAGGAACATTTGACAGCAAACAAAAAGCAGAAGCCGGAGCAAGAAAAGCACGTTCTTTGGGTTATGATGGATATGTAATCTCCAAGATAAAGAATGGAAGTCCTATCTATTACGTTAGCTACGGTTCAAGAAGAACTTTCAAAGAAGCAACTGACTTAATGCAAGGAATGGTTAATAAAATGGGTGGTTCTTATTACGTGATGTCAAGATAATATTTAGTCTTAAAGGGTTGTAGTAAAAAAATAGAACTACAACTCTTTATTTTTTTTCTTAGCAATGGATTATCCATATAGAGTACATACTTTATACAACGGAATACGCTTAATTCACAAACATACAGATTCTCAAGTAGCTCATCTTGGTATTACTATTGATGTTGGCAGCCGAGATGAAGAAAGACAAGAGAATGGTATGGCTCATTTTATTGAGCATTGCATCTTCAAAGGAACTAAAAAGCGTTCTTCTTCTCGCATTCTTTCGCGTATAGACGGAGTTGGTGGTGAATTAAACGCTTATACTACTAAAGAAGAGACTGCTGTTTTCTGCACTTTTCTAAGTAAACACTACGAAAGAGCCACAGAATTATTGTCTGATATTATTTTTAATTCCGTCTTTCCTGACAAAGAATTAGATAAAGAAAAATCTGTAATAATAGAAGAAATCAACTCATACGAAGATTCTCCAATGGAACTTATATATGATGAGTTTGAAAGTTTAGTCTTTGGAGATACTGGCTTAGGAAGAATGATTTTAGGGACAGAAAAGAAGGTTAAGTCTTTTTCTTCCTCACAAGTTATGGATTTCATCAAAAAAAATTGGGCTACAAACTTGATTGTCATTTCCACTGTTGGAGATATTAAGTTTGAAAAATGGGTACGTCTAATAGAGAAGTTCTTTGGATACATCCCCCCTAAGCCTATTAATAGGCAACGAAAAGAGAATTACAATTACATTCCACAACACAAGGAACTTAATAGAGATACATATCAGGCTCATATTATGATTGGATGTCCATGCTATGACTATACTTCAGAAAAAAAAGTTGCATTTTCGTTACTAAATAATGTTCTTGGGTCTTCTGCGATGAATTCCTACTTGAATATGAACGTTAGGGAAAAATACGGATTTACTTATTTGATTGAATCTTCTTATAATGCCTATAGTGATAATGGTATCTTTCAGATATACGCAGGAACTGACGAACAATATATTGACAAAACACTATCATTAATCAAAAAAGGACTACAAAGATTCGTTGATAAACGCTTAACACAATCACAAATACACAAGGCAAAAGAACAATTGAAAGGACAGCTCTCCATTCAAAATGATTACAACAGAGAAGAAATGCTTGCTATTGGAAAATCTCTTCTTAATTATAATCATGTACAAAGCTTAGAAGAAACTTTCTCTGATATAGATTCCATATCTGCAGAAGATATATTGGAAGTAGCTTCAGAAATATTTAGAATAGATAACTTATCAACAATTATTTATAAATAAAAAAGAAGTTAGAATCTTAATAAGAATTCTTTCCTTCCAAACGTCAATCATTTATTTCCTATTATTTTACAACAATATTTACAATCTTCCCAGGAACAAATATAACTTTTACAACCTCCTTACCTTCCAAATGCTTTTGTAGTTGAGGGTCTTTTACAACTTCTTGTTTAATTTCTTCAGCATCTTTATCCAAAGGAAATTCTATAAATGCCTTAGTTTTTCCATTTACAGAAATAGGATAACGATAGTCTGTGTCTTTAAGATATTCTTCCTTGTATTGAGGGAATTCTGCGTAGGTAATCGTTGATTCTTCTCCCATTAATGACCATAATTCTTCAGCAATATGAGGAGCAAATGAAGAAATCAAGATACACATCGGTTTTAGTATAGTTTTTTTATGACATTTCTTATCTGTAAGCTCGTTACACATAATCATAAAAGTACTAACACAAGTGTTCAAAGAAAAACGCTCAATATCATCTTCAATTTTCTTTATTGTCCTATGCAGAAGCTGAAGTTCTTGTTTTGTAGGTTCTTCATCCGTCAAGCAAAGACCATCTTCATTAACATACAGACGCCAGAACTTTTTAAGGAAACGACTTACTCCTTCTATACCTTGAACATCCCAAGGTTTAGATTGTTCAACCGGACCAAGAAACATTTCATACAATCGCAAAGTATCTGCTCCATACCTTTCAACAAGAGAATCCGGATTAATAACATTGTAAAGACTCTTAGACATTTTTTCCACCTCAGTGCCACAAACATATTTCCCTTCTTCCAAAACAAATTCTGCGTTTTCAAACTCTGCTCTCCACTTTCTTAAAGCCTCTATATCAACGACATTATTTGCATCTACAAGAGATATGTCAATGTGTATTGGGTCAGTATCATAATCCTTTCTTAGATTATAAGAAACGTATGTATCAACAGTTTGAGTTGCTTCTGCATTCTCATTGGCTTTGTCTTGCTTTACTCTATACACAAAACAACTCTTTCCTTGTATCATACCCTGATTAACTAAACGTTGATAAGGTTCATCCTTACAAGCAACACCTATATCAAATAAGAACTTGGATATAAACCTTGAATAAAGCAAGTGTCCTGTTGCATGTTCAGAACCTCCTACGTACAAATCAACATTTTGCCAATATTCATTAGCTTCTTTAGAAAAGAACTCATTTTCATTATTTGGGTCCATATATCTAAGAGAATAAGCATTAGAACCTGCAAAGCCCGGCATTGTGTTTTTCTCGTAAGGATAACCATCTTGAGTATGCCAATTCTCTGCTCGTGCCAAAGGAGGCTCTCCATTTTCTGTTGGAAGATAAGATGAAACTTCTGGCAAAAGCAATGGTAGTTGTTCTTCGCTTAGAGTCTGTGGAATACCATCTTTATAATATACAGGAAATGGTTCTCCCCAATATCTCTGACGAGAAAATATTGCATCTCTCAAACGATAATTGGTTGTTGCATAGCCAAGTTTATGTTCTTCTATATAGTCTATTGCTTTATTGATAGCTTCTTTTACATCCAAACCATTAAGGAATCCTGAATGAATCATTTTTCCTTCTTTTGCATCACGACTTTCCTTCCAAGCGTATGTATTGCTTTCTTGCTCTCCTTCAGGCAACACAACCTCAAGAATAGGAAGCATAAATTTCTTTGCAAATGCGAAGTCTCTGCTATCATGAGCGGGAACAGCCATGATTGCTCCTGTTCCATAACCCATAAGAACATAATCAGAGATATAAATAGGTATTTGCTTATTATTTATTGGGTTTATAGCGTATGCCCCTGTAAACATTCCGCTAACTTGTCTTACATCTGCTTCCCTTTCTCTTTCGGAACGGGATTTTGTCTGCTCAATGTAATGTTTTACTTCTATTTTATAGTTCTGAGTTGCTATCTTTTCAACAAGAGGATGTTCAGGAGAAAGAACCATAAAACTTACTCCAAAAATTGTATCTGCTCTTGTAGTAAAAACTTCCAAAACATCGTCAAATCCTTTTATCTTGAAATATACAGCACAACCTCTACTCTTCCCTATCCAATTTCGCTGAACTTCTTTTATACTGTCTGTCCAATCCAAAGTTTCCAAACCACCAAGAAGTCTTTCTGCGTATGCTGTTATCCTTAAAGACCATTGTTGCATTGGTTTTCTCTCAACAGGATAACCTCCTCTAACACTAACACCATTAACCACCTCATCATTTGCCAACACTGTTCCAAGTTTTTCGCACCAATTAACCATTGAAACAGACAGATAAGCCAAACGATAATTCATCAAAACATCACTTTTTTCTTTTTCTGTGTAAGCATTCCATTCTTCAGCAGAAAATGAAAGTTTTTTCGTCTGTGCAACATTTAAGTTCTCAGAACCCTCTTTCTCAAATTTTTCTATAAGATTTGCTATCGGTTGAGCCTTTTGTGTTTCATTGCAAAAGTAAGAGTTAAACAATTGAATAAAAGTCCATTGTGTCCATTTATAGTACTTAGGATCACAAGTTCTGACTTCGCGGTCCCAATCGTAAGAAAGACCTATTAAATCCAATTGTTGCTTGTATCTTTCTATATTTTTCTCAGTAGTAATAGCAGGGTGTTGCCCTGTTTGGATAGCATATTGTTCAGCAG
>REGX01403027.1_pt1 | contig 12099 bp, 10 predicted proteins | sample 2276321 | NCBI WGS metagenome assembly REGX01 (sample SAMN08335021, study PRJNA423103) | bovine gut metagenome | biome: bovine gut metagenome; feature: rumen; material: feed digesta; isolation source: rumen digesta from from 15 high feed efficiency cows and 15 low feed... | host: Bos taurus ... | reverse complement strand
GGCAACTACGAAGTTGTTTCCACAAACAGCAAACTATCCCGTGACCGTTTCCCTATGGGAGCAAATCGAGACAAGTTCCTCTTCATCGGAGGCTTGAGCAAACTCAACAATGGGGACGCAAATGGCTGTCTTGAAGATATGAAGATAGTTGTAGAGAAATATCCAGAGAGTAGAATCAGCGAACTGGCAGGTATGATTATTAACGGTGTAAATGCCGGCAAACAGCTACATGGCGGAAAGTTTGACCTTGAGAATGTTTGGGATCAACGAAGCGAGGCTCTAACAGATAGTGCCGATCTCGCTAAGATGCAATTCTCAAATGAACGTAATGCCAACTTCCGTTTCATGATAGTCTACAAGCCAGACTCTGTGGATGAGAATAAATTACTGTTCAATTTGGCAAGGTTCAATTTCACCACCTATCTGGTTCGCAATTTTGATATCAACATCGATGAGCAGAATGGACTTCACAGAATGTTCATTGCTGGTTTCCGTAATTTTGATGAGGCATTGGAATATGCAAGAATCTTCCATCAGCAGACTAGTGTTACCCAACTACTAGGAAAGAGTCGTACCTATGTAATAAGTGAACCAAACCTAGAACTTTTAGGAAGTCGATTCTCTTACAATGATTATGAGAAATTCTATACCCAGCACTTTGCACCACTTAAAGTTAGCACCTACCGTTTGCTGACAGAACCTGAGGAAATCTCTATTGAGAAGGAAAAGGATCCAACCCCAGAAGATATAGACAATTCATTCGAGAATACACCTTTCGACAATGGATTTGAGATGAATCCTCTCACTCCAGAAAAGAAATCAGAAAGCAACAAGAATGTTATGGACATACCTGCAGAGTCTCCAGTAAAGCCTTCAACCCAACAGGATGCTTTTGAGATTCCTGCTGAAAAAGAAGCAAAAAAGAAAGACAACGTGGATGAAACCACAACTGTTATTTCTGCAGAAAAATCCATAGAGAAAAAGGATGAAGGATTCATTATTCCATCCCAGAAGGAAACTTCTACAAACAAGAAGAAAGAAGAAGATGGTTTTATAATTCCATCAGAAAAGAAAACTTCGACAAATAAGAAAGCAGAGGAAGATGGATTCATTATACCTTCAGGAAAGGAGAATACCATCCTGAAGAATAATGACAAGCCTTCAACAGAAACTACCACTCTTGAGATTCCAAAAGAGGAAACAAAAAAGAAAGCTGAAGAGGGAATAAGCATTGCAATACCTGCAGAAAATAAACCTGTTGAGAAAAAAACAACAGAAAGCAGAAAAGCAGAGCAGAAAAATTCAAATAAACAGCCTGAAAAGAAGGAGCCAATCGATGGCAATAGTTTCACAATCGATTACTCCTCCACAGAGAAGACTGCTACCACAAAGAATACAACAAGTAATACTGCAACTACTACTAATGCAGCAGGTAAAGCAGCAAATAATAAAGTTTCAGGAAAGACTACTCAGTCAAAAGCAACTAGCAAGTCGGCACCTAAAACTCCAGTCAAACAAGAGCCAAAGAAGGAAACAAAGAAAGAGAACACTGGTATCTATTTCGACCAAGGCTTTGGTTCAGAAAACAACAAGAATGTCAAGAAAGAAAACAAGAAGCCTCAACAGCCTAAAAGTTTCGATCTTGAAGATGAATATTATGATTTAGAAGGATTTTAGTATATGAGTAACGGAAAAATACTATGGGTAGATGATGAGATAGAACTTCTCAAAGCCCACATCATTTTCCTTGAAAAAAAAGGATATGAAGTAGTTACTGCCAGCAATGGATCAGATGCTATCGACTATTGCCGACAGCAGACTTTAGATCTCATCCTTCTAGATGAGATGATGCCTGGCTTGAGTGGATTGGAAACACTTCAGCAAATCAAGGATATTCAACCTGCCACTCCTGTTGTGATGTGTACCAAGAGTGAGGAGGAAAATATTATGGACCAAGCTATCGGAAGTAAAATTGCCGATTATCTTATAAAGCCAGTCAACCCAAATCAGATACTTCTGAGTTTGAAGAAGAACATCCATCAGAAGGAAATCATCACAGAAGTTACCCAAAGTGGTTATCAACAGGATTACCAGCAAATCGCCATGCAGATTTCTGACTGTAAAACCAGCCAAGACTGGATGAACGTTTATAAGCGTTTGGTACGTTGGGAATTAGAACTCAGCAGCACTGATAGTAGTATGACGGAAATGCTGCAAATGCAAAAAGAGGAAGCCAATAACGGATTCACAAAGTATATCTCACGCAATTACCTCAACTGGATGGACCAACTAGCCACCCCTGGCAGGACAACCAACGAGGATATGCCATTGATGAGTCCAAACATCTTTAAGAGCAAGGTATTCCCGACCTTAGACAAAGAAGAAAAAGTATTTCTAATTGTGATAGATAACTTCCGATGGGATCAATGGAAAATGCTTGCCAGTGAGATTGGCGACCTCTTTGATATAGAGGAGGACATGTATATGAGCATTCTCCCTACCGCTACACAATATGCAAGAAATGCTATATTCAGCGGTCTGATGCCAAACAAGATTGCTCAGATGTTCCCCGAGTTATGGGTTGACGAAGATGAGGAAGAAGGAAAGAATCTGAATGAAGGTCCATTAATTCAAACTCAATTAGACAGATACCGCCGTCACAATTCATTCAGCTATCATAAAATCAATGATTCCTCTGCCGCCAATAAGTTCCTTGAGAAATTCAATGAACTTAAGAACAATGATTTGAATGTGCTGGTTGTGAACTTTGTAGATATGCTTTCACATGCTAGAACAGAGTCGAAAATGGTGAGAGAGTTGGCAAACAACGAATCGGCTTATCGAAGTATCACCACAAGTTGGCTACGCCATTCTGTTATGTCAGATGTATTCAAGTTACTTTCCCAAAGTGACTACAAAGTCCTCATCACCACAGATCATGGAAGTATTCGTACCTCTAAGCCTATTAAGATCATTGGCGACAGAAACACCAATACCAATTTAAGATACAAACTAGGAAAGAATCTTGCCTACAATGCTAAGGAAGTATTCGTTATTAAGGAACCAAGCAAGGCGCTTCTGCCTACTCCTAATCTGAGTACATCCTATGTCTTTGCTACAGGCGACAGTTTCTTCGCCTATCCTAATAATTATAACTACTATGTATCCTATTATAAGGATACCTTCCAGCATGGAGGTATATCAATGGAAGAAATGTTGATTCCATTAATAACCCTTAACCCAAGGAAGAGATAAGAGAACAATAAAACGAACAAGATATGAGAATAAAAATTGATTCATTGGAAAATATCCATGAGGCAGCAAAAGAGTTTATTGCCAATATGGGTAACAGCAAAGTTTTCGCTTTCTATGGAAAGATGGGTGCTGGTAAAACAACCTTTGTCAAGGCTCTATGCGAGGAGTTTGGTGTAGATGACGTCATCACCTCACCTACTTTCGCTATCGTAAATGAATACACTGACAGAGAAGAAAATCCTATTTACCATTTCGATTTCTACCGAATCAAGAAATTGGAAGAAGCTTTCGATATGGGTTGTGAGGATTATTTCTATAGCGGAAATCTTTGTTTCCTGGAATGGCCGGAATTGATTGAGGAAATTCTTCCTGAAGATGCAACAAAGGTTACAATCTCTGCAGAAGAAGATGGCAGCAGAATTATCGAATTCTAGTCACATTACATCTAGATACAAAAAAGGGCAGACAATTTGACAGTCTGCCCTTTTTTATATAATCACTAATAATTAAAGTAATGCCTTGAACTTTTCCTCAATGGTTTCCTTAGAAGCAGCACCAACAAACTTGTCTACCAACTCGCCACCCTTGAAGAACAAGATTGTAGGAATATTACGAACACCAAATTCCATGGCGATATCGTCATTTTCCTCTACATCACATTTGCCAACAACTAGCTTGCCATCGTAATCATTGGCCAATTCTGAAATGATAGGACCAACCATACGGCAAGGACCACACCAAGTTGCCCAAAGATCAACAACTAATGGCAATTCGCCATTCTTATAACTCTCAAAATTGTCAGTTGTGATTTTAACTTCCATTTTATTTTCTTTTTGTTTCTAAATTATTAATTGCAAAGATAACTATTTATTATTTTATTAGCAAACATTATGCCAATATTTAGTTAATGTGATAATCCATCTTTGGATTACCCTCAATATATTGAACAAGACTCTTACTCAAACTTATCGTACGATTGTTTGCACGTAGGAGAATAATCGTCTTTGTCTCAACATCCCTTATCTGGAAATATAGTTGCGTTTTACCTTCTTCCTGTCGGGGATCATCTAGTATTGTCTGAATATCAGTAACAACAGCCTCATCAATAGCATCACTATCAGCCTCGATAGTGAACTTTTCTATTCGATTATCCTTCACGGTCTGCATATATTCTATATTCTGAATTTTCATTTCGTAGTAATTGCTGTCTCGATAACGCTGCTGACATTTTGCTGTCACATAGACGATACATCCTTCGGTCAACATACCCTGCCATTTACCCCAGTCTTCACCAAAGAAAGCCAACTCACCAGAACCTTCAAAGTCTTCAATAGTGACAAAACCACAAGGTTTTCCATTCTTGGTAAATTTTGACTTCACACCTGTCACAATACCTCCGAGGATTATATCTGCCTTTTGAGTAAGTTCATCTTTATTGTCCAACTCACTACAATGCGTATTGCACAAAGAATTTAGGATGACACTATAGTCATCCAATGGATGAGCTGACAGATAAATACCCACCAAGTCACGTTCTCTATTCAAACGTTCAATATTGCTCCAAGGCTCTGATTTTGGTACCGGAGGTGTTGCTATCTCAACTGCATCCTCACCACCAAAGAGAGAATTAGCAACTTCCGACTGTTCTCTTTGGAAGAGCTGACCATAATGTACCAATGTATCAAGGAACATCTCTCCCTTATTATTCATAGCGAAATAGCTCTCGCGTGGAATATCAAAACTATCAAAGCCACCACTCAATGCCAAGCTTTCAAAAGCTTTTCGATTGACACTAGAGAAATCTATTCGCTCAGCAAACTCATAAATTGTCTTAAAAGGTCCATTCTTCTCACGCTCTGCCACAATGGCATCTGCAGCTGCTGCTCCCATACCTTTAATGGCAGACAAGCCGAAACGTATTTCACCTTTTTTATTAACACCAAAATGGGAGAAACTCTCGTTTACATCTGGACCCAATGTCTTTATACCCATACTTTGGCACTCCTCCATCAACTTTGTGATTTCAGTGATCTGAGCAAATCGACGGGTCATCAAGGCAGCCATATACTCTGCAGGGTAGTGAGCCTTAAGGTAAGCGGTCTGGTAAGCTACCCATGAATAGCAAGTGGCATGAGACTTATTGAATGCATAGGAAGCAAATTTCTCCCAGTCCGACCAAATCTTCTCCAGCACCTTTGGATCATGACCGTTTTCCTGTCCCTGTTTAATGAACTTAGGCTTCATCGCATCAACGATAGCCTTTTTCTTCTTACCCATCGCCTTACGCAAAGCATCACTCTCACCTCGGGTGAAGTTTGCTAGCTGACGGCTAAGAAGCATCACCTGCTCCTGGTATACAGTAATTCCGTAAGTATCCTTCAAGTATTTTTCCATACATGGGATATCATAGGTAACCTTACTTGGATCATGCTTTCGCGCGATGAAGTCAGGGATGTAATCCATAGGTCCCGGACGATAAAGAGCATTCATGGCGATGAGATCCTCGAATACTGTAGGATGAAGTTGAATCAGGTATTTCTGCATACCTGGCGACTCAAACTGGAAAGTACCAATGGTTTTTCCCTGCTGATAAAGCTGATAGGTTAGCTCATCATCAATAGGAATATTGTCAAGATCGACATCAATACCTCTTGTCTGCTTAACAACCTTAACAGCCTCTTTCTCCTCGGATAGAGTCTTCAAGCCCAAGAAGTCCATCTTGATCAAACCTGTAGACTCAATCACATGACCATCATATTGGGTCACCTGACACTTAAGGTCTGGGAAATCAGGGTCATCAGCCGTAGAAACAGGTACCCAGTCGCTAATCTTGTCACGGCAGATGATAAATCCACAGGCATGGATACCCGTACCACGAATAGTACCCTCCAACATTTTTCCATATTTTATAGTATTTCTCAGGCGAGGGTCCTGAGAAACTTCCGCCTCGCGGAGTTCTGGAGTATATTTAATGGCATTCGGAAGATTCATTTTAGCACCATCCGGCAAACGATCAGGAATAGCCTTACAAAGGGCATTCACTCTGTCCAAAGGAACCTTCTCTACACGTGCGACATCCTTAATTGCATTCTTGGTAGCCATACTACCATAGGTGATGATATGAGCACAATTCTCATGACCATACTTATCCATAACCCAACGAAGCACCTTTCCACGACCATCATCATCGAAGTCGGTATCAATATCAGGGAGGTTAACACGGTCAGGGTTCAAGAAACGCTCAAACAGCAAGTCATATTTCAGAGGGTCAATTTTAGTGATACCCAAGCAATAAGCCACAACAGAACCTGCAGCAGAACCACGACCAGGACCAACCCAAACTCCTAATTCCTTACGGGCTGCATTGATAAAGTCGGACACAATCAAGAAGTAACCAGGGAAACCCATGGTCTTCATAACGTGTAACTCAAAGTTAATATGTTCGTGCACATTCTCAGGTAACGGATCTCCATAAAGTTCCTTCGCACCATCATAAGCAAGTTTAGCTAGATAGTCAGCCTCAAACTTGATACGATAAATCTTGTCATATCCACCCAAACGATCGATGACCTTCTGTCCATCCTCCTCAGACATTTGGTTCTCTCCATTTTCGTCGGTGGTAAATTCCTCATAGAGCTGTTCTTCTGTGAATTTCTTATGCCATTCTTCTTCTGTACCGAAATCCTCCGGAATCGGGAAGAAAGGCATAATAGGTCCATTTTCAATGCTATAGACCTCGACCTTATTTAATATATCAAGGGTATTTGAAAGTGACTCTGGAACATCCGAGAAGACTTCATTCATCTCCTCGCGGGTTTTAAACCACTCTTGCTTACTATACCTCATTCGATTTGGATCATCCAAATCCTTACCTGTAGATAAACAGAGCAAATGGTCATGGGCTTCAGCAGTTTCCTTATCCTCGAAGTGACAGTCGTTAGTACAAACCAACTTAATGCCATATTCCTTAGCAAACTTTATCAGGACCTCATTGGCTTTCTGCTGAAGTGGGAAAGTTTCGCGATTAGCTATCACACTAGGATCCTTTACCTCATGTCGCTGGAGCTCCAAATAATAATCATCACCAAATACGCGATGATACCATTCACAAGCCTCACGAGCTCCCTCCAAATCACCTTTCAATATTTTTGCAGGTACTTCTCCGGCAATACATGCTGAACAAACAATCAAGTCCTCATGATACTTTTCCAACTCCTCACGGTCGGTACGAGGGCGCATATAATAACCATCCACCCATGAATGACTCACGAGTTTTATAAGATTTTTATATCCATTATAATTTTTAGCTAACACGATAAGGTGATAACCACCCATATCGCCATGTTCCTTCACCTTGTCGGTAAGTTTATGATGAGCAACATACATCTCGCATCCGAGGATAGGCTTAAAAGGTTCCAAGCCCTCTTTCTTTCTGTCCTTGTTAACTTTAGCACAGTAATCCGAGAATTCCTTGATACCAAACATCACACCATGGTCAGTGATGGCCATACCCTTCATACCATTCTTCACAGCCTTGTCAACAAGGTTGGAAACCTTCGACTGACCATCAAGAATGGAGTAATGTGTATGCACATGTAAATGTACAAAATCTTCCATAAGAATACGAGAAATTTATTGTTGAACGGAGGTCAAAGGTACTATGAAAAGTTGATATACACAAAAGAATAAACTAAAAAATTTGCAAAACCGACAAAAAAGAACTACCTTTGCACGGAATATATTAGTACTAATCCTAACTATGGGAGAAAAAATTAAAAAACTTAAGAAAATCCGCATCCATCGCGAGGGTAATGACCAGTTAATCTATGGTGGCTTTTTCCTCGTAGCTATAGCAGTTATACTTTGGAAAGCTTTCGACACAAAGATTCCATTTTGGTCTTTTATGGTTGTTTTTGGTACCATTTATGGTATCGTATTGAACTTCTACCGTTGTCCAATTCGCTATCTTAACATCGATGATACTAGCAACTTGGTAGTAGCACCTGCTGATGGTAAGATTGTTGTTATTGAGGAAGTAGAGGAAAATACCTATTTTCACGAAAAGCGCCTTATGATTTCCATCTTTATGAGCCTTTGGAATGTACATGCCAACTGGTTCCCTGTAGATGGTAAAGTTAAATTTGTGAAGCATGTAAACGGCAACTACCACAAAGCATGGTTGCCTAAAGCTAGCGAGGAAAACGAGCATGCCGATGTAATGATCACCACCCCAAATGGCGAGGACATTCTTTGCCGTCAGATTGCAGGCGCCGTTGCCCGACGTATCGTTACCTACGCAAAGGAAGGTGAGGACTGCTACATCGACGAGCACCTTGGCTTCATTAAATTAGGTTCACGTGTTGACGTTTATCTCCCAATCGGAACTGAGGTTTGCGTAAAGATGGGACAGTCAACTACTGGTGACCAGACTGTTATAGCAAAACTGAAATGAGCATAAAGAAGCACATCCCAAACACAATCACTAGCTGCAACCTTATTTCTGGTTGTATTGCAACAACCTACGCATTCAATGGTGACCCAAAAATGGCGTTGCTTTGGATTATTATGGGTGCAGTTTTCGATTTCTTCGATGGTATGAGCGCACGTCTGCTCAAGGTTTCCTCTCCTATTGGTAAGGAGTTAGATTCTCTTGCAGATGACATCACTTTTGGTGTAGCACCTTCTACCATTATTTATTGGCAACTTTCCAATTTAGAATATCCTGCATTTTTGGAATCTGTAAGCGATTTTATTCCTTACATCGCCTTTGTTATGGCAGCATTCTCTGCACTTCGCTTGGCGAAGTTCAATTTGGATGAACGCCAAACTACCTCTTTTATTGGTTTGCCAACACCAGCCAATGCACTATTTTGGGGATCTTTATTGGTAGCAAATCCATCTTGGTTAGAAAGCTACTCTTGGTCACCTTTCCTCATTATCGCAATGATGCTTCTTAGTAGTTATCTGTTGATTAGCGAACTACCAATGTTTGCTCTAAAATTCAAGCAGTGGAGTTGGAAGGGAAATGAAATCAAGTATATCTTTGCAGTGCTCTCTCTGCTTATCCTTGTTGCCTTTGGCATATTGGAAGGATGGTGGTTGGTAATCACTGTTTACTTCTTGATTTCTCTCTTTATCTTTTTAAGAAAATAAAGTAGAACTATTATCGAACAGAATGTTTCTAAAATACATACAATAAAAGGCCTTAGGAAATCCTAAGGCCTTTTATTGTATATTTAAGGATGAACTAGCGTACCAATTTCATCGCCATTCAAAACCTTCTTCAAGTTGCCATACTCATCCATATTGAAAACATAGATAGGCAAATTATTGTCCTGGCACATACAGATAGCAGTAAGATCCATAACCTTCAAGCCACGCTCCAAAACTTCCTTATAGGAAATTTCTTGGAACTTGGTAGCAGTAGGATCTTTCTCTGGATCAGCAGTATAAACACCATCCACACGAGTTCCCTTAAACATTACATCAGCTTCAATTTCAATACCACGAAGAGAAGAACCGGTATCTGTAGTGAAGTAAGGATTACCTGTACCAGCAGAGAAGATACAGATATAACCTGCCTCCATCGCCTCAATAGCCTTCCACTTATTATAGAACTCACCAATAGGCTCCATGCGGATAGCAGTCATCACCTTGGTCTTTACGCCAATAGCACCCAGTGCGCTGCTCAATGCCAAAGAGTTGATAACTGTTGCACACATACCCATCTGGTCGCCCTTTACTCGGTCGAAACCCTTCTGACTTCCACTCAATCCACGGAAGATGTTACCACCACCAATGACGATACCAATCTGAACGCCCATCTCATGAGCTTCCTTGATCTGTTCTGCATAATCGGAAAGACGCTCTGGATCAATGCCGAAGCCCTGCTTTCCCATCAAGCTCTCTCCTGAAAGTTTCAGGAGAATTCTTTTGAATCTTGCCATATATCTTGAATTAGAATTTAGTAATGAGTAATTAATAATTGCTATTAGCATATTCTCAATTATCCATTATCTCAATACTTCATTATTATATTTTGAATATACCATTATTACAACACAAACTCAACCTCCTTGAAGGTGTAGCTTCTCATTACTCCCTTAGGATCTCTCAGAATAAGATGTCCATCATCCTCCACTTCTACAAAGGCTGCTTCAAACTCACCATCAGCATCACGATATTTCCAAAATCCGTGTCGACGATAGAGAGCATCCATATAAAGGGCTGCAATATCACCATAGTCACCATTCTCTATCAGTGAATAGCAATATTCAAATGCCTTGAGAATTTTCTGAAGTAACTCATCACGATTCACTTCCCTTCCAAGTATCTGATAAAGAGAAACCGGATTAGGTGCATCACTATGAAATTCCACTTGATTCACATCTATCCCCACTCCGAAAATGCAATCCTTGATATGACCCTGACCGATAACATTCTGAATTAGCGTACCGCTTATCTTCTTGTCATTCCAATACACATCGTTTGGCCATTTAAGCGTGATACCGTCGGTATATCCCGACAAGGCCATTTTCAATGCGATAGCTCCTGCCATCGAGAGTTGAAACTGACGAGCTAGCGGAACCATGGTTGGATGAACCAAAATCGAAAAAAGCAGATTTTTTCCTTTTTCACTTTCCCAAGTATTTGTACCCTGTCCTTTTCCTGCAGACTGGAAATCAGCTAGTACTACCGTCATTTCCTCTCCATCTGGAGCATAGTCAGCTAGATAGCGATTGGTAGAATCCACTTCGTCTAGTCGAATGATTTTTGTCTTCATATACCTTATTTAAACTAATAAAGGATTGAAAGCATCTTCTATATGCTCAATTCTTTCAACAAATGGGCGATGGCCGATAATAGAGATGATGTCAAATCGGATATCAACATCCAAGTGATAGGTCTTGACATACGCATTGGCTGCAACAGCAAGATTCTTGATTTTTCTTCGGGTCACTGCTTCCTGCGGTTGTTGATAATCGTCACCAGTCCTCGTCTTAACTTCCACGAAGACCATCGTACTTTCATCTTCCGTTAGAGCAATAACATCAAGGTCTCGCTTGCCCATTTTCCAATCTTGTTCCAAAATCTCATAGCCCTTAGTGCGGAGGTATTTCACAGCCTCCTCTTCGCCCCATGCACCAAGTTCATTATGTTCAGCCATAGTTTGATCTTTTTGCTCGTGCAAAAATACTATTTTTTATCTACAATATCAAACAATTCTTTGTATTTTTGCAGTATGGAAGACAAGCAATTAAAAAAAGACGAAGAGTTCATGCGCAAAGCGCTTGTGGAAGCTCAAGCTGCTTATAAGGAAGGTGAAATTCCTATAGGTGCAGTGATTGTATGCAATGATAAAATCATATCAAGGGCACACAATCTCACCGAGACTTTACATGACGTTACCGCCCATGCTGAAATGCAGGCGATAACTGCCGCTGCCGATTATCTTGGAGGAAAATACCTGAAGGATTGCACTTTGTATGTTACAGTTGAACCATGCATTATGTGCGCTGGTGCTTTAGGGTGGTCACAGATGAGCCGCATCGTATATGGTGCTCCGGATGTCAAGAGAGGATATCAGGAATATGCACCGAGAGCTTTACATCCAAAAACTAATATTACAGCAGGTGTACTCGAGGATGAATGCAAGACCTTGATGCAAAAATTCTTTGAGGAAAGAAGATAAAGGTTAAGTGTGTATCAAACTCAAAACCCTTCTTTTGTTTGTATTTGCAAAGAATGAGCCCTTTCAAGGTTTAATTACACCTTGAAAGGGCTCATTATCTATTATTTAACGTGAGTTCGACGAAATATAACTCCTTGAAATTTGGTGATTAG
>REGX01236987.1_pt1 | contig 12124 bp, 13 predicted proteins | sample 2276321 | NCBI WGS metagenome assembly REGX01 (sample SAMN08335021, study PRJNA423103) | bovine gut metagenome | biome: bovine gut metagenome; feature: rumen; material: feed digesta; isolation source: rumen digesta from from 15 high feed efficiency cows and 15 low feed... | host: Bos taurus ... | reverse complement strand
TATCCATCAGCACCACATCTAATAGCAGCACGGGCAATCGCCTCGTTGCCTTTCATCAATGTTACTTCCTGATCCATAACTACTCCTCAACTTTCTTTTTATATACAGTGATACATCCATCAGGACACACCATTCCGCAGGATGCACAACCTATGCAATCCTCAGCATTGGAATTAGGAGCCACAAAAGGATACCCATGGATATTCACTTTCTTTTCAACAATAGAAATGCACTTCTTAGGACACGCAACAACACAGAGAGAACAACCCTTGCATCTATCACTGTCGACAACGATAGCGCCTTTAAGTTTTACCATAATACAGAGATTTACTTAATTGAAATACAACAAATAATTACTACTTAAGGATTATAAATATCGCGACAATAGAAGCTATAAATATTCTCCAACATCCGCCTTGCCTCAACTGCAGGACTATCCTTATCCAAGGATATAGCCTCCATATAGCATTGCATTGCTTGTTGGAAATCTTGCTTCTTGCGAAACTCATTTCCTCGTTCGTACCACTCTAAACTCGTCATAATTCAAACCTTTAATCTATCACAAAAGTAATATACAAGGCTGTAAACTCAAAAAAACAAAGGTAAAAATAACATATTTTATACCAAAACAGAACCAAAATGCACACACCAAGTTTGAGTGTGCAATTCTCTCGCTAATTATAGTGTATAAAGGAGGTACAGCCAGTGCTTTTATCTTTGCACAATACTTTTAAGAATGTGCAATTAATAAAATATTGTTTACAATTTAGAACATAAATATTTTCCGATTTCGGCATGTTATTTTTTATTTGTATCTTTGCAACAGAAGATAATACACCTATGTTCAACAAGAAAGAAGATATTGAGAAGATGATCGAGAAAAAAGGATTCCTACCTTTTTTCTACAATGGTATTGAGGGATTCTCTATAGAGGAGCATACCCCAAAAGAACTTTGGTTTAATGACGAGAAAGACGGTCCATGGGAATGGAAAGGTCCTCTTATCATTGAAGGTGGCTTCGCCTATGGAAAGTTTTTCCAAAACAAGGCTGGATTTATATCCATGGATTGGTTTCCTGATTTTCTAAATTACCGACGAAGCACGCATCGGCTATCTTATGATGAACAAATTATCCTCAACACTTTGACTGAAAACGAAAGCTTACTATCAAAGGAGCTGAAGAAACTTTGTGGATATGTTGCCCCCAAAAAGAAAGTAGAGAGGAATCCTTTGCTGAAGGCCGTGGAGAAACAGAATAACCTCCCCTCTACCCGACCGGCAGAAAGAAAAAGAGAAGCATTCGACACAGCAATTACCAAACTACAGATGTCATGCCATATTATAACCGCCGACTTCGAATACAATTATGATAAGGAGGGAAAAAGATATGGCTGGGGTGTAGCCCGTTATTGTACGCCGGAAGCTTTCTTTGGAGCAGAAAACTTCGAGCATACCAACTATTCACCCGAGGAATCTCGTTTCAAGATTTTCCAGCATCTCGCTCAACTGCTACCACATGCAACAGAAGAACAATTACAGAAACTCATCGGATAATGATTATAGGGTGATTTTCATTCCATCATAGCCAAATTCAAATCCTTTTGGTAATCGGGAATTGGCTTCTCTATGTAGTCCTATCTGATGAGTAACATGCATGAAAATAGTACGTTCTGCCCCAATTCTCCGAGCCACTTCTATAGCTTCAGGAATTATTTGATGACTATGGTGTGGTTTTTCCCATCTTAAAGCATTGAGTACTAACACTTTTACCCCCAACAGATACTTGTACTCACTGTCCTCCATAGATTTCATATCAGTGATATAAGCAAAATCCCCAAAACGAAATCCTAGAATAGGCATCTTGTCGTGCATCACCCTAAGAGGCAACACATCAATATTTCCGAAAATAAGCGGTTCATGAGGAACAATATCATGGAGATTCAGAATTGGAGCCCCTGGATATAGAAGTGCAGGGTCGCTAGGAAAGCAATATGGCATCATATGACGAAGTCCGTGATTCACATTGGCTTCTGCATATACCTCCATACCCTTAAATGCATAACAATATGGGCGGAGATCATCCATTCCACCCACATGATCGTAGTGAATATGACTAACCAGCAACGCATCGATTTTTCGAAAAGGAACACTCAGTAACTGTTCTCTAATATCTGGTCCTGCATCTATCAGAATACGGGTGGTATCTGTCTCTATCAAGGCGGAAGAGCGCAATCGCCTGTCCTTGGGGTCTTTCGACCGACAAACCTCACAATCACACCCCAATATTGGTACACCTTGCGATGTTCCTGTTCCCAAAAGCGTTACTATCATACCTTATTTGATATTTACCTCAGGATAGATGTCTAATCCGAATTTCTCCTTTACATCTTTTCGGATAGCATTGCAAAGTGCAACTACCTCCTCGCCTTTAGCACCTCCTACATTATATAATACAAGAGCCTGCTTAGGCCAGACGCCAGCCTTACCTAAGTTTTTTCCTTTCCAACCACACTGATCAATCATCCATCCTGCTGGAATCTTATAGCGCAATACATTTCCATCGGAAACTTCGAAGTAACGAAGATTAGGAAATTTATTCTTCAGTCCCAAGAAAGTTTTCTCCTCAATTATCGGATTCATAAAGAAACTTCCTGCATTACCAAATTCGGTTGGCTCAGGCAATTTTTCCTTTCGAATTTCTATAATTACATCTCGCAAAACTTTAGCAGTAAGTTTTGCGACATCAAAGCTTTCTCCTGCCAACTGGAACTTCTCCTCCAAACTAGAGCGAATGTTACCATAATCCAACTTTGGTGAGAATGTATTGTTAAGCAGGTAAGTAACATGAGTAATTAGAAACTTATCCTTCCATTCCTGCTTGAACTTGCTCTGTCGATAAGCATACTCACATTCCTCATTTCTGAAGATCTTCACCTTACCCGTTGCAAGTTCTACAGCTTCTATTTCAAAGATAACATCCTTTGCCTCAGCACCATAAGCACCAATATTCTGCACAGCAGAAGCACCTACTTCGCCAGGAATCAAGGATAAATTCTCAACACCATAAAGCTGATGTTCCACTGCCCATGCAATGAAATCATCAAACACTACCCCACTACCACATTTCACTAATGTGGATTTTTTAGTACCGAGTGTCAGATTATCATTCAGTCTACCATCATTACAATTAAGGTATTCTGAATTACGAATTATCTCAATGCCCTTGATAGCCGAATGAACCACCGTAGCAGGATAATCACCTGTAAGCAACAAATTACTGCCACCACCCAATATCAGCAAAGGCTGATCATCGTCATTCAAAAAAGCAGCAATCTGTTGAGCCTCCTCAACAGATTCGTATTCTAGAAACCGCCTGCATTTAGCATCAATGCCAAAGGTATTATGCTGTAGCAAGCTATAGTTCTTGTATTCCTTCATAAACCGTTAAATACTAAGTTTTTTCAGCATCCACTTTCCATTTTTTCGAACGAAAGAAAACACCTGCTCCTGTCCATTCGCAATACCACGAATCAAGAAAATCTTCTGATTACTCTCGGCATACTTCTGGCCATAAAGTATATTATAAATCATACCAGATGGCATAGGAGGCGCAAAAGCAGGCCACTGTTCTGGAGCTAAATTGGCAGTCATTGTGTTGTTATCATCATCAGGATCTGGACCTGAGAACTTGATACTGTTAGCCAGATGCTTCATCTGGAATGCCGTATCAGTAGCAAAAGAATCATAGAACTTCAAGAAGCTGGCATTCAGATTAGAATAAATAGGCTTATAGTTGATAGAAGTCATCTGCCATTGCCCATTAATACGATTAAAGAGATACTGCTTCACCGTTTTTATCTTGAAGAAAATCTTCTCTACCACCACATGATCGATGGTAGTATCTTTCACCAAATTCATCTGACTCTTATTATCAAAAATAAGAGTATAGAAATCCTGTCGCATAAAGAAATGCTCAGTCTTCCAATGTGCCTGCTGAATTTCTTTCACCACCTTACCATTTTTATACACAGGCAAAGGGAAATGAATGCGCTTATACTGCAATTTCTTATTAGCAGCAAAATTGAAAAAGAAATCATCGAAAAGCTCATCGGCAGCCTTCGGCATTGGAGTTTCCGAAATAATCTCCTCTGTAGTATCCTCGGCTGCAGTGTCTGCCGGAGCGATAGAGTCCATTAGCCCTACAGTTTGCGGCTTTTTATCGACACAACCTGTAGTAGCGAACATTATCACTACCAAAACAACGAAAAGAAAAGATAGCTTTCTCATATCTATGTTTATACCTCAAATTTTACTGCAAAAGTACAACAATAATTTCAGATACACTATTATTTATTAGAAAATATAGTGCAAAATAAAAATAATGATTTCGAATTAACGATTCTAAATAAAATTTCGTATCTTTGCATTCGATTTTGCAAAAATTGAAATAAAACGTTTTATAAGATATGTTACTTGAAAAAATAGAATCACTTCTTAAGGAAGTCAGCGAGATGTCAGCTAGCAATGCTGAGGAAATTGAGCAGCTGCGCCTTAAGTATCTCAGTAAGAAAGGTGAAGTAAATGAACTTATGGGCGAGTTCAGAAACGTTGCCAAGGAAGAGAAGAAGACCATTGGTATGAAAATCAATGAGCTGAAGAATGCTGCTACTGAGAAGCTAAACTCTCTTCGTGCTCAGCTCGAGGAAGCTGAAGCTACAAGCGACGATATCGACCTGACACGTACCGCTTATCCTATCGAATTGGGTACACGTCATCCGCTTACCATCGTGAGAAATGAAATTATCGACATCTTCAGCCGTATGGGCTTTACTTTGTTCCAGGGCCCAGAAGTTGATGACGATAAGCACGTATTCACTATGCTTAACTTTGCTGCCGATCATCCAGCACGTGATATGCAGGATACTTTCTTCATCGAGCGCAGCAATCCAAAGGATGTTACCAAGAACATTCTGCTCCGTAGCCATACTTCTGGCGACGAGGCTCATTTCATGGAGCATCATCAGCCTCCTTTCCGCATTCTCTGCCCAGGTAGAGTTTATCGTAACGAGGCTATCTCAGCACGTGCACACTGTTTCTTCCATCAGGTTGAGGGTTTGTATGTTGACAAGAATGTAAGTTTCACCGACTTGAAGCAGGTATTGCTTACTTTCGCTCGTGAGATGTTTGGTCCTGATACCAAGATTCGTTTGCGCCCTAGCTACTTCCCATTCACAGAGCCATCTGCCGAAATGGATATCAGCTGTAACATTTGTGGCGGTAAGGGTTGTGGATTCTGCAAGCATACTGGTTGGGTAGAGATTCTCGGCTGTGGTATGGTTGACCCTCACGATCTTGAGGCCTGCGGTATCGACAGCAGTGTTTATACAGGTTATGCTTTCGGTATGGGTGTTGAGCGTATTGCCAACTTGAAGTATCGTGTAAGCGACCTTCGTATGTTCTCAGAGAACGATACAAGATTCCTCCGCGAATTTGAATCGGCTAACTAAGCCTACTTCATAAATATTATACAAAGAATGCGAGCGTAAACGTTTACGTTCGCATTTTTATGTTTTATAGCACAACTTACTATATTTTTTATTTATATTTGCCACGCAGTTTCATGAAAATGCGATAGAAATAATATTCTTACTATTTACACCTAAAATCAAATAGATTTAATAATCTAACCTAAAATTAAAATTAAAAAATGAACTTTAAAAGAATTGCAGCCGCAGTAACAGCATTACTGTGTCTGAATGTAACGAATGTATTAGCTGCCCAGACCTATACCGTTACTCTCTCTTATGAGAACAACGAATTGGCTGGAACTAAGGACTTTACGATCAAACTAGGAGGAAGTGCTTCCCTCAATGGCAAAAAGATTTATATGCCACAGGGTTCTACCTCAACTTGCACAATTACTTATAATTGGACCGACAAAGTTATTCAAGAGATTAAATTCTCAAATAGCAAGAGTCCTCAAACAGGTACTTTCAGTGCAAACTACGGAACCTTCAAGAGTTACCCTAAAGACTGGTTGGCTCCTAACGGTGGAATGAAGAGTGTTCGCTTCACAGGAAATGGTAGTAGCCAGGCACTTATCAAGGGAGTCACCATTGTACTTGCCGATGTAAATGGCTCTAGTTCTTCTAACAGTGGTAGCGGCAGCAGCTCCAGCGGTAACACTAGCGGTTCAGGTAGCAGCAGCTCTAGCTCAAGCACTACAGCTTCTGGCTTGTCTAAGTACGATAAGAATGCCCCTATCGGATGGGCTACCGTTGGCGGAAATGTTACAGGTTCAAGCGATAAGAATCCTGTTACCGTTACTACCATGTCGGAATTCCTCAATGCAATGAAGGGAAGCGATCAGAAGACCATCTATGTAAAGGGTACAATCACCGTAAGCGGTCAGCAGTCGGTAAAGGATTGCTCCAACAAGACAGTATATGGTCTTCCAGGTTCTAGCTTCAGCAACTTGAAACATTCAAGCAGTGTTGCAGAAAGTGGCATTCTGAATATGAGTCGTTGCAAGAACATCATTCTCCGCAACCTTACTTTCAAGGGAGCTGGTGCTTATGATATCGATGGAAATGACAACCTCACCCTTCAGACCTGCGACTATATCTGGGTAGATCATTGCGACTTCCAGGATGGTGTGGATGGCAACTTTGATGCCAACAATGGTTCCGACCACATGGCCATCACATGGTGCCGTTTCCGTTATCTCATCAAACCTTGGGCTGGAGGTTCAGGTGGTTCAGCCGATCATCGCAACACTTGTCTTTGGGGTGGTAGCGATACCAACACAAAAGATGTAGGCAAGCTCCGCACTACTTTCGCCAACTGCTGGTGGGATGAAGGCTGCCATGAGCGCAACCCTCGCGTACGCAACGGAAAGGTGCATGTTGTAAACTGCTATTATAGCTATGAAAACAACAACTATTGCATCGGTGCCGGCTATAACAGCAACATCTATGCCGACAACAATGTATTCGACAATGTGAAGAAGCCATGGGCCAACTATGCTACCAAGAGTGGGAAAACAGACTATAACATCACAATGAAGGGTAACATAGGTGCAAGCGATGTTCAGCAGCGCAGCGGTTCTAATGCCTATTTCAACCCATACAGCACTTATAGCTACAGCCCATTCTCTGCAAGTTTGGTAAAGACCGAAGTAAGAGGTCATGCAGGCGCAACCTTGAATGTTACTGCAGGACAGGGTGTTAAGGCAAAAGAAGCTATTGCCGATACAGAACTAACAGGCGTTGAGACAATCAACGAAAACGCAACAGAAGTTGTATCAACAGAAATCTATTCTGTAAATGGTGCCAAACTGAACGATCTTCAGAAGGGTATCAACATTGTAAAAACTACTTATGCTGATGGAAGCATCAAAACAAAGAAGGTAGTAGTAAGATAAACAAATTAAGAAGAAACACTATCGCAACTGCAAATATCTCAGCCATCCGATTAATTCGGATGGCTTTTTTCATATCCTCCGTAGATAGTTGGCGAGGATTACTGCCGATATAGGGTTTCTCGATAAGTTCACCGAAATAGACATGTGGGCCTCCAAATCTACAATCAAGTATAATTGCCAATGCCGCCTCGGGCCATCCACTATTCGGCGACAAATGCATCTTTGCATAGTGAAAAAGCATCCGACATTGAGCACTCATCTTCAAAGATTGAGTATTCTGTCTGCAGAGAAGATTGGCAAATAACATCAGAAAAGCCGTAATTCTAGCAGGCAACCAATTGGCGATATCATCTATCCTTGCAGCTATACATCCGAAATCCCTATAACGTTCTGTGCGATAACCGATCATAGAATCCAATGTATTGATCATCTTATACATCATCATACCAGGAACGCCCAAGATGGCGAGCCAGAATAAAGGGGCAACCACTCCATCCGATAGATTCTCGGCTAGGGTTTCCAAAGCTGCTTGTCGCACCTCCTGGGCCGAAAGCTGCGAGGTATCACGCCCTACAATTCTTGCCACCTGCTTTCTACCAGCCTCTAGGGATTCATCCAATTTTAGGAAAACATTCCTCACCTCTTTTATAAGGGTGGTTCCTGCTAAACAATAAAAGATGAGGATTGCCTTTAATATTGGCCAATCTAAATGAAAAAGGAGCAGCCATGTAAGACCAAAAGCAAGTAATATCAGAAGAATTGCCATAAATCCTCCCTTCATTTTCCGATGATTACCCCGATTGAGAAGATGCTCCCCTCTTGCTATCGCCTTACCAAAATAGACAACAGGATGAGGTAGTTTTGATGGATCGCCCAAACAGAGATCCATCAGCCAACCCAACAATAAAGCTACTATATTATCCATTTCAATCGACAAGCATTCAAATAATCATTATTTCGTATAGTTCGATAAACACCTCACCAATTCATCATTTTCCTCAGGAAGTTGAGTTGCCACTCGAATATAGTCACCCTCCAAGCCCTCGAAATTGCTGCAATCTCTCACCAACAATCCCTTCTCGGCCAGGAACCCCTTAAGAGCAGAGGAACTACAAGGACACTTTATCATGAAGAAATTTGTAGTGGAAGGCAATGCCTCAAATCCCTCGACCCCATTAATTGCCTCTTGAAATCGAGAAGTTTCCTGCAAAAGCCAATGCACATCTGGTATCAATGAAGATTGGTTCGAAAGCAACCACTTACCTGCTTCCAAGGCGAGTGCATTCACACTCCACTCCGGTTTCAAATTTCGTAGCCGAGCTATCAGAGAGGCATTTCCTGTTACATACCCCAACCGAAGTCCTGGAATGCAATATTTCTTTGTCATCGAATGCAAAAGCAATACATTCGGATGCTTCACTATCTCTTTATCCGTCAGCATAGGTTGCAGGGTATAATCCTCGTAAGACTGGTCGATGGCCCAAAAATCTTCTTTAGGATATTGTTCGATTTCTGCTGAGACATCCCCCCACTCTCCCGTTGGATTATTCGGATTGCATCGCCAATGCAAAGTTGTTAAGGGCATTCTTTCCCTTGAGATTGTTTCTGCCTTTTGCATAGGAGTGTGAAAAGTCGACAAAGCTAAGCATGCTTGAGAGAGATAAGAAGATTGATAAACCGAGAAAGTTGGCAGCAAAAAATCCTTCTGATAATCCGAAAAAAGCAGATTTATCAGATAAATCGCTTCGGTGGCCCCATTCGTTACCAGCACTTCATCAGCATTAATTCCCAACCTATCGGCCAACATTTCTTCCAAGGAATGAGCATCCGGTTCCGGATAATGCTCAATCACTTCCAGATGCGAAGCGAGAAAAGATTTCAGCTTAGAAAGATCGGCATGTCCCCATATATTCGAACTGAAATTTATCCGAATATCCTTATATTTATAGAGATCGTCGCCGTGACTATTCATGGAGCAAAGCCATTAGTTTATCCATATCCAAATACTTCCTCACATGAGCAGCCAATTTTTCATACTGCAAATTGCGGAAAGCGGCATCCTGCAAGTGAGGATTCACCTCTCTGCTATCGCTTAGGGTATCTTCCTCTTCGATGGCAATATCCTCAAACATCGGTATCACCCCTAAAACAGGCACTTTACAGATATCCTCCATCATCTTTCTTCCTTCTTGGAAAAGACGAATATCGCCTCGAAATTTATTGATGATAATGCCTTTTATCAAAGGTCGATCCTCGGGTTTCTGCAAGGCGATACTGCCATAACAGCTGGCAAAAACGCCTCCTCTGTCGATATCGGCTACCAGAATGATGTTGGCTCCTGCATATTGGGCCATTGGCATATTCACCAGATCATAATCGCGGAGATTGATTTCCGAGATACTTCCAGCTCCCTCCATCACGATGGGATCGTATTGACTCGACAAGCGGTCGAATGCTGTATGGATTTCCTTTCTTAGCATTGCCCGTTCTTCTTTCTCATAGAGCTGCATCGCCGACATCATCCCTCTCGAAACCCCATTGAGAATTACTTCCGAAGTATAGTTGCCTTGCGGTTTCAGCATCAACGGATTCATATCGGTGGAAAGTTCCACTCCTGCCGCCTCGGCCTGAACACCTTGAGCCCGAGCGATTTGCAGGCCATCGGATGTCAGACTATAATAAGGTGCCATATTCTGTGCCTTGAAAGGTGCGGGATGCAAACCTTCCTGTCTGAGAATGCGACAAATAGCTGTAGCGATGATACTTTTACCCACATCGCTACCTGTTCCACAAAACATAATTGGTTTCATTGCTTAAAGAACTTTGGTGGCAAGAATGAAGAGATAATCACTTAATCGGTTCATAAACTGCATAATTTCAGCCGACAATGGATATTGCTGATGCATCGCCCACATACGGCGTTCTGCCGTTCTGCATTTGGCTCTCGCCAGATGAAGGTAGGCATTGGTGAAATTCTCACCAGGTACGACAAAGCAGAATTTTCCTTCGGTATGATTATCATCGATCGCTTTTTCGAGATCGGCGGTAATCTTCTGCAAATCATAATGGGCATCCATCTCGCCTCCAGCGATCACCCCCATAATGCGCATCAATATATTCTGCAGCAGTTCTATTTGCTGTTTAAGGGCAGCATCCTCGAGAGATGCCCGCACCAAACCAAGAATGGCATTAAGCTCATCGATATTTCCATTGGCCTCGATGCGAACATCATTCTTGTCAACTCGAACATTTCCCTTCAGGGAAGTCTGTCCTTTATCTCCTCGTTTTGTATATATCTTCATTTTAATTCGAAATTCTTAATTCATAATTTTGAATGCAGATTGCCATCTATTTTTCCGATACCGGACTCTATATCATCAGTTTAAAAACTTACATCCTAACAAGGATTTTTCATAGGATATATCCTGCTGCTTCTCTCCCACTTGTGGGGGAGAATTTCATCCTTTCCGTGAAAGAATCACGAAAATGATAACGGGTGCTCCCATTATTGGCGTAACGGCATTGAGTGGGATTATTCCCCTATCGCCCGGCAAACAGCATAAGAGATTGCATATCAAGGCGACCAAGGCTCCACATATCAGCGTGCCAGGAAGTAATATCTGATGATTATCGGTTTTCAATATCAGGCGGGCGATGTGTGGAACCGCTAATCCGATGAAAGCAATCGGACCGCAAAAGGCTGTAACAATGGCTGTTAGCACACCCGTAACTATTAATAGCCAATTTCTAACTTGTCTTACATTAAAGCCTAAATTGGCCGCATAGAGCTCGCCTAGAAGTAAGGCATTCAGCGGTTTGATGAGCAGCAAACTGGCTAGTATTCCCACCAAAGTGATGCTCGCAAATACCGGCATATTGTTCATCGACACGCCTCCAAAATTGCCCATTCCCCAAACCATGTAGCTTTTCACTCCTTCCTCGGTAGCGAAGAAATTGAGCAGTGAGATGGCTGAATTGGCAATATAGCCGATCATCAAACCGATGATGAGCAGTATGATATTATTTTTTACAATATTCGAGAATCCGAAGATGATACCTGTAACGATCATTGCGCCGATAAAAGCCGCTAGAAGTATCGCCACAAAGCCTGTTGCGGTGAACATTCCTGCCGATACACTTCCGCCCATTGCCAGCATCACCAAGGCGACTCCCAATCCGGCTCCGCTATTAATACCAAAGACATCTGGTCCTGCAAGCGGATTACTAAAGGCCGTTTGCAGCATCAGTCCACTCACTGCGAGTGCAGCCCCTGATAATAAGGCGGTTAGCGACTGAGGAAGGCGGGATTGCATAATGATGAATCGCCAGGATTCTTTCTCGCCTTCATCGCCTAGAATGATGGCGATGATGTCGCTTAGAGGGATATCAACGCTACCGATAACGAGGTTGAGAATAAAGAAGATGAGGAGAAGGAAAAGGCCGATTATACCCCAACAAGCCTCCCCGAAAAAGCCTTTCTCCGCGCTCTTCCCTTCAGTGAGAGGGCTGCTGGACGCAGTTTTCTGTGCCTCTATCCTATTTCTGTTGTTAGACATCATATATTTCATTCGTGAGCATTTTTCTTGACGATTGCCGTCTATTTTATATGCTTTTTATTTACTAATCTTTTCGTAATCAATTAGCATTTCTCCCCCGCTCGCGGGGGAGATCAAAGAGAGGGTATGCCACGAGCAAGGTTTA
>REGX01234959.1_pt1 | contig 12156 bp, 9 predicted proteins | sample 2276321 | NCBI WGS metagenome assembly REGX01 (sample SAMN08335021, study PRJNA423103) | bovine gut metagenome | biome: bovine gut metagenome; feature: rumen; material: feed digesta; isolation source: rumen digesta from from 15 high feed efficiency cows and 15 low feed... | host: Bos taurus ... | reverse complement strand
ATCCAGAAGATGCCAAGAATGTACAGATGGAGATCCGTGCTGGAACTGGTGGTGATGAGGCAGCTCTATTCGCTGGCGACTTATTTAATATGTATAAGCGCTATTGCGAGAAGAAGGGTTGGAACCTGAGCGTTACCGATGCCAACGAAGGTGCTGTAGGTGGCTACAAGGAAATCGACTTTGCTGTTAGTGGTGATGGAGTATATGGTGTATTGAAGTATGAATCAGGAGTTCATCGCGTCCAGCGAGTTCCTGCTACCGAATCAAATGGCCGTATGCAGACATCTGCTGCAACTGTAGCCGTACTTCCTGAGGCTGAGAAATTTGAGGTACATATCAATGAAGGCGACATCAAATGGGATACTTTCCGTAGCTCTGGTGCCGGTGGTCAGAACGTTAATAAGGTAAGTTCTGGTGTGCGCTTGCGCTATCCTTGGAAGAATCCTGAGACTGGTGAAGTTGAGGAAATCCTTATTGAGTGTACCGAGACCCGCGACCAGCCTAAGAATAAGGAAAGAGCGTTGAGCCGTCTCTATACCTATATCTATGATCACGAGCATCAGAAATATGTAGACGATATCTCAAGCCGTCGTAAGTCATTGGTTTCTACTGGTGACCGTAGTGCTAAGATCCGTACATACAATTTCCCTCAGGGACGAGTTACCGACCATCGTATCGGATACACTACCCACGATCTGCCAGGATTCCTTGGTGGCGACATTCAGGAAGTTATCGACGCCTTGACTGTTGCAGAGAATGCTGAAAAGATGAAGGAATCAGAGCTGTAAACTTTTATAAAATTCAAAGTTATGAACAGACAACAACTCGTAAAACAGATATTCGACAAGAAATCATTTCTTTGTGTGGGTCTGGATACCGACTTAAAGAAGGTTCCAGAATTCCTGCTGAAAGAGGATGATCCAATCTTTGCCTTCAACAAGGCAATTATCGATGCAACTGCACCATATTGTGTAGCTTACAAGCCAAACTTGGCTTTCTATGAGAGCTATGGGCTAAAAGGTATGGCTGCATTCGAGCGTACTATCGGCTACCTGAAGAAATTCTATCCACAGCATTTCATCATTGCCGATGCCAAGAGAGGTGATATCGGAAATACATCTACAATGTATGCCCGCACTTTCTTCGAGGAGTACAATCTCGACTCGCTTACAGTAGCTCCTTATATGGGCGAAGATAGCGTTAAGCCATTCCTCGAGTACGAAGGCAAATGGGTAATCCTTTTGGCACTTACAAGCAACAAGGGCAGCCACGATTTCCAGCTTACTGAGGACAAGGATGGCGAGCGCTTGTTTGAGAAAGTCCTGAAGAAGAGCCAGGAATGGGGTACCGACGAAAACATGATGTATGTAGTTGGTGCAACCCAGGGCGAGATGTTCAAGGATATCCGTAAGGTAGCCCCTAACCACTTCCTGCTTGTACCTGGAGTTGGTGCTCAGGGAGGTAGCCTTCAGGAAGTTTGCAAGTATGGTATCATCAAAGACTGTGGTCTGCTCGTAAATAGCAGCCGTGGCATTATCTACGCCAGCAATGGTGAAGACTTTGCCCAGGTAGCAGCCAAGAAGGCTAAAGCTTTACAGGTTGAGATGGAAGCCGAACTTGCAAAGATCGGATAATAATCAACGAAGCATAGACTCTAAATGAACGACAGCAAGATCATTAATGATCCGGTATTTGGATTCATCAAAATACCTCGCGGATTGCTTTATAATATTGTAAAGCATCCGCTGATGCAACGCTTGACGAGAATCAAGCAGTTAGGTCTTGCACAAGTCGTATACCCTGGAGCGCAACATACGCGTTTCCAGCATTCTCTCGGTGCCTTTCATCTGATGAGCGAGGCTATCCTCACTCTTCAGCAGAAAGGCATCTTTATATTTGATAGCGAAGCCGAAGCTATCGAGGCTGCCATTTTGATGCACGATATCGGACATGGACCATTCTCGCATGTGCTTGAGAATACATTGATTAGCGGAATTTCTCACGAAGAGATATCGCTCATGATGATGGAGCAGATCAATCAGGAGATGAATGGAGAACTCAACCTTGCCCTCAAGATTTTCAAGAATGAATATCCTAAGCGATTCCTGCATCAGCTTATCAGCAGTCAGCTCGATATGGACCGTCTGGATTATCTCCGAAGAGACAGTTTCTTTACTGGAGTATCCGAAGGAAATATCGGAAGCGCCAGAATCATCAAGATGCTTGATGTAGTTGACGATAAATTGGTTGTCGATTCCAAATGCATCTACTCTATCGAGAACTATCTTACATCCCGCAGACTGATGTACTGGCAAGTATACCTCCATAAGACTGCAGTGGCCTACGAGAAGGTTCTTATCAACCTGCTTACTCGCGCCAAATACCTTGCACACCAAGGCAAAGAGATCTTCTGCCCTCCACATTTACGCTATTTCCTATACAATGATGTAGATGCAGAATTCTTCCATAGTCACGAAGAATCACTCAAGATGTATGAAAGCCTTGACGATAACGATATCTGGAGTAGCGTGAAAGTATGGATGAATGATAACGACAAGATATTGGCTATGCTCGCGTCAGATTTTATCAATCGTACTTTATTCAAGGTAGAGGTGAGAAACGTACCTATAAGCGAAGAGGAAATCGCCTCTATACAACAGAGGATAGCCCAGGAATGTGGGGTATCATTTGAAGACGCTTCATACCTGATGAGTGTAAATACGATTCAGAAAGATATGTATGATGTCAATGATGATAAAATTGGAATCGTATACAAAGACGGCACTATCAAAGACATTGCAGAGGCCTCAGATTTGCTAAATATATCGCTATTATCTAAAAAAATACGCAAATATTATTTATGTTATCATCGTTTCTGATTTATTTTTGCTATATTTGCACAATTAAATCAATCGATTGATAAAAATGGAATTTACTGCAAAACAAATTGCTCAGTTTATTCAGGGAACCGTTATTGGTGACGAGAATGCTGCTATTAATACATTTGCCAAGATAGAGGAAGGTGTACCAGGAGCCATTTCATTCCTGTCTAGCCCTAAATATACACACTATTTATACGAGACAAAGTCGACTATTGTTCTTGTCGATTCAAGCATTGAACTTGATAAACCAGTTGATGCTACATTAATTCGTGTGGACAATGCACGCGATTGTGTAGCCAAATTACTTCAATTATATGCTCAGGCATTAGACCCAAAGAAAACAGGTATCGACAAGATGGCCTCTGTTTCTGAGTCTGCCAAAATCGGTAAGGATGTGTATATCGGTCCTTTTGCTGTCATTGGCGATGGAGCTGTCGTAGGCGATGGCTGCCAGATTTATCCTCATGCAGTTATTGGCGACAAGGTTACCCTTGGCAACAACTGCAAGATCTACCCTAACGTTACTATCTATTACAGCTGCAAGCTTGGCAACAATGTTACCATTCATGCAGGTAGCGTAATTGGTGCTGATGGATTTGGATTTGCTCCTAATCCTCAGGAGAACAGATACGATAAGATTCCTCAGATCGGTATTGTTACTATCGAGGATGATGTTGAGATTGGCGCAAATTCGTGTGTCGACCGTTCAACTATGGGTAGCACATACGTTCGCAAGGGCGTTAAACTTGATAACTTTGTTCAGATTGCCCACAATGTTGATGTTGGCGAAAATACAGTCATGTCGGCTCAGGTAGGTATTGCCGGTTCTACCAAGGTAGGACAATGGTGTATGTTTGGCGGACAGGTAGGTATTGCCGGCCATAGCGAGATTGGCGATAAGGTATTCCTTGGTGCCCAGAGTGGTGTTCCAGGTAGCTTGAAGGGTAATCAGTCGCTCATCGGTACTCCTCCAATGGAGCCAAGAGCATACTTCAAGAGTCAGGCCATTTTCCGTCGCTTGCCTGATATGTACAAGGAAATCAATGAACTCAAGAAAGAAATTGAAGAATTAAAAAAGAAATAAGATATGTCTAAACAGAAAACTCTGAAAGGAAGTTTCTCACTGTATGGAAAAGGACTACACACAGGACTAAGTCTTACTGTTACTTTTAATCCTGCTCCTGAAAATACAGGATATAAAATCCAACGTATTGACCTTGAAGGACAGCCTATTATTGATGCTGTTGCAGAAAATGTAGTCGACACCCAACGTGGAACCGTTCTTGCCAAAGGTGAAGCTAAAGTATCTACCGTAGAACACGGAATGGCAGCACTTTACGCTCTTGGCATCGACAACTGCCTTATTCAGGTAAACGGTCCTGAATTCCCTATTCTTGATGGATCTGCAGAAATGTATGTCCAGAAGATTCAGGAAATCGGAATCATTGAGCAGAATGCTGAAAAAGATTACTATATTATCCGACACAAAATCGAAATCAAGGACGATAATGGTTCTGTAATCACTATCCTTCCTGACGAAGAATTCAGTATTACAGCTATGTGCTCTTTCGAGAGCAAATTCATCAACAGCCAGTTTGCCACTCTCGACAATATGGCTGATTTCCCTAAGGAGATTGCAGCTGCACGTACTTTCGTTTTTGTACGCGATATCATGCCTTTGCTTCAGGCCAACCTTATCAAGGGTGGCGATATGGATAATGCTATCGTTATCTATGAAAAGCAGGTAGACCAGCCTACACTCGATAAATTAGCCGACTTGCTGAAGGTTCCTCACATGGACGCTACTCAGATTGGCTATATCCAGCATCGCCCATTGATGTGGGAGAACGAGTGCACACGTCATAAGCTCCTCGATATCATTGGCGATATGGCACTTATCGGCAAGCCTATCAAGGGTAGAATTATCGCTACTCGCCCAGGCCATACTGTCAACAATAAGTTTGCTCGCCAGATGCGCAAGGAGATTCGTAAGCACGAAATCCAGGCTCCAATCTACGATCCAAACGAGGCTCCTATTATGGATAATATCCGTATCCGTCAGCTTCTTCCTCATCGTTACCCTATGCAGTTGGTCGACAAGATCATTGCCATGGGTCCTACCAGTATCGTTGGTGTTAAGAATATTACAGCCAATGAGGCATTCTTCACTGGCCACTTCCCTCAGGAGCCTGTTATGCCAGGAGTCTTGATGGTAGAGGCTATGTCTCAGTGTGGAGCCCTCCTTATTCTTAATCAGCTGGAAGAGCCTGAGCGTTGGAGTACTTACTTCGTCAAGATTGATGATGTAAAATTCCGCGAGAAGGTAGTTCCTGGCGATACCATCCTGTTCAGAGTTGAGCTATTACATCCTGTACGTCATGGAATCAGCACAATGAAGGGATACATGTTTGTAGGCGACAAGGTAGTAGCCGAGGCCTCATTTACAGGTCAGATTCAAAAGAACAAATAAACAATATATATGTCAAATCAGATTAGTCCATTAGCATTTGTCCATCCAGAGGCAAAACTCGGAGACAATAATATAATTGGCCCGTTCTGTTATATCGATAAGAATACCGTTATTGGCGACAATAATGTATTCCAGAACAGTGTGACCATTAATTATGGTGCACGTATTGGCAGTAATAACGAGATCTTCCCAGGCGCAAGTATCTCTACAAAGCCTCAGGACCTGAAGTTCAGAGGCGAGGATACCACTTGCGAGATTGGAGATAACAATAGCATTCGCGAGAACGTAACTATCAGCCGTGGTACAGCCTCAAAGGGCACTACCATTGTTGGAAGCAATAACCTTCTGATGGAAAGTATGCACCTTGCACACGATTGTGTATTAGGCAGCAACTGTATCATCGGCAACTCTACCAAATTTGCAGGCGAAGTTACTATTGACGACAACGCCATTGTAAGTGCATCAGTACTTTGCCATCAGTTCTGCAAGATTGGTGGATATGTAATGATCCAGGGTGGAAGCCGATTCAGTCTTGATATTCCTCCTTATGTAATTGCTGGTAAAGAGCCTACACGATATGCAGGCATCAATCTGGTTGGCCTTCGTCGCCATGGATTCAGCAATGATCTCATTCAGCTTATCCATGAAGCATATCGCTTGCTTTATTCTAAAGGCTTGCTGAAAGAAGGTATCCAGGAAATCAAGAACAATCTTCAGATGACTCCTGAAATTCAATATATCATTGATTTCGTTGAAACATCTAAACGAGGAATCATTCGATAATTAGAAATTAGTAATTAGGATTTAGTAATTGTGATTACCTTATTTGTAAAGGAAGTATTACGGGATTGGGCAATGATTGCTGGCCGATTTCATTCTGATAATACGGTATTCGAAGCAAATCAAAATTGCTATTTACTAATTACTAATTAAATATGATGAATACTCTATTCGTAATATTAGGTCCGACGGGAGTAGGCAAAACGGAATTGTGTCTGCAAGTAGCAGAACACCTTAACATTCCGATTATCAATGCCGACTCCCGTCAGATTTTTGCTGAACTTCCCATAGGTACAGCAGCCCCTACCCTTGCCCAACAGTCTCGTGTAAAGCATTACTTTGTAGGCACTCATCACTTACAGGATTATTATTCTGCAGCCATGTATGAGGAGGATGTCGACAATCTGCTCAAGCAATTATTTACCCAGAGCAATACCGCTTTGCTTACGGGAGGAAGCATGATGTATATTGATGCCGTATGCGATGGTATCGACGATATCCCTACTGTTGATGATGCTACAAGAGCGCTTATGAAAAAGCGACTTGAGGAAGAAGGACTCGAGAAACTGGTTGAAGAACTTCATCAGCTCGATCCTGAACATTGGGCTATTGTGGACAAGAAAAACCCTCGAAGAGTGGTTCATGCGCTCGAAATCTGCCACATGACTGGCAAGACATACACATCTTTTCGTGTGCACAAAACCAAAGATCACCCTTACAATATCGTAAAGATCGGATTGAAGCGAGATCGCGAGGAACTTTATGAGCGAATCAATCAACGAGTTATCCAGATGATGGATCAAGGACTTGAAGCAGAAGCGAGAAGCGTATATCCGCTAAAAGGACTTAACTCTTTAAATACCGTAGGATATAAGGAACTATTCAATTATTTTGATGGAAATATAGATCGGGATGAAGCCATCCGACAGATACAGTCCAACAGCCGAAGATACATGCGCAAGCAGGAGACTTGGTTCAAGCGAGACGAACGTATCAAATGGTTCTCGCCCGATAACGTTAAAGAAATCATAAATTATATCGACAGCTGCATTTAAGTCTAAATAAATCACTACTTTTGCAGTCGATAGTAAATACTATATTATGTTAGACAAGTTAAAAAGCTTTGCAAGCTGGTTGTGGAATGTTATCCGCAACATTTGGCCATGGTACAAGAGTCTGTATCAAGGCAGAGCATGGTACACTAAAACCATTGTTGCCTTCATCTCTATGATCGTAGCTTTCATTCTATATCTGGGAGCAGTAGACGTCAACTTATTCTGGCTTTTCGGTAAGAGCCCTGGCTATATGTCGGGTATTCGCGATCCGCAAACCAGCAAGGCTTCCGAGATCTATAGTGCTGATGGAAAGCTGATTGGAAAATACTTCAATGAGAACCGTACTCCAGTAAAATACGAAGATGTCAATCCTGATTTCTTCAAGGCCTTGATTGATACCGAGGATGAGCGTTTCTATCATCATTATGGTATCGACCCTATTGGTATCTTTGGAGCTTTGAAGGATGCTATCACCCATCACGATGGCCGTGGTGCATCTACCATTACTCAGCAGTTGGCCAAGAATATGTTCCGAGTTCGCTCTCAGTATTCTACTGGTCTTCTGGGCAAGGTTCCAGGACTGAAGATTCTTATCGTTAAGAGTAAGGAGTGGATTATTGCCACCAAGCTCGAAACAGTCTACAGCAAGAAGGAAATCCTTACCATGTATGCCAATACCGTAGATTTCGGTAATAATGCATTTGGTATCAAGACAGCAGCCAAGACTTATTTCAACAAGAGTCCTAAGGATCTCTCTACCGATGAGTGCGCGATTCTTGTAGGTATGCTCAAGGCTACTACCTATTATAATCCTAAGACCAATCCTAAGAATAGTAAGTCTCGTCGTAATACCGTATTAGCCAATATGGTACACCATGGCGACCTTTCTCGCGAAGCATGCGATACACTCCAGCAGAAGGATATCGTGCTCGACTTCAAGGTGGAGGAGAACTATGACGGACAGGCTCAGTACTTCCGTGAGGCTATTGCCAACAATCTGAAGGGATGGTGCGAAGAGAATGGTTACGACCTCTATACAGCAGGTTTGAAAATCTATACTACTCTCGATTCAAGAATGCAGAAATATGCTGAAGATGCTGCCCGCAAGCAGATGAAGAGAGTACAGGAGAACTTTGATGCCCACTGGAGCATCAGCCGTCGTTCCGACAATTTCATGCGCCAACAGCCTTGGGTCGACGAGAATGGTAAGGTTATCTCTAACTTTATCCAGGGCATTGCCGAACGTCAGCCTTTCTACAAGCAGTTGCTAGCCAAATATCCTAACAATCCTGATTCTGTAGAATACTATTATAAGAAGTGGAAGCATCCTGTAGAGGTGTTCGACTATAATAAGGGTATCGTTACCAAGGAGATGACCTCTGAGGATTCTATCAAGTACATGACCAGTTTCATGCATTGTGCTATGGTAGCCATGGAGCCAGAAACTGGAGCTGTTAAGGCTTGGGTGGGCGATATCGACTTCAAGACATGGAAGTACGACAAGGCTACAGCTATGCGTCAGCCAGGATCTACCTTCAAACTCTTTGTATATACCGAGGCTATGAATCAGGGACTTACCCCTTGCGATAAGCGTCGAGACGAGTATATCTCTATGCAGGTGTACGATAAGAAGAAGCACGAGATGACCACTTGGACTCCAAGTAATGCCAATGGTTCTTTCTCTGGCGATTCTATGCCTTTGAAGAGTGCTTTCGCAAGAAGTATCAATTCTGTAGCCGTTCGCTTGGGTCAGGAAATGGGCATCAAGCGCATTATCGAGACAGCCAATAAGATGGGTATCAAGAGTCCATTGGAGGATGAACCATCACTTGCATTGGGTTCTTGTGATGTCAACCTGCTCGAAATGGTCAATGCCTATAGTGTCATTGCCGATGATGGTAAGCATCACGATCCAGTACTCGTTACCCGAGTTGTAGATGATAAGGGAAATGAAGTATATGTAGGTCCTGAAGAGGACGAGCAGGTTATCCCATACAGAAGTGCCTTCCTTGTACAGCAGTTGCTCAAGAGTGGTACCCATGATGGAGGCGGTACATCTGTAAGCCTTTCAGCTGCCGAATATGCCGGCAATTCATTCAATGATACCGATTGGGGTGGCAAGACTGGTACCTCAAATAATCACTCAGATGCTTGGTTCGTAGGCGTAAGCCCTCACCTTGTAGTAGGAGCATGGGTAGGTGGCGAATATCGCTCTATCCACTTCCGTACGGGAGCTTTGGGACAAGGTAGCAAGACTGCCCTCCCTATCGTAGGATACTTTGTACATTCAGTACTTGCCGATTCTGAGTTCAAGAAGTACCATGGCAAATGGGGTGCTCCTAAGGATGATATCAGCCGTAGCATGTATGGATGTGCCGGATGGGCACCACCAGCACGTCGAGATACTTCAGAAGTTTCAGATAGTTTGATTATCGAGAATGATGAAGTAGAGATCGATGAGTTTGGCAATCCTATCATGAAGGAAGCATCTGCCGAACCAGAAGAAGCCACTGTAGGAAGCGAAAGCAAGAAAACTCCAGAAGCCAGCAAACAGCCTAAGGCTGCTGCTCCTGAAAAGAAAAAGAAGAAGCATCCTACAGAAGAAGTAGTAAGTTTCGACAATATTTAAATGTCAGAACAGATTGATTTAGAAAATGCGGAGTTGCAGAATGCACTCCAGATCATACAGTTTACCCGTCGCTCGCTCTTTCTTACCGGAAAGGCAGGGACGGGTAAATCCACCTTTTTACGCTATATTGCAGCCCATACCAAGAAGAAGCATGTGGTACTGGCTCCTACAGGTATAGCGGCCATTAATGCTGGCGGAAGCACGCTCCATAGTTTCTTCAAGCTTCCCTTCTATCCGCTACTCCCCAACGATAGCCGATACAGCATCCGAAACATACGTAACACTCTGAAATACAATTCCGAGAAGATTAAGCTGATACGCGAGCTCGAACTGATTATCATTGACGAGATCAGTATGGTGCGTGCCGATATTATCGACTTTATCGACAAGGTTTTGCGAGTGTACAATCGCAATATGCGAGAGCCTTTTGGTGGCAAGCAGTTGCTTCTCGTGGGCGATATCTATCAGCTCGAACCTGTGGTACGCGAAGACGATAAGCAACTTCTCAACCCATTCTATCAGTCCAGTTTCTTCTTTGATGCCAAGATATTCCAGCAATTCCAGCTGGTAAGTATCGAACTGAAGAAAGTGTATCGACAGACCGATCCTGTATTCATCAATATCCTCGACCATATCCGCACATCCCAAGTCAGTTCGGGCGATCTCGACCTGCTCAACAAGCGTGTGGGTGCCGACCTTGAGAATCAGGAATCCAAACTGGCCATCACCCTTTCTACCCGTCGCGATACGGTAGATTACATCAATCAGAAGCATCTCGACGAACTGGAAGGCGATCAGGTACTCTTCCGAGGCACTATCGAAGGCGACTTCCCCGAAAGCAGTCTGCCTACTCCTATCGAACTGTATCTCAAGGTGGGAGCCCAGATCATGTTTATCAAGAATGATATCGACCATCAGTTTGTCAATGGCACCTTGGGTACCGTTATCGGCTTCGACGAAGAAGAGAATCCAAAGATATACGTCAAGACCGAAGATGGCAAAGATGTGGTAGTAGAAGAGGCATCATGGAGCAATATGCGATACCACTTCAACGAGCAGGAGAAGAAAATTGAGGAGGAGGAAATCGGCCGATACGTGCAATACCCTATCCGTCTGGCTTGGGCCATTACCGTCCACAAGAGCCAGGGCCTAACCTTCAAGCAGGTAAATATCGACTTTACCGGAGGCGTATTTGCTGGCGGACAGACCTATGTGGCCCTCTCCCGATGCACTTCGCTCGAAGGTATCAGCCTGCAAGACCCTATCAACCGCAAGGAAGTATTCGTGCGAAATGAGGTCAAGCAGTTTGCCCGCAACTACAACAATCAGAATATCATCAATAGCGCCTTGGTACAAAGCAAGGCCGACAAGGAATATTGGGATGCCCTACAGGCCTTTAATAAGGGCGACATGCAGAAGGCACTCGACAGTTTCTTTCTGGCCATCCATAGCCGATATGATATCGAGAAGCCAGCCTCTAAGCGACTGATTCGCAGAAAGTTGAACATCATCAACGACCTGAAGGCCGAAAACGAGCGACTCATCGAAGAAAGAAGAAAGCAGGATGAATTCCTGAAGAAACTGGCCGTAGAATACACCCTTATGGGAAAAGAATGCGAAAAGGAAGGCATGACCGATGCCGCCATTCGCAATTACAAGAAAGCCCTCGAGCTTTATCCCGACCATGCTCTGGCCGAGAAAAGGCTCAAACGACTTGAAAAGGGCAAGAAGAAATAATCCTCTTACATGTGGTGCTCTGGCACGATAGCGAGATATACCAGATCGTGATCGGTCAGATTCTCCATGTAATGAGAATGACCCTCTGGGCAGTAATGTACCTGTCCTACTCTACATTCCTCTACCTGATCATCATAATGGAATGTAGCCACACCACTTACGATATAGATAATCTCGCAATTACCCTCGTGGGTATGCAGTCCGCTTGATGCACCTGGGCGAAGAGTAGAATACATAATCTTCACCTTATCATCTACAAAGTTGCGGGTATCGAGCTTACCCTCACCTCCTTTGAACTTAGTCAAATGAGCTTCTTCAATCTTGTCAAAATCAATAACCATACTTATTATTTAGTTTAATAATCACAAAATTACAAATTATTCATGAGAAACCAAAGCCATTCATCACTGATAATTGGTATTATACACGCGTAACTACTCAGCACCCCCTTAAATATTCTCGTTAATAATTTCTAAACTTGATTTTGTCTGAAATCCAAATATCCAAGTACCATAAGAAATTGCTTTTTATGTCTGTGCTTGAGCATGTAGCAACCGATATTAACGATTACGGTTTCTCAGGTTCTATTAACAAGTTCACATT
>REGX01444717.1_pt1 | contig 12173 bp, 11 predicted proteins | sample 2276321 | NCBI WGS metagenome assembly REGX01 (sample SAMN08335021, study PRJNA423103) | bovine gut metagenome | biome: bovine gut metagenome; feature: rumen; material: feed digesta; isolation source: rumen digesta from from 15 high feed efficiency cows and 15 low feed... | host: Bos taurus ... | reverse complement strand
TGCATCGCCTGCAATTAGCAGATTGGGTATTCCACAATTTGAATGGTGGAGCGAGGCTCTGCATGGTATTGGCCGCAATGGATATGCTACTGTATTCCCAGCTACAATTGGTATGGCAGCATCTTTCGACGACCGCTTGCTTTATGATATTTACACAGCCGTGAGTGATGAAGGTAGAGCCAAGAATAATATTGCACGAAAGGCTGGCAAATTCGACAGATATCAAGGTCTGTCGTTCTGGACTCCTAATGTCAATATCTTCAGAGATCCTAGATGGGGACGTGGACAGGAAACTTACGGTGAGGATCCATACCTTACGATAAAGATGGGACTTGCTGTAGTATATGGTTTGCAAGGACAGACTTTTGACGGTAAAGACAATAACAAATACAAGAAACTACTGGCATGCGCAAAACACTTTGCCGTACACAGTGGTCCAGAATGGAATCGTCATTCCTTCAACATTGAGAATCTGCCAGAAAGAGATCTTTGGGAAACCTATCTACCAGCCTTTAAATCGCTTGTGCAGGATGGAAATGTAGCCGAAGTAATGTGTGCTTATCAGCGAATTGACGGCGATCCTTGCTGTGCTAATGCAAGATACGAGCGACAGATCCTGAGAGATGAATGGGGATTTAAAGGATTAATCACATCTGACTGTGGTGCCATCGGCGACTTCTATCGCAAAGGACACCATGAAACTGTAAAGACTCCGAAAGAGGCTGCAGCTAAAGGTGTAATGAGTGGTACTGATGTAGAATGTGGTGGCGTATATGTCAACCTGCCACAAGCCGTAAAAGAAGGACTGGTAGATGAAGCCAGAATAGACACGAGTTTGACAAGACTCTTTACAGCCAGATTTGAGCTAGGAGACTTTGAGCCAGAAGGCAATGTGAGCTGGCATAAGCTGGGAGAAGAAGTTATCGCTACAAAAGCACATAAGGAACTGGCCTATCGCATGGCTCAGGAATCAATCGTCTTGTTGCAAAATAGCAATAATCTCCTTCCACTCAATAAGAATCAGAAGATCGTAGTAATGGGTCCTAATGCCAATGACTCTATCATGCAATGGGCCAATTACTCAGGATATCCTACTGAAACAGAAACTATTCTGGAAGGAATTGAAGCAAAAGTTGGAAAGGTTAAATATATACCAGCCTGCGGACATACTAGAAAAGAAGTGTTAGTAAGCAGATTCAACAACTTTACAGGTACCGATGGAAAGCCAGGACTTACAGCTACCTACTGGAACAACACTAAAATGGAGGGTACTCCTGCTGCCAAGAAGAATATTACATCGGCTATCAATCTGAGTAATGGCGGTAATACCGTATTTGCACCAAATGTAAATCTCGAGGAATTCTCGGCTAAATTCGAGGGAACTTTCGCTCCTGAAAAAGATGAAACTCTGGAGATGAATCTCGCCTTTGATGACTGTTCAAGACTCATCATCGATAATGATACTGTATACAACTACTGGACTCCTAGAGCTCGTGTAATGAAAGGTACTAAGACGATGGAATTCAAGGCTGGCAAAAAGTACAAATTTGAGATTGACTATCTGCAACATACAGATATGGCCGTGATGAATTTCGATATAGTAAAGCGCGAGAAGACTAACGAACAGGAAATTCTGAATGCTGTAGAAGATGCAGATGTAGTCATATTTGCCGGTGGTATTTCACCATATCTTGAAGGTGAGGAAATGAAAGTTTCAGAACCAGGTTTCAAGGGAGGAGACCGTACCAGCATAGAATTGCCTCAGGCTCAGCGAGACATTATCGCATTACTGAAGAAAGCTGGCAAACGAGTAGTATTTATCAACTGTTCTGGAAGTGCAATGGCACTAGTGCCTGAAAGTGAGAATGCTGAGGCTATCCTCCAGGCATGGTATCCTGGAGAGCAAGGCGGAAAAGCTGTAGCCGACATTCTCTTTGGTGATTATAATCCAAGTGGTAAACTTCCTATAACTTTCTATAAGAATACAGAGCAGTTGCCTGATTTCCTGGACTACAAGATGACTAACCGCACTTACAGATACATGAAAGAAAAACCTCTGTTTGCTTTCGGACATGGACTTAGCTATACTACATTCGGATACAGCAAGCCACAATATAAGAAAGGTAAGCTGACGTTTAATGTAAAGAATACAGGTAGCAAGAAAGGTACTGCTGTAAGTCAGATCTATATCAAGAGACTGGATGATAATAATGGTCCTGTGAAAACACTGAAAGGCTATGTACGCACAGAGCTTAATGCTGGCGAAAGCAAGAACATAGAATATCATTTGAATCATAAAGACTTGGAAGGATGGGATGACGCTACAAATACGATGCGATTTGTTCCTGGAAAATACAAGATTTGGGTAGGAAGTTCAAGTGAAGAAAAAGATCTTGAAACTATAGAAGCAAAAATTAAATAATCAAGCAAAAACGGGATTCTTAATTAAGAGCCCCGTTTCATTTTATTCTACTTTCATGGTCATCTTACCATTGAAAGAGATAATCACATCAATTACATAACTACTGGATGATCCAGGCTTCTGAATGCTAGAAGCAAAATGGAAGCCATCGCTATCCGTCTTGGTGTATTCGATATCACTTAGAATACTCTGCTTCAAGAATATCTGAGGTACATTCTTTGCGAAATCCTTCTTATAGAAGTCCTTGGAATAAATCTGAGTAGCGCCTTTGAAAAGGCTGATATGAATAATATTATCGTAATAGATATTATCCACCTCTACTCCATCTTCATTATAGTAAGAACAATATACCTTATAAGAAGTAGGATTGATCTGAACATACCAGTGGTAACGATCAGCACCATATTGTACGACAGAATCACGCTTGACCAGCTGATTCTGATAAAGAGAAGTCAGACTGTTCTGCTTGAAGAGATCAGCATCCTCAGGATTATTACTCTTGATAAGTTGAATGACATCACCTCCCTGATTCTTGAACTGAAATACATGAGCAGCTTGCTTGACAATTGGATATTTCGAAACATTTGATCCCTCTATATATAAGGTATCATGAAGTATGCGAAAATAAGCAGGCGCACTTGTAGAATCCGGATAGTATATTGTATCACCCTTAACTTTAAAGAACACATCTTCCTCATCCTCATCAATCCAGATACCCTGCAACATCTTTTTAGCCACAGTATCCTCATCACGAGGCTGTTCTGTCGTTTTTGAAGCATTGTTGCTACGACATCCAGCCATAGCAACCGCTGCTAAAATCAAAAATATAAAAATTTTGCGCATCCGCTATTATTTACCAATACAATGATATTCAAAGCCTGCCTCCTTTAATTCTGCAGGATCGAAAATATTGCGGCCATCTACAACTAATTTATTGTTCATCGTCTTAGCGATTACTTCCCAGCTAGGCAGGCGGAATTCCTTCCATTCTGTAAGCAGAAGAAGTGCATCAGAGTTAAGTACTGCATCATACATATCCTTACAATATGTAAGAGGTGCGTCCTCAAGTCCCATAACAGACATACGACGCTTGCACTCGTCCATAGCTACAGGATCGTATACACGGATATTGCATCCAGCCTTCAACAGCAAGTCGATAACAACAAGAGCTGTAGACTCGCGCATATCATCAGTTTCTGGCTTGAAAGCAAGGCCCCATAAAGTAACTGTCTTACCTTTAAGATCGCCATTCAATGATTTAGATAGTTTCTCGAATACGATACGCTTCTGATTCTCGTTGACTTCCTCAACTGCCTTAAGCACCTGCATAGAATAGCCATTCAAATCAGCTGTCTTAATAAGCGCCTTGACATCCTTAGGGAAACAGCTTCCACCATATCCACATCCTGCATAAAGGAACTTACGACCAATACGAGTATCACTACCAATACCCTGACGAACCATATTGACATCAGCACCTACCAATTCACAGAGGTTAGCGATATCATTCATGAAAGAGATACGGGTAGCCAGCATAGAATTGGCTGCATACTTGGTCATCTCGGCAGATGGAATATCCATGAAGATAACACGGAAATTATTGATCAGGAATGGCTTGTAAAGACGAGTTAGCATCTTCTTAGCCTCTTCGCTCTCTACACCTACCACTACACGATCAGGACTCATGAAGTCCTTGATGGCATTACCCTCCTTGAGGAACTCAGGATTGCTGGCAACATCAAACTTGATGTCGACGCCACGCTTATCGAGTTCTTCCTGGATAGCAGCTCTTACCTTACGCGCTGTACCTACTGGTACGGTACTCTTGGTAACAACCACCATATATTTATTCAGGTTCTGGCCAATAGTCTTAGCCACCTGAAGAACATACTTCAAATCAGCTGATCCATCCTCATCAGGAGGAGTACCAACAGCAGAGAAAACGATTTCCTGTTCATTAAGTACATCGGCAAGTGAAGTAGTAAACTTCAATCGACCTGCCTTCACGTTCTTTAAAACGAGTTCATCCAGTCCTGGTTCGTATATTGGAATATCACCATTTTGCAGACGCTGAATCTTCTTCTCATCAACATCAACACAAGTAACAATTGCTCCTGTATCAGCGAAACAAGTGCCACTTACCAAACCAACATAACCAGTACCAACAATTGCTATATTCACTATGCTTAAATTTTAATAAAACACACTGTAATTTATTCAAAAACCTCGGCGTCGTTCAAATTGAACGCGCGATTCAAGTCCTTTTCGGAAGTAACAACATCCTTAGCATCAATAGGCCATTCAATTCCTATAGTCTCATCGTTCCACTTAATACTAGCTTCCGACTGAGGCGCATAAATATTGTCAACTTTATAGGTAAAGATAGCCTCTTCGCTTAAAACGAGGAAGCCGTGAGCAAATCCACGAGGAATAAAGAACTGTCGTTTATTTTCTTCGCTAAGTTCTACCATAACATACTTACCGAAAGTAGGACTACTCTTGCGAATATCTACCGCTACATCGAGCACTTTACCCTTGATAACGCGCACCAGTTTAGCCTGAGAGAATTCGCCTTTCTGATAATGAAGACCACGGAGAACACCGTAGCTAGACTTAGATTCATTATCCTGTATAAACTCTACATGATGGCCGATGTGCTCATCGAAATCTGCCTGTTTGAATGCTTCAAAAAAGTATCCACGGTTATCATTAAAAACTTTTGGCTCTAACACCCAGACACCATCGATGTCAGTTTTCTTATATTCCATAACTTACTACCTTATTTAATTTAGACGCAAAGATAACAATTATTGACGTAACAGCAAAATAAAACCATCGAATAAATTTTTTCATTGCAATTTTTCCCGAAATAGTTGCAAATTCCGTTTATTTTCGCTATCTTTGCACTCGTGATTGAACTACAGAGACATATAGAAATACTGCTGCTAAGCAACGATTGCGTCATAGTGCCTGATTTTGGAGGCTTTATGACACATTACATTAATGCCCATTACGACGATAGTGACAAAACTTTTTTGCCTCCTACCCGAACGATAGGCTTTAATCCGCAACTCACTATGAACGATTCTCTTCTGGTTCAATCTTATATCGAAGCTTACGATATCAGTTATCCAGAAGCACTTCGTCGTATCGAAGACGAAGTAAACGAGATCAAACAGTATCTTTCTAACGAAGGAAGATATGAGATGAATGATCTCGGTGTACTCAGCATGAATGAAAATGGCGTCTATACTTTTGAACCATGTGAGGCTGGCATTCTTACTCCAGACTTGTATGGACTGAATAGCGTAGAATTCACAAAGCTGGCTGACGAAGAAGTTAAGCAGGTTGAATTTGTCAAGGAGTCCGTAGCTGTAGAAGAGCCAAAGCCTGCTACAGTAATTCGTCAGACATCGGTATTCGACTATGACGATGAGGAAGAGGATGAGAGAACTATCAGCATCCGCGTAAGTTTGCTTCGCAATATTGCAGCTGCGTGCATCGCCATCATCGTTTTCTTTGCTATCTCTACTCCATTAGGAAACAATGGAGATTCTGCTATGCTAAAGAGTAAGATCGATACAGGCTTATTGAATCGTATTATCCCTAAGGATATCACTTCAAGTTATGCCAACGTAAAATATGTAAAGCAAGAAACACCTGCTGTTGCTAAGAAGAATGTTCAGAATGCTCAGCCTTCTGAAAAACAAAGCAATGCAGCTATAGATAACAAAGAACCATTTTATTCTATTGTACTAGCCAGCAAAGTAGCTCGTAAGAATGCAGCTGAATATGTAGACCGTCTGCACAAGAAGGGTCTTAATGAGGCTCAGGTTCTTGCTGGTGAAGGTATTAGCACAAAGGTTATCTATGGTCATTATGCAACAAGAGGTGAAGCATACAGCGCACTTGGCAAATTAAACGATCAGCGCGAGTTTTCAGATAGCTGGGTAACCAGAGTTAATTATTAATATTTCAGTTACTTAGTTAGCTATGAAGAGAGTACGTTGTCCTAAATGCGATAGTTACATCACTTTTGATGAAACCAAATACAAAGCTGGTCAGGCTTTGGTATTTCAGTGTCCTGCTTGTAATAAGCAGTTTGGTATACGTTTAGGTGCAGCTGCTGTCAAGAATACTCAAGACGAGCAGGATACTGATCAGGAAGAAGCTGAAGCAAAGAAAGATTATGGATGCATCGTACTCATCGAAAGTCCATATCATTACAAGCAGGTAGTTCCTCTCCACTATGGCGTTAATGTTATTGGCCGATACATGAAAACCAACAACATCAACTGTCCTATCGAAACTGGAGACCTTAACATCGATTATAATCATTGCTCTATTACTATCAGCAAGGATAAGAAAGGTCGTTTGAAATATGTTTTAAAAGACGGACCAAGTTATAATGGAACTTTTATCAAGAACGAAAGACTCGGCGATAAGGAGCAAAGAGTGATCTACGATAATGACCTTGTCAATATCGGAATCAGTTCATTCATTTTACATACAAAAGATCATATTGACGAATAATTATAGCATTTTGCTTATTATTTGATACTTTTTTCAGCATATTTTCTTTAAATTGAAAGAAAATATGTATTTTTGCATACGAAAAAGAGAGAATGGGAATAAAATGACTATTTGAACGTGAAAGTATGAAACCAACCGCAATATTGCTACTCCATTGTCCTGACAAGCAGGGCATCATATCAGAAGTGACAAAATTCATCACTGATAATAAAGGTAATATCGTATATCTCGATCAGTATGTAGATCGTGAAGACGGTATGTTCTTTATGCGTATTGAATGGGAATTGGAAAACTTCCTTATTCCTAGAGACAAGATAGATGATTTTATCACTACCCTCTATGCTCAGAGATATGGAATGGAGTTCAATTTGTACTTCAACGACGAAAAACCTCGTATGGCTATCTTCGTAAGCAAGATGAGTCATTGTCTCTACGACCTTCTCGCACGCTATAAGGCTGGAGAATGGAATGTAGATATCCCATGCATCGTAAGTAATCACGAAGACTTGAGATATGTAGCCGATCAGTTTGATATTCCATATTATGTATGGTCTATCAAGAAGGATCACAGCAATGTAGACGAAGTAGAAAAAGCAGAGATGGAGCTACTCGAGAAAGAGAAGGTTACCTCTATTGTTCTGGCTCGCTACATGCAGATTATCACCGATAATATGATCAAGGCTTATCCTAATAAGATCATCAATATCCACCATTCGTTCCTTCCTGCTTTCAAGGGAGCTAAGCCTTATCATCAGGCATGGGAAAGAGGCGTGAAGATTATTGGTGCTACCAGTCACTATGTTACTGCTGATTTGGATGCAGGTCCAATTATCGAACAAGATGTAGCTCGTATCACTCATAAAGATACTCCTGAGAGTCTGGTACTCAAAGGCAAAGATCTTGAGAAGATCGTTCTATCGAGAGCAGTAACCAAGCATATCGAGCGTAAAATCCTCACTTATCACAACAAGACAGTCATTTTCAGCTAATGGATATAGCTATCGTAAAATACAATGCAGGCAATATATACTCAGTCGTAAACGCTATGAAGCGACTGGGTATCAATCCATTGCTTACAGATGATGCCGAACAGTTGCAAAAAGCCGACAAAGTATTATTTCCAGGACAGGGTAATGCTAGAGAAGCTATGGACTATCTCAAGGCTCATCAATTAGACCAGATTATCAAGGATTTAAAGCAGCCTGTACTAGGCATCTGCGTAGGACAGCAACTGCTCTGCAAGCACTCTGAGGAAGGCGATACCGACTGTATCGGAATTTTCGATGTAGATGTCAAGAGATTCCAGCCTGCCAAGCACGAGGACAAAGTGCCTGCCATGGGATGGAACGACCTTCATCTTGTAGACAACGGAAATGGTATCAATCCTCTGATGAAGAATCTTGGCGAGAAGCCATACGTTTATTTCGTTCATAGCTTCTATGTGCCAAAATGCGAATGGACTATCGCTAGTGCCGACTACATTCAGTCCTACTCTGCCTCATTGCATAAGGATAATTTCTATGCAACGCAGTTCCACCCAGAAAAGAGCGGAAAAGTTGGCGAACAGATTCTCAAGAACTTCCTCGACATTTAAAGAAAAAATTACATGAAAATAGAACTGATTCCAGCCATAGACCTCATTGAAGGACAGTGCGTACGCCTGACCAAGGGAGACTATGATCAGAAGAAAGTATATGATAATAACCCAGCAGAAGTAGCTCAGAACTTCGAGAAGCTCGGATTCAAGCGACTTCATGTTGTCGATCTCGATGGAGCCAAGAGCAAGCACATCGTCAATGATGCTGTGCTCAAGGCCATTACAGATAATACTCATCTTACCGTAGATTTCGGTGGAGGTATCAAGACTGAAGAAGACATCGTGAAAGCATTCAAGGCAGGTGCAACTATGGTAACCGTAGGCAGTATCGCCGTTACTCATCCAGAGCTATTCATGGAATGGATGGAGAAATATGGTGCAGAGCATCTGATACTTGGAGCCGATGTGCGCAATGGAAAGATTTCCATCAATGGATGGAAGGAAGACTCATCTGAAGACCTTCTTCCATTCCTGAAGCAGTATGTCGACAAGGGTGTAAAGAATGTACTCTGTACTGAAATCAGCAAAGACGGAACACTGCAGGGTCCTGCTATCGACCTGTACAAGCAGATCATGGCCGAATATCCACAGCTGCATCTCATCGCTTCTGGCGGAGTAAGCTGCAATCAGGATATTATTGACCTTGAAGAAGCTGGCATTCCTGCTGTAGTTTTCGGAAAAGCCTTCTACGAAGGAAAAATCGATATCAATCAATTATTGAACGAATAGTGTATGAGCGGACTCGCTAAAAGAATAGTTCCTTGTCTCGATGTCAAGAATGGAGAGACTGTAAAAGGCACCAATTTCGTGCACTTACGCAGTGCTGGCGACCCTGTAGAGCTAGGCAAGGCCTATAGCGACGCAGGAGCTGATGAATTGGTTTTCCTCGACATTACAGCTAGTTTTGAAGAGCGAAAGACCTTTACAGATATGGTAACTCGTGTAGCTGCCGAAATCAATATCCCATTCACCGTAGGTGGAGGTATCAACGAATTGGCCGATGTAGACAGACTGCTGAATGCAGGTGCCGACAAGGTTAGCATCAACAGTGCTGCTATCCGACATCCTGAACTCATCAACGAGATTGCCAATCACTATGGCTCTCAAGTATGCGTATGTGCCATTGATGCACGATTTGACGAAGATGGATGGCATTGCTATGTAAAAGGCGGCAGAGAGCGCGTAGAACTAGGACTATTCGACTGGGCTCGTGAAGTAGCCGACAGAGGCGCTGGCGAGATTCTCTTTACCTCAATGGACCACGATGGCGTAAAACAAGGATTTGCCAATGAAGCACTTGCACGTCTGGCCGATGAAGTAAGCATACCAGTTATCGCTAGTGGCGGCGCTGGCTATATGGAGCATTTCAAGGATGCCTTCATCGAGGGAAAGGCTGATGCAGCTCTTGCTGCAAGCGTATTCCACTTCGGCGAAATCGCTATACCTGATTTAAAGAAATATCTTCGTAAAGAAGGAATTAACGTTAGAATATAATATGGAAATAGATTTCAATAAAATGGGTGGACTCGTTCCAGCTATCATCCAGGACGCTAAAACCAAAAACGTTCTGATGCTTGGCTTTATGAATGAAGAAGCCTACAATAAGACGATAGAGACCAAAAAGGTAACTTTCTGGAGTCGCTCACGCAACTGTCTGTGGACTAAAGGTGAGACTTCAGGCAACTTCCTCAACCTTGTAGACCTGAAAATAGACTGTGATAACGACACCCTGCTAGTTCAGGCCAATCCAATAGGTCCTACCTGCCATAAAGGTACAGACACCTGTTGGGGAGAAGAAAACACTTACAATCCTATCAACTTCCTTACAGAACTGCAAGACTTCATCTATCAGCGCAAAGAGGAAATGCCAGAAGGCAGCTATACTACTGCACTCTTCAACAAAGGCACAAAGCGCATCGCTCAGAAGGTAGGTGAAGAAGCACTGGAGACTGTTATTGAGGCAGTTTCTGGCACTAACGAAAAACTAATTTATGAGGCAAGTGATATCCTTTATCACCTCATTGTCCTCATGGCCGACAAAGGTCTGCGCATCGAAGATGTAGCTGCGGAACTGTTGAAGCGCCACAATCCAGACTGGGATAAAGATCGCCGTCTGGCCAAGTTCAATGGAACTTACAAAAGAAAATAATTAACTAAAAACATTTTTGTACGATGCTTATAGATTACGAAAACGTAAATGTCTATCAAGGCGAGAATAAGATTCTCGAAGGAGTAAACTTCCATGCAGACGAAGGCGAGTTTATCTACCTCATTGGTAGAGTCGGCTCAGGAAAAAGTAGTCTGCTCAAGACCTTCTACTGCGAGCTCGACCTCGTAGAAGAGGAAACTGAGAAAGCCGAAGTATTAGGTCGTAATATTCTCGAACTCAAGCGCAAAGACATACCTAGCCTGCGTCGCGAACTGGGTATCATCTTCCAGGATTTCCAGTTGCTCCACGATCGCACAGTTCGCAAGAATCTGGAATTTGTGCTCAAGGCTACAGGATGGGAAGATAAAGACGAGATACAGGAAAGAATTGAGGAAGTACTCAACGAAGTAGGCATGACCGACAAGATTGACCGCATGCCTCATCAGCTATCAGGCGGTGAGCAGCAGCGTATTGCTATCGCACGAGCTATCCTCAACAAGCCAAAGGTGATCATCGCCGATGAGCCTACAGGAAATCTCGACCCAGAGACAGCCAATCTGATCGTAAGACTACTCAAGGAGGTTACTGCATCAGGAACTGCAGTCATCATGACTACACATAATATTCCATTGCTCGACCAGTATCCAGGCATCGTATACCGCTGCAAAGACGGACACATATCCGACGTAACCAGCGAATACAACCGTCTCGACCTAACAGAGGATGCAGAGACAGGTGAAGAAGCATAAAATTAAAAATAACCATAATTAAAAGGTACGATTATGAAAGTAATGAAATTCGGAGGTACTTCTGTCGGCTCTCCTGAGCGCATGAAGGGTGTTGCCTCTTTGATCACAGAATCGGGTGAACCAACTTTCGTAGTACTCTCTGCCATGAGTGGTACTACCAACTCTCTCGTTGAAATCAGCGACTATCTTTACAAGAAGAATCCTGAGGGTGCCAACGAGGTTATCAATAAGCTTGAGGATAAGTACAGCAAGCATGTAGACGAGCTCTACTCTACCGATGAGATGAAGAATACAACCCGCGAATTTCTGAAGAGCGAGTTCGACTATCTCCGCTCATTCACCAAGGATCTTTTCACAAGTTTCGAGGAGAAGAGCATCGTTGCTCAAGGCGAGATCATGAGCACCAACATGGTAGTCAACTATCTTAAGGAGCAGGGTATCAAGGCTACTTTGATCAGCGCTCTCGACTTTATGCGTACCGATAAGAATGCCGAGCCAGATCCACAGTACATCAAGGATAAGCTCGCTGCTATTATGGAGAAGAACGAAGGCTATCAGATCTATATCACTCAGGGTTTCATCTGCCGCAATGCTTACGGCGAGATCGACAACTTGCAGCGTGGTGGATCTGACTATACCGCATCTTTGATAGGTGCTGCTCTTCCTGCAGATGAAATTCAGATCTGGACAGATATCGATGGTATGCACAACAACGACCCACGT
>REGX01098840.1_pt1 | contig 12207 bp, 5 predicted proteins | sample 2276321 | NCBI WGS metagenome assembly REGX01 (sample SAMN08335021, study PRJNA423103) | bovine gut metagenome | biome: bovine gut metagenome; feature: rumen; material: feed digesta; isolation source: rumen digesta from from 15 high feed efficiency cows and 15 low feed... | host: Bos taurus ... | reverse complement strand
TACGGTGTAAAAGGTGCTAATGGTGTAATTTTGATTACTACCAAGCGTGGTGCAGAGGGTAAAGCTAAAATTGATGTTAACCTTAATATGACAGCCAAAGTAGTAAGTAAACTTCCTGGAAAATATGATTCAGCTAGTGCACTTGCTATGCGTAACAAAGCTATTGAAAATGAGCTAGGTTTGAGTCCTTCATCATGGAGTGACATCACATCTCGCAGTGTAATCAATAAATATGCTAATCCTGCTAATCAGGAAGAAGCAGAACGTTATCCTAATGTAGACTGGACAGATGAACTTTTCAAGTCTTCTGCTATGAGCTACAATCCTAATGTGAATATTAGTGGTGGTACTAAATTTGTGAAATACTTCGCAAGTATTGACTACTTACATGAGGGTGACTTGTATAAAGAATGGAATAACAACCGTGGATATCAGGCTGGTTATGGTTTTGACCGTCTCAATGTTCGTTCTAACCTCGACTTCCAGTTGACTAAGACAACCAAATTAACATCTAATCTTTTTGGTAGTGCTGGTGTAAAGAAAGGCCCTTATGGTGTTACTTCAAATTCCTGGGCTGAGACTCAGTTGTGGCAGTCAGCTTATTCTACTCCACCAGATGTATTCATGCCAAGATATTCTGATGGCTCTTGGGGTTATTATCCTCTTGATACTCAGGCTGCAACTAACTCTGTTACTAATCTTGCTATGTCTGGTGTAAATAAACAAACAACAACACGTATTAACACTGACTTTACCTTGGAACAGGATTTAAGTTTCTTGTTGAAAGGTCTGAAGGCAAGCGCAAAGGTAGCTTGGGATAATGTATTTGTAGAGCAGAATCGTGGTATTAATGATCAATATCACAACTATCAGCAGAAGTGGATTGATCCAAAGACTGGAGAAGCTCAGTATTCTCAGACATTGAATAGTAATACTGGTTTTGCATTTGATGATGTACCACAGTGGTCATCAGCAAGTGGTGAAGTTGAAGATAAATATACTTATCGTAACCTTTTTTATCAAGGTCAATTAATGTGGAATGGTAAGTTTGGAAAACATGATATATCTGCCATGGGAGTTTTTAACCGACAAGAATATGGTACAGGTAGTGAATTCCTACATTATCGTGAAGACTGGGCGTTCCGTGCTACTTATAATTATGATTCTAAATACTTTATAGAGTATAATGGATGTTATAATGGTTCAGAACAGTTTGCTCCAGATTATCGTTTTGCTTTCTTTAATTCCGCAGCTCTTGGATGGATGGTTAGCAAAGAGAAATTCTTTAAGCCTATAAAGAAATATGTAGATATGTTGAAGTTGCGTTACTCATATGGAGAGGTAGGTAATGATAAAGTTGGAGACGAAAGATTCTTATACAATACACAGTATTCTATTGGTGGAACAACTTATCAGGGACTTTACGAAGAAGCAAGTAGTTATACATGGTATAAAGAATTGACAGTAGGTAATCCTGATATTCATTGGGAAAAAGCAACGAAGCAAAACTTTGGTATTGATTATTCTATCCTCGGGGGAATGTTTGCTGGAAGTGTAGAAATCTTTAAAGAAAATCGTAAAGATATTCTTGTTGCAGGTTCAAATCGTAATGTTTCTTCTTATTTTGGTGCAACTCCTGCTTCTGCCAATCTTGGTAAAGTGAAGAGTCATGGTTACGAAATTGAACTTCGCTTCAACAAGACATTGAAAAACAAGATGCATTTTTGGGCTAACTTGAATATGGCTCATGCTGAAAACAAGATTGTGGACTATGAGGATGCAGAGTTGCTGCCTTACTATCAGAAAACAGCTGGCTATGCTATTGGTCAGAACAAAACTTATTTGAACAATGGCTTTGCTAATACTTGGGATCAGGTTGCTGCTATTGCAGAATATAAAACAAATAATAATGCAAAGTTACCAGGTATCTATCAGACAATAGACTACAATGGTGATGGTAAAGTTAATGATGATGATAGTGCTCCATATGGTTATACAGGTACTCCACAGAATACTTATAGTGCTTCTATAGGTTGGGATTGGAAAGGTTTCAGTGTTTACTTCCAGTTCTATGGTGTAAATAATGTAACTCGCTATGTAGGTTTGAATTCTTTGAATGGTAAACTTGATACAGTTTACGATGAGGGTACATTCTGGACAGCATCGACTACAGATGCAGACGCTCCAATGCCTCGCTGGAATTCTACAACCTCTTATTATGAGGGATATAAGAATTACTACGATGGTAGCTACATTCGTTTGAAGAATGCAGAAATCTCATATACCTTTACACAGGAGTGGGTTAAGAAAATCGGACTGAGCAGTTTGAAAGTTTATCTGAATGGTAACAACCTTTGGGTATGGAGCCGTATGCCAGATGACCGTGAGAGCAACTTCTCAGGTACAGGTCTTGCTTCACAGGGTGCTTATCCTACAGTAAAGCGTTTTAACCTTGGTCTTAAAATTAATCTGTAATCAAATTTAAAGCAAGAAATCAATGAAAACTATAAGAAGATATTTTGCTGCTTTTGCAGTGATGCTGATGGCGGGTCTTCTGAGCACTTCGTGTACAGATTACCTTGATAAAGAGCCGATTTCAGACATATCACCTACCGATGCTTATAAAGACTTCACCAATTTCCAGGGATTTACAGAAGAACTCTATAGCTGTATTCCAGATATTACCAATGGATACTGGAACAATAGTTTCAACTGGGGTGATGATGAAATAATCAACACCAAAGTAACCTACATGATGGGTTATAAGGTGGATAATGGTGACTTCTGGGGCTGGCAGAGCGAATATGATGGCTGGCAGTGTGGATTTATGGATCGTAGTGCATTTAATCCTGCTGGCGACCGTTTCAATCATAACCTTTGGAAAGGTGCATGGTATGGTATTCGTAAGGCCAATATGGGACTTGAAAACCTTGATAAATTCAATGGTACTAAGGAAGAAAAGGAACTTATTGAAGGTCAGCTTTACTTCTTCCGTGGATGGTTCCATTTTGCATTGATGCAGTATTTTGGGGGACTTCCATATATTGATAGAGTACTTCCTTCAAGTGAGAAATTGACTTTGCCTCGCCTTTCTTATCAAGAATGTGCAGATAAGGCAGCTGCAGATTTCAGAAAAGCTGCAGATTTACTCCCTGTAAACTGGGATAATACTACTGCAGGTAAGGCTTCTTCTGGAAAAAATCAACTTCGTGTTACTAAGATTGCTGCTTTGGGCTATTTAGGAAAGAATTACCTTTTTGCGGGATCTCCATTGATGAACAAGGAGAGCCAGGGTGTTGCTGATTATAATAAGGAATATTGTCAGAAAGCAGCTTCTGCTTTTGGTGAATTGCTCAATATTGTAGAAAGTGGTGATACTCAGTATGGGTTGTTGCCTTGGAGTGAGTATTCTCAGAACTTCTATACTATCAATCAGAATGCGAAGATGCCTGGCCAGTCTAAGGATAATAGTATTACTGAGGCTATTTTCCGTAGTCCTACATACGGTAATGGTTGGGGTGCTTCTGGCTGGGGACAGTCTAAGAGCTATGGTGGTAAGATCTATACTGCCGCTGGTGTAACCTTCCTCCCAACAGCTAATTATGTTAACTACTATGGTATGGCAAATGGTATGCCTCTTACTGATTCAGAATCTGGTTTCGACAAGACTCATCCATTCAAGGATCGTGACCCACGTTTCTACAATGATATCATGTATGATGGCGTAAAGATGGTTAAGGCTGATATGTCTGAAGCACAGGAAAAATACCGCTATGCAGACCTTCAGACAGATGGTCTTTGCCGTGGTGAGGATTATGACAGCCGTACAGGTTACTACAACTGTAAGTTTGTAGGTTATACTTGCAACCAGTGGGATGATGGATATGCTTATGCTGGACAGATTCACATGCGTGTGCCATGGATGCGTTTGGCTGATGTTTATCTGATGTACGCTGAGGCTGCTGCTGAAGCAACAGGCTCTGCAACAGGTTCTGTAACTTGTAGTTTGACAGCTGCTGATGCAGTAAATAAAGTACGTTCGCGTGCTGGTGTAGCAGATGTCAACAGTAAGTATTTATCTACCCTTGACGGATTTATGAGTGAAGTACGTCGTGAGCGTGCTGTAGAGCTTTCTTTCGAGAGTCATCGTTTTAATGACCTTCGTCGCTGGCTTCTTCTCGACAAGGCACCTTATAATGTGAAAACTTCACAAGAATTTAAGCGTGTTGGCGATATCAATACTAAAGACCCTTCTCAGGATCAGGTAAGCGGATGGTCTGAAAAGACAATTCTTACCCGCAACTTCTCTGAGAAGCACTATTGGTTGCCTCTGAAGAAAGTTGACTGTAGTTTGTATATCGGATTTGACCAGAATCCAGGATGGTAAACCGTATCGTATATCGTGATAAAACAATAAAAAGAATTATTTATGAATCAAAAATATAAACCAATAGTCATCTGTCTGCTCGCACTGCCAACTTCACTTGGTGTAATGGCTCAGGGCGAGGAAGACAATCTTGACTCTATTGCCAGCAAGGTTAATGTAGCCTTCAAGACTGTCGACAAGAGCGACTTGATGGGTGGTATTTCCATGGTTGACATGGTAGACCTGACCAGCAAGAATTACAATACCTATTCTCTGAACAATCTGCAGGCACACGTTGGCGGATATAATGGTCAGTTGTGGAATCAGGGTTCTGCATTGGTACTTGTAGATGGCGTTCCTCGTTCTGCCAATAATGTTAATCCTTCAGAAATTGAACAGATTACTTTCCTGAAGTCTGCATCTGCAGTTGTACTATACGGTAGTAGAGCAGCTTATGGTGCTATTCTGATTACTACTAAGCGCGGACATACAGATGGATTGAAGATAAATGTAAGAGGTAATGCATCTTTATTTGTACCAAAGAGTTATCCAAAATATCTCAATTCTGCATCATACATGACTCTTTATAATGAGGCATTGCAGAATGATGGAAAGTCGCCAATCTATTCTGATGAGGATATCTACAACTATGCTTCTGGCAAGAATCCATATCGCTATCCAAATATCAACTTCTTCTCTGATGAATATCTGAAAAAGTCTTATCAGAGATACGAAGGTACTGCCGAGATTGAAGGTGGAGGTAAATTAGCCCATTTCTATACTAACATAGGTTTGTATCATACTAATGATCTAATCAATTTCGGTGAAGGAAAAAATAATGGTATTACCCGCTTGAATATCCGCGGTAATGTAGACTTGAATTTGGGTGACTGGATCAAGGGATGGGTAAATGGTAATGCGACATTCTATGATGCTAGTAGTGATAACTCAACTTTCTGGAGTAGTTCTGCTACTCTTCGCCCAACTAGTGAGTATCCACTTACTCCGCTGATTCCATTGAGCTATATTGAGGGCAATGACCTGACTTCACAATCATATATCAGCAACAGTAACTATATTGTGGATGGTAAGTATCTGTTGGGTGGTACTCAGTCTCTTCAGACTAACCCATTTGCTGCGATGTATGCTGGTGGATATAACAAGTATACTTCTCGTCAACTGCAATTTGATGCTGGTGTGAAGATGAATCTTTCTAGTATCTTGAGAGGGTTATCATTCAAGACACAGGTAGGTGTAGACTATGCTACAACCTATAGCGCATCTATCAACAATAAGTATAGTGTATATGAACCATCATGGAATAACTACTCAGGCGAAGACCTCGTTACTTCACTTACTAAATATGGAAGAGATGTCCAAGATGCTACTCAGACTTTAGGTGGTAGTACGTTCCAACAGACTATCATGTTCTCGGGGCAGTTTGACTACAACCGTAGTTTCAATGATCATAACTTGTCTGCTAGTCTTTTGGCTCATGGCTACCAGATTACAACATCAGGTGAATATCATCGTACCAGCAATGCCAATCTTGGTCTTAACGTAAACTACAACTATCAGCAGAAGTACTATGCAGATTTAAGTGCTGCTGTAGTACATTCTGCTAAATTGGCAGAAGGTCATCGTGAGGCACTTTCTCCTGTAGCTACATTCGCCTGGAGACTGAGTAAGGAGAAGTTCATGGAAGATGCCAAGTGGATTGATGACTTGAAACTGAATGCATCTTATGGTGTAGTTAACCAGGATCTCGATATTTCTAGCTACTATATGTATTCTGGTATCTTTACAGCTACTGGTACCTGGTGGGGATGGAGCGAGAGTGCCAACTCTATGCAGACATCAGATTCTCAGCGAGGAGAAAACAAGGAACTTTCCTTTATTGCCCGTAAGGAATTCCGTGTAGGTCTTGATGCAAGTCTTTTGGGTGGTATGTTCAAGGTGAATGCCAACTTCTACAATATCCATACTAATGGCTATATCACTACACCTTCTACTATTATGCCAAGCTACTTGTATACATACTATCCAGTATCTTCATTCCTTTCTTATATGAACTATAACAACACAGCAAGTACAGGTTTCGACTTTGCTGTAGATTTCAATAAGAAGATAGGTGAGGTTGATCTGACAGTAGGTGTAACTGGTATGGCTAATGAAACCAAGTATACTCGTTACAATGAGAACGTAGAGTACGACTGGTTGAAGACAGAAGGTAAACGTACAGATTCATACTGGGGCTATGAATGCCTTGGTTTCTTCAATAGCGCAGACGAGGTTGCTAACTCTGCAACTATCAATAGTACAACTAAGCCAGGTGACTTGAAGTATAAGGATCAGAATGGGGATGGAAAAATCGATTCAAAGGATAGAATTGTAATTGGACATTGGAGTCCTGATTTCTATCTCGGTTTGAATCTTACAGCTAAGTGGCGCAACTTTACCTTATATCTGAATGGTACAGGAAACTTTGGTGGTACAGGTATCAAGAGCAGCACATACGACTGGGTTTATGGTTCTGGCAAGTATTCAGAAGTTGTACTTGGCAGATGGACACCAGAGACAGCAGCTACTGCTACTTATCCACGACTCACAACAGAAGGTAGTGAATTGAATTTCGTAAATTCAACATTCTGGACTTATAGCACAGATGCATTCCGTCTTAATAAAGTCCAGCTTACCTACGATTTCCCTGCAGCCATGTTTGCTGACAAGTTTGTTAAGGGTCTTTCTGTTTACGTTAGTGGAAGTGATTTGCTTACTATTGGTAAAGAACGTAAGTACCTTGAAATGAATGTAGGTACAACTCCACAGACTCGTGCATTCAATTTAGGATTTAATGTTAAATTTTAATGAAAGCTAATATGAAAATTCAAAATAAAAAACACATATATCCACTGATTGCCTTGGCTTTTGCAGGTGTGTCACTTACTTCATGTGATGACCTCTTTGAGCCAGCAGCAGAACTGAACTTAGGTGTGGAATATATGTATAGCCATCCTTCTTATGCTGAGGGCGTATTAGGAAATGCCTATACCCGTATACCATGTAGTTCATTCTCATTTAATGAAGTGGGTACAGATGATGTTGTAACCAATGATGCAGATGACAGCTATCGTAAGATTGCTGCAGGAAGCTGGACTTCAGACAATAACCCTGAAGAGCGCTGGCGTAACTGCCGTTCTGCTATCGGCTATATCAATCTTTTCCTGGCAAATGCTCCACAAGTAGAGTGGGTAGCTGATGATGAAGTTACCTCTAAAATGTATTGCGATCGCGAGATGGGTGAGGCTTATGGCTTGAGAGCAATGTATCTCTATTATTTGCTCAAGGCTCATGGTGGTTATACTGCAGACGGTGAATTGCTTGGTGTGCCTATCGTAACAGAACCAGAGAATGCTCAAACTAACTATAATGTTGAGCGTAAGTCATTCAAGGAGTGTATGGATTCTATCTATGCCGATTGCGATCGCGCTTTGGCCCTTCTTCCTACCAAGTATAAGGATGTAGAATCAGATGCAGATGTTCCAGCTAAATACAGCAAGGCTTCTGCTACCAAGTATACCCGTGTATTTGGTAAGAAATTTAACGGAAGAATGGATGGCTCTATCGTAGAGGCTTTCCGTGCAAAGGCAGCTTTGCTTGCAGCCAGTCCTGCTTTCAGTAAGGATTCTGGTACAGACTATGCAGCAGCAGCTGATTATGCTGCTACTGTTCTTGACCGTATCAACGGCGTTGCTGGAATGGATGCTAATGGTTGGACTTGGTATACCAATACTAAAGAAATTGAGGGATTGTCTGATGGTGCTAATCCTGCAGAGATTATGTGGAGAGGCGAGAAGGCTTCTAACTCAACTTGGGAGACAGATAACTTCCCTCCATCTTTGTATGGTTCAGGAAGAATCAATCCAACTCAGAACTTCGTAGATGCATTCAGTGATATCAATGGTTATCCTATCACAGATGGAAAGAGTAGCTATAAGGCTACTGCTCCATACGAGAATCGTGATCCTCGTCTGGCTGCTTTCGTAGTTTACAACGGTTGTAAGGTTGGTGCTCAAAATGATACAGAGATCATAACTGCTGCAGACGGTACAACTAAGGATGCACTTAATAATGTAACAGGTTCTTCTACCCGTACAGGTTATTATATGCGTAAGTTGCTTCGTCAGGATGTCAATCTTAACCCATCATCTGCTACTACTCAGTATCACTACACACCACGTATCCGCTATACGGAAATCTTCCTCGACTATGCTGAGGCTGCTAATGAGGCATACGGACCTACAGGTAAGGGTAGTCACAACTATAGCGCTTATGATGTTATTGCTGCACTTCACAATCGTTGTGGTGTAGGTAATGATTATCTTGAGTCTATTAAGGATGACAAGGACAAGATGCGTGAACTCATTCGTAATGAGCGTCGTATTGAACTTTCATTTGAGGGCCATCGTTTCTGGGATCTTCGCAGATGGAATGTTTCTCTTACAGAGACTGCCAAGGGTATGAGTATCAACTCTAAGAATAATACCTACGATGTAATCGAGGTCGAAAAACGAGATTATGAGGACTATATGATTTACGGTCCTGTACCATATTCTGAATTGCTGAAGTTTGACCAACTGAAGCAGAACAAGGGATGGTAATCTTAATAGGAATTAGTAATAAGTAATTAGAAATGATTATGAAAAAGAAAAATAAGTTTGGAATTGCAGGTATGCTGATGGCAGGCTTCATGATGTTTACTACATCATGCGAGAATCAGGATATATCATACAGTGATTATGATTACCAGACGGTATATTTTGCCAATCAGACTTTTGTGCGCACCATTACTTTAGGTGATGATGTATATTCTACGGAATTAGACAATCAACATAAGTTTGAAATCTATGCTACCTTAGGTGGAGTAGAGAGTAACAAGAAAGACCGTAAAGTGGCCATCGAAGTAGACAATAGTCTGCTTGATGGTTTGAAATACGAGAATCTTGTAGATGGTACTGCTACGACAGCTCTTCCTAGAGCTGGTGAGCAGTTAGAGGCAATGCCTTCTAACTATTATAACCTCAAGTCTAACACCATTACCATTCCTGAAGGACAGATTATGGGTGCTGTAGAGGTAGAACTTACAGATGCATTCTTTGCAGATCCTAAGGCTGCAACAGTCAACTATATTATTCCTGTAAAGATCGTTTCTGCCCAGGATTCTATTCTTGAAGACAAGGATTACATCTTCTATGCTGTAACCTATAAGAATAAGTATCATGGAGTTTGGCTTAATCATGGAACAGATGAAATTGACCTGAATGGTACAACTTCTACTGTAACTCGTGAGGCTGCTAATGTAGAAAGCTATGATCTTTGTTACCTAACAACTGTTGGTTTGCAACAGTCTAACTATCAGATTACTACTACGGTAGAGGTAGATACAACTATTGTTAGCGGTGATCCTACAACTGTTAGGAAGGAGTTGAAAACTTTGACTTGTGATTTGAATCTGCAGTTTGATTCTAATGAAGGCGTAACTGTTTCAACTTCAACAGCAGGTTGCACAGCCTCTGGTAGTGGTAGCTGGAAATACAAAGGCGCCCTCCAGGCTTGGGGTGATACAGACCGTGATTTGTTATCACTCAGCTATACTGTAAAGTATAACTATACAGATGATGGTCGCCCACGCTATAAGACAATTAAGACTACAGAGGAATTAATTATGCGTGACCGCCAGAGCAAATTCCAGACCTTTACCTATACCAAGTAAATCTATAAAATAGAATTTATGAAAGCAAAACACATTATATCAAAGATAGGGCTGCTGCCACTGGCATTGATGACAGTATCATGTGCAGATAACAGCATGCTCGGCATTGATGTAGAAAAACCAGCCAGCCTCGCTCAAAGCGAGGAACTGGCTCAGTATGATGCCTTGAAGACATACGTAGATCGTAGCAAGTATCCTAACTTTAAGTTGGGTGCTGGTGCTGTTGTGTCAGATATTACAGCTGGTAATGCAGCAGCTCGTCTTACATACGCCAACTTTGATGAAATTACTGCAGGCAACTGTTTTAAGTATTCATCAATTGTTGACGGAGAAGGTAATATGGATTTCTCTAATGTAGAGAAGTTCATTGCCAATTGCGACAGCAATGAGGTTTCTGTATATGGTCATACGCTCTGCTGGCATTCACAGCAGCAGGTGGCTTACCTTACCAACCTTATAACTGATCCTAATGCAACAAGACATGTGCTCTATGTAAATACAGGTAATGCTAAGACCAATCTTTGGGATTGGGAATTGTATGTAAGTCCAAGTTCTGAATTGGAGAAGGGCAAGACATATACATTGAAAGCTCGTGTAAAAGCATCTCAAAACTATAGTGTAACCGTTTGGCCACAAGGTGATGCAACTCAGTATTGGCCAACTCCATCTTTCAGCGCTACAACAGAGTGGACTGAAATTTCACAGTCTTTCGAGGCACAGAATCCTTTGCGTCAGCTTCGCTTTGAGTTGGGTACATTCGGAGGAGAACTTTGGCTCGACGACGTACAGCTGCTTGATCCTAATGGCAACAACTTGATTGCAAATGGAACTTTCGAAGATGATGGTATCACTGGTTGGACTAAACCTTCTTATCATGACTATACGCTTAAGGTGGTTACCGATCCTGATCAGGAAGCTGGCGAAGGTGGTATGACTCAGGAAGTAATTACTGATACCCTGACTTGGGCTATGGGCAACTTCATTAAAGGTATGATGACTGCCTGCAATGGTGAAGTTAAGGCATGGGATGTCGTTAATGAGCCTATGAGTGATAATGTACCATCTGAATTGAAGACTGGTGGTCGTGATGGAGATAATAAGACAAACTTCTTCTGGCAGGATCACATGGGTAAGGATTATGCTCGTACAGCTGTAAAACTTGCTCGTGAGTATGGCCCATCTGATATCAAACTTTTCATCAATGATTACAATCTCGAAGCTGCTTACAATAGCAATGCTAAGTGCAAGGGCTTGATCGAAATGATTAAGTATTGGGAGAGTGATGGCGTAACCAAGATTGATGGTATTGGTAGTCAGATGCACGTTACTTATTCTATGAATCCTGAGACTCAGGAAAAGAATAAGGAAGCTTATGTGAATATGCTTAATCTATTGGCAGCTACAGGTAAACTTGTTCGTATCAGCGAGCTTGATATGGGCTGTAATGATGCTGATGGCAATAAGGTACTCACTGAGAATCTTACTGAAGAGCAGTCAGAAGGTATGGCTGAATATTACAAATTTATCGTCGAAAAATATTTTGAAATTATTCCGGCAAATCAGCAGTATGGAATCTGCCACTGGAGTCCTGTTGACAGTCCAGCTAGCAGTTCTTGGCGTGGTGGAGAACCTATTGGATTATGGGATCTTAATTACTCTCGTAAGCCAGCATACGCAGGATTTGCAAAAGGTCTTGCAGGCGAATAAGCCTTGCGATTTTTAGATTTATTAGACCTCTTAAATGAGGTGTTTGGTTTATGATAAGAGCTTTGCCGTGAGGCAAAGCTCTTTGTCTGTACGCCCAGCATGGGCGTACGCTATAGGGTGAAAGTCCCGAACGAGCCCTGATAGTGGGAATCGTTAGCCAATAGCAAGGGTGTCCTTGGTGACGAGGAATCTGAAGGAAGCTGGCGGCAAATTTTCGGCCCTACGAACAGAAATTGCATACGAGGCTGAATCATGGAGGACAAGACTGCGAAACAAGTCAAAGTCCAATAACTATCCGAATCCATGTAGAGTATATGCAGAGGGCACATTAGATGAAAGCGTACGTTCTTATCTGTGGAGG
>REGX01124701.1_pt1 | contig 12233 bp, 8 predicted proteins | sample 2276321 | NCBI WGS metagenome assembly REGX01 (sample SAMN08335021, study PRJNA423103) | bovine gut metagenome | biome: bovine gut metagenome; feature: rumen; material: feed digesta; isolation source: rumen digesta from from 15 high feed efficiency cows and 15 low feed... | host: Bos taurus ... | reverse complement strand
GGACAAACATTAAAGAATGCTATGAAATGCGGATTTTCTATGGCTCAAATTGGAGAATTTGCATTCATCATAGCCTCTCTTGGCCTGTCGCTTGGAGTAATCAGTAAATTCCTTTACCCGGTAGTAGTTGCTGTCAGCGTTATCACAACTTTCTTTACTCCATATATGATTAAGGGAGCGCAGCCAGCATATAGCTACTTAGAATCTCATTTACCTAAAAAATGGGTTCGTCGCCTGAGCCACAACACAAACAACCCTGAAGCCGACATTGCAGTCGAGTCAAGCAACTGGAAAAAATATATCACTGCTATTACCGTAAATACAGTTATCTACAGTATAGTTTCTATAGCAGCAGTATTCTTAATGCTGACATTCTTTCTTCCAATTAGCAGAAACATATTAGGCCATTGGCCTGGAAATGCACTTTGTGGAATCATTACAGTATTGCTCATAGCTCCTCTACTACGTGCAATGGTTATGAAAAAGAATCATAGTGATGAATTCAAAGCTCTTTGGGTAAGCAATCGTATCAATCGTCTGCCACTCATTGCTACAATAATAATCCGTATTGTTATTGCATGCAGCTTTATATTCTACATTTGTAACTATCTTACCAGATTTGCCAATGCTTTGATGATAACTATTGCTATTACCGTCATACTACTCATGGTTATGTCAAGAGGATTAAAACGTCGTAGCATCAGACTGGAACGTCTATTCATCAAAAACCTACGAAGTAGAGAGATTGCCGCACAAGTACATGGGGAACGTAAACCATTATTTGCGGGGCAATTGCTAGACCGCGATATACATATTGGAAACATTGAAATCCCTGAAGATTCCAGCTGGAAAGGACGAACCCTACTTGATTTACACATGCGTCAACGATTTGGAGTTCATGTAAGCAGTATTCTTAGAGGAGCAGAGCGTATTAATATCCCAAATGGAGAGACTCTAATCTTTCCAGGTGATAGACTTCAAATTATCGGAAACGACCAGCAACTTCGAAGTTGTTCTGAGGCTGTAAACCGAGAAATGATTCCTGAAGATCCCGACATTGAGAAGCGCGAAATGAAATTAAAACAACTTATTCTTCCTGAAAATTGTCCCTTTATTGGAAAAACGCTTAAAAATAGTGGAATTCGAGAGAACTATCAATGTATGGTTGTGGGACTTGAAGAAGGACAGGAAAATCTTACACTCAGTGATCCTGAGCATGTTTTCAAAAAAGGTGATATACTATGGATTGTCGGCGAACAATCATCAATATCAAAACTGTTCGCAAGTTGTAAAATCTAAAAGATATTAATACCACTGTACAGCATTAGAATATCCGCTACGCTTATCATATTTCAAAGCATCGGTAAGCGTAGAGGCATTACATCTAAAACTGAAATTATAGCTTGTATATGGTGCCAATACTACATCACAACTCATACTGAAACAGTGAAGATCTCGACGAAGATTTGCACGAGTTACGCTCAATGCATGACGTTCAAAATCATAGCCTGATGAAAAATTGATATTCCATCCATCACTGATTCTAACTTCTCCACTAAAATTAAGAGTCTGAGTATATTGGTATCCAGTTCTTCCTGTTGACTCATTAAAATTTTCAGCAGTATAAGGCTTTTCTCTCATAGTAATACCATAACTAAATGTAAGTGACCATGGCATAGAAAAAGCCATATATCCATCATCATCAGTAGTTGCCTTATTTCCACCACGCTTAGCGTTGTGTTTACCACGTTCCAACTCCTGATCCATATTACTATTCATATCAGTGTCAACATCATCCTCATCATCTTTATCGAGTCTGGAATCATCGCCTTCTTCAGAATCACCACCACCGAAAAGTTTCTTCAATTTATCAGGTGTCAATGTATAACTGATATTTTGACTCATTCCCTGGAAACGACCAAAACGACCCTTGCTATATTCTGTATGATTACTTAATACAATATTACCACTTGCATCTTTCTCATATGCATATGTAGCAAAAACTGCATTCAAGCTAAAGGTATAATTTTTCCACCATTTCAATCTCAATCGAGTAGACAAATCACTCCACTGATGAGTTTTAGCGGCCATATTATAGCTCATACTAGCACCAAGTTGGTCAATAATGCTAATTTTCTTGTATCCTAGAGAATCATCATCACTCTTAACCTTCATCTCTATATTATTGTCCAGATCAAAAGAAACGCTTCCTGTCTTCCCCGCTCCAGGCACACCATATAATCCATTAGAATATGGACTATACTGAACAATAGAAACATTTCCGTTAGAGTCTGTCTTACGATATGTATCCCAATATCCAAATTGAGATGCGCCGAAATTAGGTGCATAGCTCAAACTTACAGATGGAGTTAATACATGACGAACTGCCATGATCTTATCTCCAAAGATTCTACGATCTGGAATAAACATTCCGTATAATTTGGTTGACGCACTTATACTTGCATTCCAATTATAAACATTATAAAAACCATATGTAGTATCAGCTTTTTCTATCTGCCTAACATCATCCCAACTTTTTGTCACTTTGTTTGTGGTCATGCGATCCGTAAAGCTAAAAGAAGGAGACACATTGATAAAGTCAAAGAGTGAGAAACTAGCACTAATTGGTATAGTGTGCTGCATTCCATTTTTCCAATCCCTTATCAAGTTAGACTTAAAGAATTCTTTTTCATTCGTAGAAATAGAATTACTAAATCGACCTGTATAACTCATGGAAATCTTTTCATACCAACGTTCTTTTCCTGCCATATGCTTTCTGCGGAACGGATAAAAACGCGCTAAACTAATATTCAAGTCTGGTAAGCTCATCGTAAGAGAGGAGTCACGCATATTCTGCGTCAAGTTTGAAGTGGCAGAAAGTGACAATCCTAAGCTAGAGAAACTTGTAGACCAACTTACAGATGAAGAACGAGTACTTTGAGACAACAACTGTGGATTATAAATACTATTCAAGTTGTTGCGTTCAAAGCTAGAAGTTGCAAAGTTAACACTAGCAGAAAGAGTATTATATGGATTAGCTTTACTATCCTGACTATGGCGCCATTGTATTTTAAAACTCTCTTGTCTAGAATAATCTGGCATTCCCTTATCTCCATTTCGAGTATCCTGGTAGCTGAAATCAAAGCTACCCCTATATCTATAACGCTTATTGTAGTTAATAGCCGCACTAGCACCCCATGAGCCCTTTGTATAGATTTCACCTAAAAGTTTCATATCCCATTTATCACTCATTGCGAAATAATATCCACCATTACGCAAATAGAAACCACGAGCACTTTCATCACCATAAGTAGGCATTATAAAGCCAGAAGAGTAGCTCTTGGTAAATGGGAAGAATCCATAAGGGATAGCAAAAGGCATAGGCACATCACATACCACAAGATATGCAGGGCCAAAGATTACATTTTTTCCAGGGTTTACTTTAGCTCTTGACAGAGCGATATAGAAATCTGGGTGTTCTTTATCACATGTTGTATATCGACCATGCTGCAAATAGATTGTACCAGACGAGTCTCTTTTCGATTTCTCACCACTCAAAAATCCGTCTTGCTGCTCGGTATATACATTATTAATAAGGGCTTTCTTTGTCTTGAAATTAAAAGCTATTGTATCAGTTTCATACTGGTCATTCCCCATCTTGAACAAAGGTTTTCCCTTCACTCCTTTGTCAGCAGACGAATCAGTAGTACCCATGGCCTTTACCATATTGCTACCTATACTCACATTCATACGATCTGCCGAAAGATCATATTTCTGATAATCTACTTTAGCTGTACCATAAAGATGAGCTGTACGACTATCAGCATCATAAACTAGAGAATCTTGCGCCTCGTACTCAACAGGAGAATCAATACCTGATGACTTCTTGCGATTTATTGAATCAAGACGGATAGAATCATCTACTACCTTATTATGAATATAGATTGCCTTCTCTAACGAATCCATCTTGGTAGTATCACTTTTAACGCTGTCAGGTGTAGCTACAACAGACCTATTACGCGTCTTAAACAGAGGCATATTAGGACTTGCCATCATACATATGAAGGCAAACATCAGAAGTGTTATAACCGACTTTCTTCTCATTTAAGGTGCAAAGTTACAAAAAAGAAAAGACATAGAACAAAATAACATATTATTTTGTGTTTAAAATTCTTGAAATTATCCTTCAAAAATTAACTTCCACTCACGAAAACGCTCTAAACCTTCTTCTCCAAATTTTGCCAAACTGGCTTCTGCACGCTCGTATGATTTTTCTCGTTCAGGATGGGTCTTAGAATAAAATTTATCTGCATAGCACACCAACTGCTCTTCTAATGTCTCAGGCAAGAAATCCTCGTGAGGCAAAGGAATATCCTGAGCTACTATTTCTGCTTTTGTTAGTCCTGCTCCAGTATGGCGTTCACAAACTCTTGCATGTTTAGGATAACCTTCGTTGCGTAGCATCTCTGCCCCTATACGTCCATGACAGATATATGGTTCTGTTCCAAAACATTGAATACCAGAAGCGTCACATCTAAATATACCTATATCATGAAGCATAGCAGCCTCTATAACAAATTGACGATCCAAAGACAGTTCAGGGTGTGCATCACAAATTTTCACAGCACGTTTCATTACCATCGTACTGTGCGTAATTAAAATATCCCGAAGCTGATTAGCTTCGGGATAATACTTATCTATAATTTGATTATAATCCATTATTCTTCATCTCTTTGGATGTAAGCGATAACTTCACCCTTGCCTACTTTCTGACCCTGCTTAACGTTGATTTCAACGAGCTTGCCTCCAAGTGCAGCTGGAATGGTTACAAATTCACCCCAAGGTGCCTGTATATAACAGAAAGCATCACCTTCCTTATATTCTTTACCAATGAATGGCTCAACTGCAACAGCTGCCTCACCATCACCCTGGAACTCCCAGAAGAGTTGACCACGAAGTGGAGAAACAATGGCATCAGCCTTTGCATGTTTGAAGGCAGTAGCCTCCTCAATACTTACCTTTGCACCAAGTTTAGCATCCTTTGCCTTCTGAAGATCAGCAAGGAAGTTCTTTTTAGCCTGACCGCTCTTATAATTGCGATACTGCTCTGGGTGCATCGCAAGTTCCCAAAGTTCCTCGTTGTCCTGTCCGTAGTCCCAACCGTTCTCGTCCATCTCCTTCTTGAAGTCATCGAGTGCGTTTGGCAACAATGTATGAGGATCCACATCAGTGAACTCGAAACCCTTCTGAGCTGCGAGGTCCTTGATTTCCTGTGCGATCTCACCAGGAACCTTACCACTCTTGCCGAGGATCATACCCCAAACAGAGTCATCCATCATTACATAGCGGCCCTTACCCTGCTCCAATGTAAGGAGGTTGAAGAGTGCAATGTTCTTAACATATTGTGAGAATGGAGTTACCAATGGAGGATATCCAACGCGAGGCCATACATAAGCAACCTCTTCGAAGAGTTTAACAAGAAGAGCATCCATAGAAAGTTCTTCCTTACCATTCTTCTTACGTACATTATTAATTGTAGTACGCATACCTGTGAGGTCAGCCATCATACTACCCATCATACCACCAGGAAGACCGCATGTAAGAAGTAATGAAGACATAAGCTTATTACCTGGGTTGATGAAGTAGCCAAGCCACTCATCAATGAATTCCTGTGTTAATGCACGAGCCTGCATGTAAGCATCCATATTGATTTCCGGAACCTCAAAACCAGCATTCTTCAACATGCTCTGAACAGAGATTACGTCTGGATGAACCTTACCCCATGACAATGGTTCAATAGCAGTATCGATAACGTCAGCACCATTCTTACATACCTCAAGGATAGATGCCATAGAAAGACCTGGACCTGAGTGACCATGATATTCGATAATAATCTCAGGGTGCTTATCCTTAATAGCCTTTGTGAGCTGACCGAGGAGCGCTGGCTGACCGATACCAGCCATATCCTTCAAGCAGATTTCCTCAGCACCAGCCTCGATGAGCTGATCTGCAATATTTGTATAATACTCAAGTGTGTGGATAGGAGAAGTAGTGATACAAAGTGTACCCTGAGCTGTCATACCAGCCTCCTTAGCCCACTTGATAGATGGGATGATATTGCGAACATCGTTCAAACCGTCGAAGATACGAGTAATATCTGTACCCTGAGCATGCTTAACCTTGTACATCAAAGCACGAACATCATCAGGAACAGGATACATGCGGAGAGCATTCAAGCCACGATCCAACATGTGGGTCTTGATTCCAGCTTCATTGAAAGGCTTACAGAATGCACGAACAGCCTCATTAGGATTCTCACCTGCCAAAAGGTTAACCTGCTCGAATGCACCACCATTGGTCTCTACGCGAGCAAAACAACCCATCTCGATGATTACTGGGGCAATACGCGCCAACTGGTCCTTGCGTGGCTGGAACTTACCTGAACTCTGCCACATATCTCGATAAACGAGACTGAACTGAATTTTCTTTCCCATTAGAATATATCTACTTTAATTTTTAATCAATTTTACCTCCCGATACAATGGTATCGAGGTACTCGACTTGCAAAATTAGATAAAAAAATCGAAATATCCGAGCAATAAGATGTTTTTTTGCAATTATTGCATTATCTTTGTGCACAAATTAAGATAGTTGTGCATAAAAACGAACGAATATGAAAATAAAGCCTATTCTTTTTATCATGGCTCTATCGCTAATCATGGGGGGATGCCATAAGGGCCCACCTCCAAAGGGCGATAATATGGCCATTAGCCATTCCAAGAATGCTCCTGGTGATAGCACTATTTATGGACTATGCTGTCCGAGTAGTTCTGACACTTCAATCGTAATTCTACCTAATGCTGGTGGTGATCCTATTACATTTAGCATAAAGGAGGCACAGCGTAAGAATCAGATTTTCGGTTCTCCAGGCATAGGCGATTGGGTCGGCATTATTACTGATGCTAAAGATAAGCATAAAGCTACTATGGTTGTCGATCTTGACCAGATCAAAGGTACTTGGACTTATCAAGTTATGCCACATTTGCGCGATTACTCCAATCTCAGCAAAGAGCAACAGAATAGTATTATTGCCGACATGCCCGATTCTGTCATTGAAACATATATGATTCCACGCGAATATGGATTTACCCTCAAGCGACAAGGTGTGGCAAGGCCTGTAGGTCTCATCAGAAATGCAAGTGCCTTAGAGGATGACAGTCCTGTAGAATATCCACCTATTCCTATGTACTTGGAGTGGAAAGCATATAATGGACACATACTTTTAAAGAAAGGTAGAATTAATAAAAATACTGGTCTGTATGAGCAAGATGAAGATGCTACTCCAGATACTTTCCATCTTGTTTATATGCAGGAAGACACTTTAGTAATGAGAGTCAATGCCAATTTGGTAAGTTTCCACCGACAGGCCGATGCAAAATCAGCTAATGCTAAGGCTAGCGCTATTGCAGCTAAACAAGCAGCCAAAACTCAGAGCCAGCTGAAATAAAAGGATCTTAGAATCAAAGATTATGAAATTTTAATCTAACAAAAAAGAATGAAATATTATTCAAAATATTTCATTCTTTTTTTTATTCATATACTAAGTATTATTTCATCCTTTCCATCTCAATATTAGCAAATCGAGTTTCTGCCAATTTCTCAAATTTAGTTCCAGGACGACCATAGTTAGCATAAGGATATATACTAATTCCACCTCTTGGGGTGAAGAAACCAGTAACCTCTATATACTTAGGATCCATCAACTTAATAAGATCTTTCATGATTATATTCACGCAGTCCTCATGAAAGTCACCGTGATTACGGAAGCTAAAAAGATACAACTTCAAGCTCTTACTTTCTACCATTTTAACATCAGGAACATAGCTGATACGAATTTCTGCGAAATCAGGCTGTCCTGTTATTGGACAAAGAGAAGTGAACTCTGGGCAATTGAATTGAACCCAATAATCGTTATCTTGATGCTTATTTACAAAAGTTTCCAAAACTTCCGGAGCATAGTCCATGCTATATTTGGTCTTAGCACCAAGAGCTTTCAAACCGTCTTGTTCACGGCCGCTATTGTTTTGTTCCATATATTTACAGATTAAATACCTTCAAAATATTATAATCAACATTCTCGTCATAGACATCCTCACCCTCAACTTTTTTAAGAAGTTTCACTACACGAATTGTGACAGGAAGAGCAATAACTTCATATAGAGTCTTCAATACAACCTGTCCGACCATCATACCTGGCAATGCCTCGATTGGAACTACACCACCTAAAGCTAATGGAAAGAAAATAACACTATCACAGCATTCTCCAGCAACAGTGCTCCAAATTGCTCGCGCAGAAAAATGTTTATTTCCATCGCGCAATTTCATTTTACTCATAACATAAGCATTAGCAAAACTTCCTATTATAAATGCGACAAAAGATGCAGCAGCAATGCGAGGAGCTAAACCAAATATTGAGTGAAAACCTGCGTCATTGTTCCAATAGCTCGCACCTGGAATAGCATCACAGATTGCACCTACAGTTACAAAGAAAAAATTCATGGCAAAGCCTGTCCATATCAGTAAACGAGTCTTACGATAGCCCCATACTTCGCAAACGCAGTCATTAATAATATAACTAACAGGAAATACAAACAATCCTCCTGTAAGACTGATAGGTCCAATCTCAAATTGCTTTGTTTCTAGTAAATTTGCCGAGATAAGGCAAACACAGAAGAGAATACTGAAAAGCATAAACAGTACACTCACTGACTGATGTTTATATTCCATTTATCTTGTTTTGTTAAAGGGGGTTAGCCAAGGTACCCCTGTTATATTGCGGGGTGCAAAGTTAGTTATTTTTTCTCAGAATCGCAATTATTTCCAAATTTTATTTTATCTTTGCCATCAAATTACATAAACAAACAAATCAATTTATATTAATATATATGATGAAAATAGCAAATTTAGCGTTTATCGGTCTGCTAACAACGACCAATATCTATGCACAAGATATAGCCTACTCTATCAAGGGAAATGCTAGCAGCAATTCTGTCCAAGTAGTCTTCAATATCAAGGAAAGTACAAAACAAGATTTTTCAGCAAAAAATGGAAAATATGAACTTACTGGCAAACAGCCATTAAATACATTTATTACAATTCTAAGTAATGATGGCAATAATATCACGCTAGTTAATGATCGCACACCTATTATTATTAAAGGAAAAAATGAAATAGAGGCATCAGATCTTAACAAACAATTTGTAAACTTTCAAAGAACCCAAGCTGATAAGATGGTAAAAGGCCAAGGATTATATCAAAACTGGTATCTCTTAAGAAATGATACAACACAAGCAGGACTTGCCAAACGCAAAACATATGAGATGCAGCTAATTGCCTTAGGAGATGAGATGACTAAAGATGCAGCAGAATATACGAAAGCACATAAAGAAGATGTTACTCCAGCCTATATTATAGCAAGCAATGATATCTATAGCTATGGCTATGAACAACTTAACAGCATGCTTGACCCTAAGGCAGCTTACACTAGCCATCCTATCTTGAATGCGGCCAGAAACTTGCTGAAATCAATGTCAAAACGTCGTCCAGGCTTACAGTATACCGATCTATCAGGCCAAGATTTAGAAGGTAAGACCGTAAAGCTATCTCAATATATCAAAGGACATTATACCTTAGTAGATTTCTGGGCTAGCTGGTGTGGACCATGCCGACAGGAAATGCCAAACGTAAAAGAAGCATACGCTCGATACCATAAGGAATATGGATTTGAAGTCGTAGGTGTAAGTTTCGACAGCAAGAAAAACGCATGGGAAGCTGGAGTGAAGAGTTTGGAAATGGAATGGCCTCAAATGAGCGACTTAAAAGGATGGGCAACTGCAGCTCACGATATTTATGGTGTTAATAGTATCCCGAGCAACATCCTTATTGATCCTGATGGTAAAATAATAGCTTGCGACTTACGTGGTGAGGATTTACAAAATAAACTAGAAGAGATATACTTGGGAAAATAGAAAATTTAAATGACATATAATAGAAATGGCAGAATTTCATATGAAATTCTGCCATTATTATTTACAGGCTTGTAATTATTTACTTTGAACGATAAGCAGGATTCTGATATGCATCTCTTTCTTCTGCTGTCATTTCCATACCATCAAGCTGTCCCTGTGGAATTGGGCGGAGATACATTTCCTTTGTAATCTCACGAGTAAATGTCTTAGCTGTATGATCGCCAGCATCAGAACCGCAAATACGATATGTACCTGCCATTTCTTTCCAATTCTGTGTACGAACAAGGTCGAACCAGCGATAGCCTTCACCAAAGTACTCACGCATACGCTCATCAAGGATATATTCGATAGTGATATTGTCTGGTGTTGCAGCTACCATTTCTTCGCTGTGATCCTCAACTTTAGCGACATTATCATTAACATCAAATACCCACTTACCTGCACGAGCTCTAATCACATTAATAAGATCCTTTGCAGTCTTTCCATTCTGAGTATTAGCACCCATTACAGCAGCTTCTGCAGCAATGAAATAGAACTCAGAGAACTTAAGGATATTAAATGGACGAGTACTACCAGCATTAGGCTGACCAAATGTACCATTATTATCAGTACGATAAGGACCCTGCTTGTAAAGCATTGGGTATGTAAGACGACTGATGCCCTCTGGAGCGATAACATAGTCTGCACGACCAGGAAGAGTACCTGCACCTACATTATTCTCACCAGCACCTGAAGGATAAGTAACTGCCTGAGAGTCGTCATCCAAGAAAGAAAGAACAACTTCACCTGGCTTAACTTCCATGCCATTAGCACATAAAGCCTTCTTATCCTTATCATTTCCATTCAAATTATAGTTAGCATGGAAACGAGAGGTAAATGTACCATCGTAACGAGAGTCGTTAGTCTTATCAGCAAACTGCTTTGTAAATACATCAATAGGAGGAGCCATACGAGTCCAAGGACGACCAAGAAGCTGGACACACTCACGCTGTACTGGGTTGAACTTGTTGCCTGAAGCATCCTTACACTGAAGGTTAGTGTAGTTCCAGCAACCCATCCATGAAGCAAAGTTATCAGGAGCGCCACCACCACCATAAGTAAGAGAGCCACCATTGTAGAACTCACTAGCTTCTGTATGGTCTGCCCAAAGCATACACTCGCTGTTACGATCGTTTGTAGCACGAGTTACATCATAATATGTAGGCTGCAATGCATATGGACCAGGATGATCTATAGCCTCAACAGAAAGATCATAAGCTGCCTGGAAATAAGAAGCAGGATCACCTGTACGAGCAGCCTCAGGATATGTTGGGATATCCTTAGGGTTCTTCAACCACCAACCATAAGTAAGGTCAGCTTTAGCAAGAACCAAGCGAGCAACATTCTTGGTAACTGCACCTGTCAGACGAGGATTGTCTGGAAGTTTTTCTACAGCAATTTTAAGATCATTAAAGATTGCATCATAAACTTCAGGAACAGTATTACGCTTAGATACGCGAACTGGTTTTTGGTTAAACTTCAAATTACCACTACCTAAATCCAATGGCACACCACCAAAGGTCTGAACAAGTTGGAAATAGTAATATGCACGGAAGAAGTGTGCTTCAGCAAGTAAAGCTTCACTTGCACCAGCAGCTTCACCATTTTCTATTACACCACTTGCGGTATTAATATAGGTGTATGCCATACCCCAAAGAGCATCAGCACGGCAACTTGTAGAATTAAGAGGCTCTAGACCTGTAAGGTCGGCAGCCTTAAAGTTACCATCTGCAGACTGAGCATAGGTATACTCATCAGTACCAGTTTCGCAAGCATTGAAATAGTAAGCCTGGCCATACAAATCACGAAGTGAAGAGTAAAGAGCAGTCAAACCACCCTCAATACCTGTTTGAGTTTTAAAGAAGCTTGGGTCATAGCTACTACGTGGCTGCTCATCGAGCACGTAATCGCAAGAGCTCAGCATCGCCATACCCATAAGTACAGCACCCAGGCTTTGTATCTTAATATATTTCTTTTTCATGATATTCACGTATTTAGAATGTTAAGTTAAGACCGAACAAGAAGTTACGGGTAGAAGGTGTATTGTAACCAATAACAGGCATCTTATGAGCACCTGTGAATGAGGTTACAGCTGATGTAGATCCATCGTTTGCATAAGTATTGGTTTCAGGATCGAGACCACACTCATTTGTATAAGGTGAGAAG
>REGX01261220.1_pt1 | contig 12245 bp, 8 predicted proteins | sample 2276321 | NCBI WGS metagenome assembly REGX01 (sample SAMN08335021, study PRJNA423103) | bovine gut metagenome | biome: bovine gut metagenome; feature: rumen; material: feed digesta; isolation source: rumen digesta from from 15 high feed efficiency cows and 15 low feed... | host: Bos taurus ... | reverse complement strand
GCTACAGAAGAGTTCTATTCTATAATCTGTGGTACGGATAGCAGCATGCTCATAAGATGGATGAAAAAATATTGGAAAACAAGGATCAGCACTCTTAAGACTTTTATAACAGGTATTAAGAAGGATTATGGAGCTGTACTAAACACAATTAGGCAAAATGTTACAAATGGAATCACAGAAGGCTTTGTTAATAAGCTAAAAGCAGTAAAGCGTACTATGTATGGTCGTGCAAGTATAAGATTACTGAGAAGAAAGATGGTTCTTGAGCATATATTTTTCAACTAAATTAAAGATGAACCAGCATGGTTTACCTTATACACCGTATTGAGTTTCCACTCGTGGATAGGAGTACCTGTTGGCATCACCACAGGCACACCATAAGCAGCCATACTATAGTCAGGCTTAGGGTTCACAATCTTAAGCCGGAAGTATTTAGCCGTGGTTTCTGGAATATTGACTGTGATCTGAGCTAAGCTGGATGAGCACACAGGCATGATTTCCGACCATGTCTCTCCGTCGTTGCTGCAAAGCAACATGTTGTCGTAAGTGCGATTTGGTTCAAACGAACTCTGCACCTGTCCTCCCACTAAGGTGAATGAACGAACGGTTACTGCCTTTGGGAATGAATATTGAATCCAGGCATGAGTTCCTTCAACATTGATAGGCAGTTCATTACCATCGTTGATATCTCCATTGGTGAGCTGATCAACAGTGAACTTGCCACCACTTGCTGTGACGACGGCACCTAATTCCTGCATGTTCTTTTCCTCCTCAGGAACACGCACGGCAACAACGGCGATGTCCTCATACCATCGGGGCATCTGCTCAAACAAAGGTGCATAAATCCCGGCATTCACATTCTGGAATCGGCCAATGTTTTTAAAAGGCTCAGGAAGGGTCAATGTTTTGCGTCTGCCTTTGCCTTTCACCTCTATGGTGCGCCATGTCAGTTTCTTCATCGCATCTTCAGGAGTAACCCAAGGTCCACCTGTACTGCTCCAACCTGGGGCAGATGCAATACCCGTCTCCATGCCTAATGAATCGGCCAAGCCTATGGCATAGGAGAAGTTCTCTTTCCAGGCATCACTCAGATACGGTGTCTGCTTCACTACGCCAGGCATCCCTTGCATCATTGCTCCACCAGCATCAAACTGATGAAAACCGGCAATGCCAATCCGATGCATCCATTCCAGGTCCTTGCGGATTCCCTCCTTCGATGTATTGCCATTAATCCAATGCCACCATACATAAGGGCGAGCCTGTTTTGGTGGATTTGCAAAACATTGATCCTGAGCATGAGCTTGGAAACCCATGATGATGCTTAAAGCGGTTAATAATATACGTTGTCTCATTATTTCTATCCTTTATTTCAGTTTCATAGCTTCAACGATTGGCATTTCCCATTCGCCTGTTTTTTCATCTCTTATCATAAATGGTTCGCGATAGCCCCACAGGTGACTGCTAATACCACGTTTTTCTGATTGCTCACGCATAAAGCCGATATAACGGATGCGCGAATTGATATCTGCCGTATTCATACAGCCATATTCGCCCATGTTGAGCGGACGACCATGAGTAGTACTCCAACGCTGACAGAAGTTCAGATCGCCCTCTATAGGAGCTTTCTCTTCTGCTGTACCTCTCCATTCTGTATACGTACTTCCCTCTGCCATAGCATAACCAAGCCCCTGGTGGGTAAAGAGATGGGGTAGGTAATAATGAAATTCCACTATCAGGTTCCAGTCATCCTCAGGCAGTTTGAGATAGTTCAGTGTCCAATGCTGGCCGAGATTTGGTGTTCCAATGATCAGCGTACGTTCAGGGTTAGATTTACGAACGGTTTTGATGAGTCCAGCAAACACCTCGTTCCACTTTTCTGCTCCCATCTGAAGGTTAGGCTCGTTCAACAAGTCGAAGAATACCATGTCATTAGAATAATCCTTATAGTGCTCGGCAATCTGATGCCATAGATAATCCAATCGCACATAGTTCTCTTCCATCGTAAGACTGTCAACGCCTTCTGCCATGTTGATATACGGATAATAATGCATATCAATGCTCACGGCAAGATTGTTCTTCAGACATTCATCAACGATGTGGTCTACCTTTCTGAAGAACGCTTCGTCTATGGTATAGGGAATCTTGCCCAATGCATGTTTCGACCAGCAGACATTCAGACGGACGCTTTTGAAACCAACTTTTGCAATCGACACAATCTCGTCGTCTGCAAGAGGCGCATCACGCTGATAGCCAGGATGCAGATTGCCATCAACAACAGCATTGAGGTTGATGCCAGCGCCAAGCCTTTTATTACGCTCGAATGCCAATCTCGACACTTTTGGAATCTCTATCTTTGCTGATATCTCGGAAATGATACGATTCTTATCTTTGGTCAGTTTAAAATAGGCATTGGTCATAGCATTAGGATGAGGGTTGATCTCTGTTGCCCTTTCCACCATTCCTGGCGCACCGAAGTTGATGTTCATCTCCAGCGAATGGTCATCGTTCAGACGCCAGATACCAGCACCTTCCATACCGTTGGAGCACTCCTTAAGATCAATGGTTGAAGGACTCTGATTGCCATTAATAAGGTATTTTCCTAAAAAGGAAAAATTAGAAGAAGCCTCACTTGCAAGTGAAAAACTACCATCTGCATTCAGAGTGACTGTTATTAGGGAATTGTCTCTCTGTCCATACCACTCACCAACCAAACCGTTCCTGTTTGAACCGTTTACTTTCAGCGGCATCAGCATGAAGAAAAATACAACACCCAGTATCATTTGGGTATTCATTACCAACACTGATTTGTTAATGCTTTTTCTCATCTTTATTTGTTGTTTATAGATTTTTCTGCAAAGATAGAAATATGTTTGATTCGTTCCAAATCTATGGGATAGAACACCATATAAGGGATGAAAACACCTCTCAAGGGACGAAAAATACAGCTCAGGGATGAAATCTTCACTGTTTTTTGCTACATTTGCAGTCGATATGAAGGTAAATAAAAACAGTTTACGACTGGCACTTATAAACTCTGGAGTGATGGCACTATTATGCATCGCTATACTTGGTCTCATGATGAATAATATCAAGGGGCTGACCCCATCTATTATCTTAGGTAATGGACTTTTAGCTTTTTTGCTGTTGATCCCTGCCTATTATATATCCTTCAGTCATCAGTGGAATAAAGGCCCCGTTTTTTCCATTCGCCGACTATATACTCCTTTACTGATTTGTCTAATCCTTCTGCTACCCTCAATGATATATGCCTCCGTTGCATTTGGATATGACTGGAAAGATTATTATGTACTGAACGGAACTGTAAACGTAGAAAAGATTTCTACTCACTTTTTATCTGTATTCGTTCCGGTATTCCTGTTACACATCATTCAAATACTTGCAATAAGTAATGAACGTGACGTGATCATTAATACAGCTTTGTTGAATTTTCCTCGGACATCAGGTTCTGATGCCAAAGAACCTATTGTAAGCTCACAAAATTCAACTGCTGACAGAGATGAACACAAGTTGATAACTCTACGAGGAAACACCAAAACAGATACAAGTCTATGTATTGATATCTCACAGCTCTTATATGTTGAATCTGATGCCAACTACCTTAAATTGGTGGTTTTTGAAAATGACAAGCTACAAAATAAAAGCATACGTCTGACGATCAAACAGTTTGAGGAAGCCACCCGGGATTATGTCCAACTCGTGCGTTGCCATCGTGCTTTCGTTGTGAACATCAATCATGTCACATATTTTGAAGGGTCTGCCAATCGAGGCGAATTACATTTTGATGTCATTAGTGAGACCATACCTGTATCAAAGACTTACGCAAATTCAATCTCTGATATACTGCACAAAGGGAAAATATAAATGTTTTCATTATTTTAATGTAGAGTAATTCGGGTATCGTGCAGTTATATCTATTCATTATCATTATGTTTACCACTATAAAAGGTGGTAAGTTACCACCTAAACAACTATTTTTGCAAATATATGAAGAATATTCATAAAGTTCCAAATCGCTTTTAGTTAAATGTAGTACCTTACCGACTTTTGGCGCAAAATCGGTAGATTAGCCACCTCAAACCATAAGTACAAGAGCTCTATCATCATGATAAAGTACTTAGGCTTCTACCATCGCTATCTTATAGAGTCTCACTTATTAGCGTCATCTATAGTCTAGAATTGGGTCAAGGGGTTTCCCATTGCAAGGGTGTCAACTTTATAGGACATGCAGAGCATCACTGTTAACGTTTTCACACCTTGCATTCAGGGAAATTGATTAGAAACATAGCCCTTCATATACTTCAAGGATCTCTTCCTGACGCAATCCAAGATAGCGTTTGGTTACTGCCACAGAGGAATGATTGAAGAGTTCCATCAACTTGACAAGCGCCAGTTCTGCATTGTTGCCGTTCATGTTGTATACCTGTCTTCCGAAGGTCTTACGTAGGGAATGACAACTGAAATGCCCGATCTTCAGATGATATCTTGCCTTGAGTTCCTTCAGGATGACATTGATCCGCTGGACACTAAAGACAGTTCCTTTCTGACTGATCAGTATAGGCGATTCTATTCCAAGTGGATGGATATGCTCGTAACAGTCGTGGATGAACTTTTGCAGTTCCGGATTGATACGGATAGTTCTCTTTTTACCAGTTTTCTTCTCTATGATAGTGAACTCCGGCACATCGAGGATCATCTTCCACCTAAGAGAAAGTATATCAGAGATACGAAGCCCCGTGAAGCAGCCAATGGCGATAAGCATGGCTATCTTGTAGTTGCCATCGTCCGTCAGTTTTCGGATAAGGTTCATGGCATCCGACCATTCAAGGTAGTCAGCCGTAGTGGAGGAATATTTCTGTGACATGAAAACATTCTTTTATGAGGTTAGACTATGGAAAGTGAATGCTGATGTGATGACCAAAAAGTTAACTTGTTGATTATTAGCACAACATTCACTTCTATAAATTTTGAGCCAATTCTAGCTTCTGAACCACCGATAAAATAGATTGAAGCAGTACACATATGCTTGATTTACGCTGTGGGTTGAAACCCCACTGTGATAAACAAAAAAATAGCTTCTCTTTTTACAGAGAAGCTATTTTGTTTTAATGATCTTAGTCTTAGCTTGTATTAGTAATAAAATGTAATGCGAATGTTTTAACTTTTAACACTGCAAAGATACAAAAGATGCAGTTAGCCTTGGGGATAAATGCTGTTATTTGAGGTGGAAATATTGACAAATGTCTATTTTGTGCAAATCGGACAAACGATTTTGTCCGAATTTGATAAAAAGACAATATATTTATAATTAGTCTATTGACATATACATGTTTCGTGTATCCGGCCTGAAAATCAATAAGTTACAATGCACTTGTTGCTTGCGAATAGAAGCAAATTTAATTTGTTTGCTTTCTGACAAGGGAATGTCAGACAAATGTCAGCTATGATTTTAGGATGACAACTTTCTATCTATTAATTTTGTATTCAAAAAAAGTGAAACTAAAAAACTATCTTTTATTATTGGTAATGCTCCCTTTTTCGCAACCCGCCATGAGTCAGCAAGAAAAGGAAATGCATCTAAATGAGGTAACTGTTGAGGCAGCGAAGGTAATAAACAAACCAGATGGTAAGTTGATAATTCCATCTGATGCCGAGAAGCAGGCAGCGAACAATGGGTATAGCTTACTCAGTAAGATGCCTCTGCCGTCTGTTGAAGTTGATGCTGTTTCGCATATTATAAGCTCGTCAAACAATAGGGGGGAGGTTCAGATAAGGATAAATGGTGCTATATGTAATAAGGAGGATATGTTAGCTATAGATCCCAAAATCATAAAGAGCATTGATTTTATAAACAATCCTGGTTTGAGATATGGCAAGGATATAGCCTATGTTATCAATATCAAGACCCGGCGGTCTGACGAGGGATATTCTCTAGGAGCTGATATTACAAATACGCTTACAGCCTGGAATGGCGATAATACGGTATATACAAAATGGAATCACAAGAACTCAGAACTGGGTATTACCTATAATTTTAATTATAGCGATTTCAAGGGCAGCCGGTGCAAAGAACAGGCAGATTATCTACTGAACGACGGTTCTCACTATATCGTAAATCGCGATGATGTCAGTCGTAGAAACCGCAACTTTGGAAATCAGCTTGAACTGAAATATAATCTGGCTGATTCCGCTTCTTATGTATTTCAGACAACGCTAACTACTGATTTCGAGCATGATCCCGGCAGCTATATCAACCGGCTGTTTACCGAATCACGATATCAGCCTCTGCTTACTCATCAGCGAAGCAATGATAAGAGTAATGCACCAACACTTGACTTGTATTTCTTCCATAAACTGGGAAAGCATCAATCTTTCACAGCGAATATGGTAGCTACCTCTATCCTCACCAATATGTATAACTTCAACAGCGAGGGGGATGCTTATTCTTATTCTGTTGATGGTAAAACCTATTCACTTACCTCGGAAGCTATCTATGAGAATCGCCTGAAACCTTTTACGCTTTCAATGGGACTACGGCATCGACTGAAATATACAAGCAATGAATACAAAGGCGATGTGAACTCGCTCAATAATATGCATAATCAGAGTCTTTATCTTTTTGGAGAACTGAAGGGTAATTGGCAGAATCTCAGTTATTCTTCGGGCTTTGGCGTGAGCAATGAGCGTTATCGTCAGGCCGCCGATAAATTCAGCTATTGGTTGTTTCGGCCAAAGGCTACGCTCGGCTATGCTCTTTCTGATGCATTGAGTCTGCGCTATGTTTTCGAAATTTCCCAACACATCTCGCAGATTGCTATGGTCAGCGATACGCGAATCCGCACTAACTCGATGGAGTGGACGGTGGGCAATCCGAATCTAAAACCCAACAGTGTGATAGAAAACGACTTCTCCATCAATTTTGCCAAACCTCGAATTCAATCTGATATAGACCTATATTATAAGGTGAATCCGAATTGCAATATGGCAAGTTACTCCCGCACAGTAGATGATAAGTTCATGTTTACCCAGAAACTTCAGAAAGGTGTGAACATGCTGATGATTTCGCATTACTTGAATTATTATCTTATCCCCGACAAGCTGTCGTTTAGTTACGAGATGGGTATTTACCGTTTTTTCAATTATGGTGATGACTATACCCATTACCTCACCAGTTATGACCTGGGAGGATCACTAAAAGCATATTTGGGGAAATGGACCGTTGAGGCACGGGCATATTCTGGCTTCAGGTTCATGGAAGGCGAAACTCGGAATCATCAGACAGCAACGAGCACTCTTAGCTGCAGCTATCGCATAGCCAACTGCAATCTATCGCTATATTGGCAGCAGCCATTTCAGACGAATCCTCGCATAAACAAGGCTGAGGTTGTAAATTCATTAGTCCACAAACAGTTGTCGCTCTATAGCAGCGATAAGGGAAATCGGATATCCTTGAACTTCAGTTGGAAATTCAATCAGGGAAAGCAATATCGCAAGATAAACCGAAAATTGCATAATAAGGATAATCAAACTGGTATTCTGAAATGAGAGGAATGAATAGCTTAAATTGCTGACTCATTCCAGAAGATTATAATAGTCAAAGACTATATAAATCCATGGCGAAATGAAAAGGGTATCTTATTTATCAGTCTGTTCGATTTCTTATTAGATCCAGAGAGTATGTTCATATAAGCATATAAAAAAATAGCTTCTCTTTTTACGGAGAAGCTATTTTGTTTTAATGATCTTAGTCTTAGCTTGTATTAGTAATAAAATGTAATGCGAATGTTTTAACTTTTAACACTGCAAAGATACAAAAGATGCAGTTAGCCTTGGGGATAAATGCTGTTATTTGAGGTGGAAATATTGACAAATGTCTATTTTGTGCAAATCGGACAAACGATTTTGTCCGAATTTTACAAAAAGACAAATATATTTATAATTAATCTATTGGCAGATATGCGTTTCGCATATCTGGCTTGGAAATCAATAAGTTAGAATGTGTTTGTTGAGTGGTAAACTGTAACCTAAATAAAATGGATGTATAGACGGTTATTTTGGAATGAAGCAAACTTTTATTTTTTTTTGTAGTTCGTATCCGATTTATCTGGAATTTTATTATCTTTGCCTTATTAAATCTAATTTCTAACGAAAATAAAACAGCGAAATGTTTAAAAAGACTCTATTAAGTGTGTTTTTTGTCCTGTTAGCTCTTGTCGTTAATGCAGCTGATGGTGGACTGTTGAAAATAAAGTCGACTGTTAAGGATTGTGGCGACACATTGTTTATATGTCTCCAGACTCCTGAAGGGATTCGGGTCAAGGATACAATGACCTTTCGTAATGGTGTGATGGAAGGCTCGGTATATCTTGACGCACCTCAAATGATCTGGTTTAACAATCCTTCGGGAACACTTACCTTACTTCCTGGAGTTCCTGGTGAGGTAATGGAGCTCTCGGGTAGTTTTCCTATTCCTCATGTCACAGGCTCGTCGTTTTATCAACAAGAAGGAACAATGCAAGAGGCCTTGAGATCACAACTTGTTGCCAGATGGGATCTTGGAAAGTCCATTGAGAATGATATCGACCAAGGTAAGAGTGAGGCAGAGTTGGAAAATAAATATAAGGAGCTAGAGTCAAAAGTCTATGCCGAACTTCGTGATACTATCATGGGTTTTATAACACAGCATCCCGATAATGAAGCTATTCCTATGATAATATCGTCGCTTGAGGATAAAGATTATATAGCTCGTGCTCTTAATATCCTAACTGATAAGGTTAAAAATGGACGTTTAAAGTTTTTTCTTGATATGCTTGAACAGAGTGCTGATGATTCGGCCCTTTGCGAAGGCGATATGGCCCCTGATTTTACGCTCAATACCCTTGATGGTCATCCATTTACACTCTCCAGTCTTCGTGGACGTTATGTGCTATTAGATTTTTGGGGATCGTGGTGTTCGTTTTGCATTAAGGGCTTCCCGCTATTGAAAGAAAAGCAGAAGAAATATGCCGACCGTTTAGTAGTTGTGGGCGTAGATTGTCAAGATACTGAAGATAAATGGCGTGATGCAGTGAAAAAGTATCATCTGCCATGGCTTCAGGTCTATAATCCTATAACTTCATCTGTTCTTTCTGATTATAAACTGCAGGGATTTCCAACTATGGTGCTCATTGATCCTGATGGTCGCATAATGAAGGTTCTAGTAGGCGAGAATCCTGATTTCTATAATGATTTTGACAGTATTTTGACTAAGAAGTCATAGATATTCTCCTTGATATTACGGTGTGGGTTGAAACCACAGCGTGATATGCAATAAATAAAAAAGCCCCCCCGTCACGAGGAGGCCTTTTTATTTCATGCATCTGTAATAATGCACATTGTTAAAGTTAAAACTATTCAGCCTACATCTTTTACTCTTAACAAAAAAAACGTAATGCCAATGTTACCCTGGAAATTATTTTTTGCTTTTAGTGTTACAAAGATATTAAATACTTCCACATTTCAGGTGTAAATTTTGAGAAAAATTCGAAACTGTTATAGAAATATACGATTTTATGGAAAATTGTAAATAATGATAGTGATTGGTTACAAATTTCCTATTTTACGAGTAGTTTTGTGACAGTGTAAAATCGTAAATTTTGGATTTTTACCATTTTAAGCATGAAAAGTATCCTTGTTTTGTGGGATGCTTTTAGCATCAATCTCTGGCTTATTTATTTGTTGAATAGAAAGATGGTATGTTGTTGTAGTAACAAAAAAAATAGCTTCTCTTTTTTATGGAGAAGCTATTTTGTTTTAATGAATCTTAGTTTTAGCTCGTGAGTAAGTAATAAATGTAATGCGAATGTTTTAACTTTTAACACTGCAAAGATACAAAACATACAGTTACCTCTGGGGATAAATCTTGTTTTTCTAGGTGGAAATATTGATAAATGTCTATTTTGTGCAAATCGGACAGGCGATTTTGGCCGAATTTGATAAAAAGGCAAATATACATGTTTCGTATATGTTTGCTGATTATTAATTAGTTACGGCTTTGTAAATGGAAATATAGTCTGTGGTTGTCTATTTTCGGTGAAATTGGTAAGATTACATGATAAATGCCAATACAGGTATTGGAATATCGCCAGATACCGTGTAAATATTATGTCCAATTATTTTATCGTTGGGCTTATAAACTTCAGGAGCGTAATATGTCATCACAGCTTCACCGTTTGCTTTCCACCATAGTGTTGAATCACTCCAATAATACAAGATGTCTTTTTCATCAGTGCTCTTTCCTCGATAAATATTATGTCCATCCCAAGTTATGATGACGTTGTTAGGAGTGATAGAATGATTGTCGCAGTATAGTTCTTTGCCGTTAAATGTGCAGAACATATCCATTTCGTTTGTACCCATGCCATAGTAAAGATGTTTTCCATCCCACGTGTACATGATATCACTTAAGAGCCTGCCATTCCCTTTAAAGATATAAGATATGGCGTTCATCTGCAAACTGAAAAAGAGCATTGTTAAAACCAATGCAAACCTGAAATTAGTGTCTTTGTTCATAGCTTATTCATTTAAGTATTTTACATTGCTATAGGATTTTCCTATATATCTTTCATCGCAAATATACGGTGAAAATTAAATAAATAAAAGATAATATCCCTATCGGCTGAAAGGGAAAACCCTAAGATAATCTAGTTTAAGTTAGTTATTATATAATATTTTTTGCTGATTTTTGACTATTGGGGTGGTGCTATCGGGCGACAGGCGTTTCCTATGGAGGAAAAGAAAGAGTTCTTAAGAAAGCACAAGCCTTGGTAATTTGTCATGTTCGACTTTTTATAATACTGCAGCCGAACATGCCTTACGAATGTCCTCTAATCGTTTGATAAGGGCTGGTTTCTGCATGGCAGCATACATATTGTAGCGCATTTGCATGTTGACGAGCAACTCGGCATTAATGCCTGTTGCTGCCTCTACCATATAAGCAAAATCCGTACTTACAGGGCGTTTTCCGTTCAGAATTTCGTTGAGCTGTGTGTAGGGTACGCCAAGTAGCTTGGAGAATTTCTTCTGAGAGATTTCTCTGCATTCGAGCTCTTCTTTCAGTACGTCACCTGGATGAGTTGGAAGTCTATTGATATCGTTCATTGTCTGTTCCTCCTTTCCTCACTCTCCACCTTGAATAATAGTCTATAGTGGTAGTCAATGCGAATGGAGTAATTATTCTTTTTTGATATTTTGATACGACTTGTGGTTGAAACCTGTACCTCTTGTTTGAGCATTTCCCCTTATGGTAAAGCTCGTTAAGGTAGTCCTTCTCGAACTTGATAATCATAATGCAAAGATATAAAAGTTTTCTTGAATTCACAAATTCAGTGAACTTTTTTTCAATAATTTGTCGAGAACTGCGGGATGAGAAGCTACGTTGTAGGCAGTCAAATATTGTGGCACAAACTCCAAACGGATTCTGCACTGATTATTGGTATCTAGCATTGTAATTCTGAGAGGTCCTACTATATAAGCATTATTGCCAAAGATAACTAGCTGAAAAACAGCCAGGATACCCAATTCAGGTATCCCGGAAATTTAGTTACTTCATACTTTAGATTTTAGGAAAAATGTGATAAATTAGGTTAAATCGGTTGGAAAAATGTGATTTTTGACCGAAAAACAGTTGGAAAAATGTGATATGCCTTTCCTTATTTTACTGTTTTCTTGCTCAAATCATTCTGCAGGCAGATGGTGAAATAGATGTGCTTGATATCTGTAGCATCGAGTTAGAATGTTTTCACAGTCCAGTCATCCGGAATGTAGTAAGCACCCTCTTCTTTAGCAAGTCCTTTTGGACAGACGAAGGTGCCAGTGTCTGCAACTTTGTATACCCAAGCCGAAGTACATTCGAGATCTGAATTCCATTCGGTGAATGACACCTTGATATAATTTAGTTTTTTGCAGTGCTGGAACATGGAATCATAGCAACTTTCTACCAATTTAGTTGCCGGCAATTCAGGTGCCTTTGTCAAGGATGCGCAGCTATCGAACATACAGTAATAGCTTTCCTTTGCCAATTTAGTTGCCGGCAATTCAGGTGCCTTTGTCAAGGATGTGCAGTACATGAACATTGCTTTATAGCATCCTTCAGCCAATTTAGTTGCCGGCAATTCAGGTGCCTTTGTCAAGGATGTGCAGCCATCGAACATATAGCTATAGCATCCTTCAGCCAATTTAGTTGCCGG
>REGX01127296.1_pt1 | contig 12275 bp, 9 predicted proteins | sample 2276321 | NCBI WGS metagenome assembly REGX01 (sample SAMN08335021, study PRJNA423103) | bovine gut metagenome | biome: bovine gut metagenome; feature: rumen; material: feed digesta; isolation source: rumen digesta from from 15 high feed efficiency cows and 15 low feed... | host: Bos taurus ... | reverse complement strand
GTACCTGGATTTGTTTATTTTTACAATTATTATATGTAAATTTTGTCGTTTCGTATTATTTTTTTAATTTTGTAGTCGATTTATAAGAACGATGTGAACTGTGTAGATTATGATGAAAAATGCGTTTGTGCTAATTTTTGCGTTATTGAGTATAAATGTTTTTGCTCAAAATAACGATGAGAAATCTTATGTCCTTGACATTCACGGAACAGTGAAGGATGATTTCACGGGTGCTGATTTACCTGCATCAATAACCTTGATGACGGAAGATTCAATGGTGGTTGATACAATCACGGCCCTTCATGTTGCCATGCGTGGCCGTCTTATCGGTTATTTCTTTAGTCAGGAAAAAATTAGAAAGGGTACCTATATTTTTAAGGCATCACTCAAAGGCTATGATGATGTATGCATCAGTCAAAAAGTTCGCTATCCTTCCCGTATGGGCCGATGGAACATTCCGCTGATGAAGATGCATCGAAGGGCAGATTCCTATGTTAAGGATCTGGACGAGGTCAATGTTACAGGTACCATGGTGAGAATGGTTCACAAGGGTGATACCATTATTTATAATGCTCAGGCTTTCAAAGTGCCAGAGGGAAGTATGCTGGATGCCCTGATAAAGCAGTTGCCGGGAGCTGAGTTGCATGACAATGGAGATATTGTGGTGAATGGTAGAAAAATTGACAATCTCACGCTGAATGGTGATGATTTCTTTAAAGGCAATAATGAGGTGATGCTTGAGAACTTACCTTATTATACAGTCAATCAGATAAAGGTGTATGATGAGCATTCTGACTTAAGCAAGAAACTTGGCCGGGATGTCGAGGAGAAGGTCTATACGATGGATGTTGTGCTGAAACGTGAATATCATCGTGGCTATATCGCCAATGTAGAGGGTGGTGCTGGTACGAACCATCGCTATACAGGACAGGTGTTTGCTTTGGGATACGGCGATCTCTCGCGTGTCTCGGTGTATGGAAATCTTAATAATCTGAATAAGAATCCGAAGCCAGGAAGTCAGGGTACCTGGAAGCCTGAGAAAATCAAGAAGGGTAGAAGTGCTGTTAAGAAAGCCGGTTTGGATTATCAGACCAAGGACAAGGTGGAAAGCTATAAGAATCATTTCTCATCTGAAATTCAATGGAATAGTAACGATATAACCGAAAATACCCGTGTTCAGCAATTTGTGTCTCCATATGACATCAATACCACATCACTTTTGCAGAATCTTGCTTCCTCTTTTAAGTGGAAGGCTGATAATCAGTTGGATCTCGGAAAATCCTTTACTTGGAATTTAAATACTCAGTATAATAAGGTGAAAGCGACAGAGGTGAAGAAGGATTCAACATATACCATTGAAGATTTTGTAAATCGAAGCAGAATAGATGATCTTACAGAAAGAAAAACATTTGAAATAGGTTCGAACATCGATTATTCGATAAGTTTACCTTGGGGCGATAATCTGTATTTGTCGGCCAATGGCGGCTATTCTAAAGAGGACTACACCTCGGATAAATACAGCCGGATTATCTATTCCAATGCCTTGTATAATGAAGATAGACGTTTGTTTGGCGACAATCCAAGTTCTCGATATAACTTTGGGGGAAGTGCTCAATACTATGTTCGTTTTGCCGATTATTATAATGTTTCGGCAACTTTGGGTTATGCTCAGTCGAATGAAGACAATACGGCTGATTATCTGCGAAATGGAGGAGTTGATGAAAACAGTTATACTTCGAGCTTAATGAATAGAAGTGCTAATACAAAATTTGGTATTTCTTATCAAAATGTAGGACAGAATTATAAGATAGCGAGTGTGGAGGCAATTCTCAAAAGGAGTCAGGATCATTATCGCTTGTCGACTCCTAGAGGCTCTGGTGAACTAAGTCGTTGGTATACGTTACCTTCATGCAATATGCTGCTGCTTTTTGGCTTGGATAATAAGTCTCTCAGGGTGAAATATGATTATACGTTTACTTCGCCAGATATGCGGATGATGTATGGACCTTCCAACACACTCGACCCACTTGTAACGATTTATCGAAATGCAGGTTTGAAGAAAACGGGTGTCAGTACTTTAGAGGTAATGGCAAGCCGTGATATCGACTGGCACAGATTGAGATTTGTCTTGATGTCGGAATGGCATGCCACCCATGCTAAGGTGAGCTACCAAAAGTCGGTTGACCCATTGTTGGGAAAATATGGTTTTATGCCAGATAATGTAAATGGCAACTGGGATGCCTATTTGCAATTATACGGTACTATGAATATCGACAAGAAAGGTTTGTTCAGCATTTCTGAAAGAACCATCTATAAGTATATCCATGATGTCGATTTTGATATTACCACCAATGCACTTTCTGATGTGTTGTCGAAAGTGAATACTGGTAGAATTACTCAGAACATCATACTGACCTATAAGAAGGGGAAAACCCAAATCGACTTAAAGGGAAATCTAATAGCCTCTAATGTAAAGAGTAATCGTGAGAAGTTCTCGAATTTCACCTATTATAATTATGATTACTCCCTGAACGTTCAGGTGCCATTGTTCTGGAAGCTGAACTTTGTCAATGATTTTGGTGTGTATTATCGCCGAGGCTATTTGGATAAGGCAATGAATGATGAGGATATGGTTTGGAATGCAAGTTTGTCTCGTTCGTTTGCAAAAGGTAAACTAGTGGCTACTGTTGAGGCTTACGATTTGCTGCATCAACTCTCGAAGAACAGTATTGTAGTAAACGCTCAGGCTCGTACAGAAACGCATGTGAATACACTTCCGAATTACTTTATGCTGCGTTTGCAGTATCGATTCAGCAAGAAGCCTAAGAAATAAGATTCAATAGTCTTTGTTTATTTCTAACCTGGATAATTCGTAGAAGGATAGTCTTATCATACTTCTCCCCCCACAAGTTGGGGGAGAAATGCTGGAAACAACTCTTTTATGAATTATCCAGGCTAAGATATAGTATATAAAAAGCTATGATAGTATGACTGATACACGTTTCGTGTATTCGAGTTGAATATCAGATGGTTACATGGGTGAAAAAGATTGTTTTATTTCTTTGAAGTCTTCTTTTTAGTTGCTTTCTTCTTAGCTGTTTTCTTCTTGGAAGAAGTTTTCTTTGAAGTTGTCGACTTCTTTGTAGATGCAGAAGAAGTTTTCTTTGTTGATGAAACATTCTGCTGTTCCATCAGCGCATCAAGCGAAATAGTGCCGTCGGCATTGATGGCAGGCTGCTTCACCTTGGAAATCTCCTCAGTAGCTTTGTTGATACCGCTCTGCACCTTCTCAGCCTCTTTCTTTGCATCTAATTTTGAAACCTTGTTCTTGTCGAGGTGGGTGAGGAGAGTGCCCAGATCCACGTATTTCACCTTGTGATCATCGAGGTACTGCATCACCACATAGCAGTTGTCAGTAGTCTTGATGGTCAAATCCTGTGTCTTGCTGAACGTCCATTTCGCATAGTCGAAACCCTCCGGCATCTTATAGCCGCTCTCGCCTGGCGTGCCATACTGACCGATGAGCCACTTCTTGAAATACTCGAAGTCGTGCTTGTTATTAGCCTCGTCGTGCATAAATGTGCGCAGCGTGATGCTATGGATGGTCTTCTTGCCATCGCTCATGATCTCCACCCACATATCATAGCCATTGAGCTTTCCCTTGAATTTCGCCTTAGAAGTGAATTTCGGAGAGGAAGTCAACTCGAAACCCTTGTTGATGAGCGCCTGGTTCATCTCTGATGGAGTCATTCCAAGCGAAAGTCCCATCATCGATACATGTCCGTTTACTAACTGCGCATTTGCACTGATACTCATTGCAAGCAGCAATGAAGCTATTGTATATTTTATCATTAGTCTAACTAGCCTCCTCGATGGGGAGGTACTTTTTTGTCGTTTAACTTTTATTCTTATTAGCGAGGAGTTTTGCTTGTATCCTCGCGCTTTTCTTTTTGTAGAGCTTTATCTGCTTGCTCGTGGCATACCCTTGTTCTTTGTAAAGAACTTTATCTGCTTGCTCGTGGCATACCCTCTCTCAATCTCCCCCACGAGTGGGGGAGAAGCTGTGGAATAAAGTTTCCTATGAATTTTCAGGCTAAATTCTAAATCCTTAATCCTTAATCCTAGATCCTTAATCCTTAATCTTTAATCTCTAATCCCTAATCTTTAATCTCTAATCCGTAATCCGTAATCCTCACCTGAAGTTGCGAAATACTTCCAGAGAGGTGCCACCATTTGCGCCTGGTGGAAGATACCCTGTTCGAGCATTTCGAATACCTTCTCGCGAGACTCGAAATAAACCTCGAGATCCTCGGTCTCATCAAACTGAGTGTCACCAATTCGCTCGACACCCTCGGCGAGGAAGCAATGCGTGAAGTTGTTGTTGCTGCTCGAGTTTGGAGCAATACGCATCAGCTGAGTCCACTTGCCACCGCCAAAACCAGTTTCCTCCTGCAGCTCTCGCTGTGCAGCATGCAGAGGCTCTTCACCTTTCTCCACTACACCTGCAGGTATCTCGGTGGATACTTCACCCACCGCCTGGCGCCACTGACGCTCGAGGATGATTTTGCCCTCCTTGGTGATAGCAATGATGTTGATCCATTCAGGATATTCCAACACCCAATATTCATCGTTGATGTTGCCATTTGGCAGTTGAACCTTGTCTCTGCGGGCGGTGAGCCAAGGACGCTTTATGATGTATTCAGAAGACAGAGTCTTCCATTTCATTTCCTCATCTGATCTCATTGTAACAATGTATTTGTAATATTTCTTTTGGCGATTTCCTTGTCAAGTGGATTTTCGTCTACTTTATTGTTGTCGTTGATATTCTGCACTTTAGCAAATCCTGCTTCAAGTAACTCTTCGTAGTTATCCACCTTACCAGCAATTAGTCGGCATGGCACCTTTGCCTCCAGACAATGTTCCAAAATCACACTTGGAAGCTTACCCATCAGCGTTTGCTTGTCGGCACTTCCCTCGCCAGTGATCACCTCGTCGGCAGTGTGAAGCAACTCATCGAAATGCAGCAACTCCAGCAACAGTTCAGCACCACTCTGAATGTCGGCATTCATATATTGCATCAGGGCATATCCCAATCCTCCGGCAGCACCAGCTCCCGGTTTGTTGCTGCAATCGAAATCGTAGTGTTTCTTGCTCATCTCGGCAAATTTAGCAGCTCTTCGCTCCAGTTGCTCCACCACATCCGGCGAAGCTCCTTTCTGCGGAGCAAACACCCTTGCTGCACCATTCTCACCCAGCAGCGGATTGTTGACATCGCTGGCAATCATAATACGGATGTTGTGCTGCTCAAAGATAGGGGCTATCTGCTCGAAAAGCTGGTGTGGCTTTCCGAAGGAGAACTTGTCGATAAGTGCGCGAAGCATACCAATTCCACAATCGCTTGTCGCAGTACCACCCAGTCCGACAATGAGCTGCGTGCATCCACGACGGATAGCATCAGCAATCAACTGTCCTGCACCGTAGCTGGTCTCGCGAAGTGTATCTCTTTCCTCCACAGGAACCAGCGACAGACCAATGGCCTGTGCCACCTCGATGATAGCCAGGTCGCCTTTAACAGCATATTCTGCATCCACCGAGCGCATCAGCGGGTCCTTCACGCGAACCTTCACTTTTTCAGCACCCAGCGCATTTGCAAACGCCTCCAGCATACCATCTCCGCCATCGCTGACTGGTATCTGCACGAGTTCATCGGCAGGGAACGCCTTGGCAGCAGCTGCATTCGCCTCGCTGCTGGTGAGACATCCCTTGAAACTATCAATAGCTAAAATTCTTTTCATTTCTTCCAGTCACTATAGATGCAATTGGTCTGTGAAGTCATAGTAACGTTGAGCTTCTTACCCTTAACTTCCCTCTGAGCAGACATATGAGTAGTTACACTGCGCTGATAGTCGTTCGTAAAGAAAGTATAAGTGTTGTCGAGCTTCATATTCAACAAGTTGCTTGAATTGGAAGTACTAGCAAAATTTATTACAGCACCACTCGTCTTAGTAGGAAGGATAATGCTGGTGCAAGTAGATTCGATGATACCCTCGCCAGCCTGCTTAGGCATACTCATTTCGATGGTCTGTCCTTTCTCGATAGGCTTTCCGTAGATTGAGTTGTTGAGAATAGCCAGCAAATGCTCCTTGGTGTATTGTTGCACTACAGCTTTAAGGAACTGCTCACGTGTCATAGTAATCTGCAGGGCAGGCTTTTCATTGAAAGTCTTGTCGGCCATATTAGCATAGGCAAGAAGAATCTCCTTATAGTTTACCACATCGATAGGCGTGCCATTCTTATCCAGTTGGAAGAGTATAAGATGAGCAGCCTGCTTCATACTTGTTTCGACAGCAGAAGTGATTTCGTCGCTCTTACCCTCACCGTTGGTAACCTTGATGTCCTTATAGCAGAATGACTGAACGAATCCAGAGTCGTTTTTTTCACGGATTTTCATTCCATATTTATAGTTGATATTCATATCCATGCTATAAGAGTTATCCTCTGCAAAGACATGAGTAACAATATTCTGGCTATAGGCAACAGAGTCGCCCACGTGAAACTGAGGTTTCACTATATAGCTTTGGGCAAAAGCAGGAATAGTGGCTGCTATTGTAAATAATGTGATAAATATCTTTTTCATAGTGCAAATATACGAAAGTTTTTGTATATTTGCAGATAATCAATAAATTAATTAAGACAGAATAATATTATGGGACCAATAAGTTGGATAATCGCGGGTATTGTGGCTGGATTTATCGCCAGCAAGTTGATGGACGGATCAGGCAAGGGTTGCCTTGTTGATCTTATCCTAGGTATTGTCGGTGCTAGTTTTGGTGGCTGGCTGATGAGCCTTGTTGGAATTTCCGGCAATGGTGGCTTTATTGCCAACATCGCTGTGGCAGTTGTAGGTGCTGTTGCTATCCTTTGGATTTTCAATAAATTGTTCAAGTAAATGACTCGGGAGGAAGGAATCTTTGAGGTTTCAAAGTTCCTGGATTCTACCGTAAAGGTGTGCATGGGCATTTCCTATAAAGATTCGACCCTGTAAGGTGTCGCACAGATCTCATTCGCGGATGTTGTACGAACGCTTACAGGGTCGAGTTATCTTGTAGTCTAACCTAGATAATTCATAGATATTCTACTTGGGAGTAATTAAAAATCTTCTCGCCCACTCGTGGGAGAGATAAGAGAGAGGGTATGCCACAAGATTAAGCAACAAAGCTAATTAAGAATTAGCAAATAAACCTTGCTCGTGGCATACCCTCTCTCAGTCTCCCCCACGAGTGGGGGAGAAGCAGTGGAATAAAGTTTCCTATGAATTATTCAGGCTAAAACATCCTCCCCTTCGGGGAGGCTTGGTGGGGTTTACTCTTTCATCAAGAAAGCCTTGAAATCCTCAAAGCTGTTCTTCATTTCAATGTTCTTCTTCTCGCCACGCATGAAGGCCTGAAGACGCTCTGGGATTGCAACATCACCACCGATGATAGCATCAACTTTCTCCTTGAATTTAGCAGGGTGAGCAGTCTCGAGGAAGACACCCGTCTCGCCTGGCTTCAATCCTTCCTTCAGTGCACGATAGCCGCAAGTACCATGAGGATCAAGGATATAGCCTGTTTCGGCGAAGCACTGCTTCATAGTCTCCTGAATCTGTTCGTCGGTATAGGTAGCACCGCTGATGAGCGAAGTAATCTTCGCATGATCACCCTTGAAAAGATCGTAGATACGAGCGAAGTTAGAAGGATCACCTACATCCATCGCATTTGCCAGTGTCTGCTTAGAAGGCTTTGGTTCATACTTTCCGCTCTGCAGATATTTGTAGAAGATATCGTTGGCATTGTTGGCTGCAATGAAGCGCTTTACAGGCAGACCAGATACCCAGCCGAAGATACCGGCGCAGATATTTCCGAAGTTACCAGAAGGTACACATACTACCATGTTATCAGCCTTGCCCAACTTCTTTAACTGTGCGTAAGCATAGAAATAATAGAATGCCTGTGGCAAGAAGCGAGCCACGTTGATACTGTTGGCTGAAGTAAGCTTCATGTGCTTGTTGAGTTCCTCATCCATGAAGGCGTTCTTTACAAGTGCCTGACAGTCATCGAATACACCATCCACCTCGATAGCGGTGATATTCTTGCCGAGGGTAGTAAACTGACTCTCCTGAATCTTGCTCACCTTGCCCTTTGGATAGAGCACGTACACGCGAATACCGTCAACTCCCAAGAAGCCATTGGCAACAGCAGAACCTGTATCGCCAGAAGTAGCAACGAGCACATTGATCTTGTCAAGTCCTTCCTGCTTTACGAAATACTGCAGCAGACGGGCCATGAATCTAGCGCCTACATCCTTGAAGGCGAGGGTAGGACCGTGGAAGAGTTCAAGAGAATAGATATCCTCCTCAACCTTTACTGCTGGTACATCGAAAGCCAATGTGTCATAAACAATCTGCTTCAAAGCCTCAGCCTCGACATCCTCACCAAACCAAGCCTTAGCAACTTCGTAGGCGATTTCCTGGAAAGAGAGATCCTCGATATGGTCGAAGAATTCCTTTGGCAACTTGTTGATAGTCTCAGGCATATATAAACCCTTGTCTGGGGCGAGACCCTTTACAACTGCTTCGTGCAGAGTAGCCTGAGGGGCCTGCTTGTTTGTACTGTAATATTTCATAATCTATTTACCCACCTCCAACTCCTCCCTATGGGAGGAGAGTTTGAATGGCTTTATTGTTTAATACTTGTTGCTTATCTCATTATATCCCACCTATTCCGTCTTTATACATACCTGTGTTGGAAAAATATGCATATCAGACTCTCCTCCCTTCGGGAGGAGCAGGAGGTGGGTATTTACAATTTCATAAACTCTTCCATGAATTCCTGGAGTACCAGCTGACCGTATTCGCCTTTCACGCAGCTCACCTCGTCATATTCCTGGACAGAATCAGGCTGAATGCCCTTGTACCAGAAGATGAAAGGAACATCTTCCTTCACGTGTGTGCGAATCTCTACAGGAGTAGGGTGGTCGGGAAGAATAGCAATGGCTACAGGCTCATCCCAATTGACAACCTCTTTGTAGATTGTCTCAATCACACGATGGTCGAGATACTGGATAGCATTGATCTTTAAGTCGAGGTCGCCGTCATGACCAGCCTCATCGGATGCTTCCAGGTGCAGATAAACAAAATCCTGCTTCTTCAGCGCATCAATAGCAGCCTGTGCCTTACCTTCGTAGTTGGTGTCGGCTAAACCAGTAGCTCCTGGTACCTTGATGATGTCCAGACCGGCATAGTGACCAATACCTCTGATGAGATCTACGGCAGAAATCACACTACCCGTCTTGATCTGTGGGAAGAGCTGCATCAAGGTCTGCATACTAGGGCGATAACCGCCACTCCAAGGCCAGATGCTGTTGGCAGGGCGCTCGCCCTTGGCAACTTTCTCCTTATTATATGGATGCTCACTGAGCAACTCCTGTGATTTCAGAATTAATTCGTTTACTAAGTCGGCAGTTTCCTTACCGCTCATGCGAACCTCACCTGTAGGCTTTCCATCCAGACCAATGATAGGCTCGTGCTGATCTTCCCAGCCTTCCTCGCTCTTTACCAGCAGAGGCTTCCATTCCTCGTTTGGATGATCGTGAGGAGGTGCACAGACGATGTGCTTGCTGGCATACTTGATAACGAGCAGATGGCGATACTGAATACCAGTGATGAACTTCACACGGTCGTTGCCCAGTTTCTCGTCGAGATACTTCATCAGTATATCACCATTCTCGGTAGAGAGGTTTCCACCATTGTGAGTGATGATACGGCCATCCTGCAGTGTGATAACGTTACAGCGGATTGCCATATCCTCAGGAGCCATCTCATAGCCGATAGAAGCAGCCTCGAGTGGTCCACGACCTTCATATACCTTATTTAAATCATAGCCCATGATGGCTGTGTTGGCCACCTCGGAACCTGGCATAAAACCATCAGGAACTGTAACCAGCCTACCTGTTTTACCTTCCTTAGCAAGAAGGTCCATATATGGAGTTTGTGCATATTGTAGCAATGTCTTTCCACCCAGTCTTTCAACAGGATGGTCGGCCATGCCGTCGCCTAATATTATTATATGTTTCATATCCTATTAAATATTAGCAATACTCATTACGTTAGCGAATACACCGGCAGCTGTTACATCAGCTCCCGCACCATATCCCTGAATCAACATAGGATATTTCTTGTAACGCTCGGTAGTGAGCAATACGATGTTGTTAGAACCTTCAAGATCGTAGAATGGATGATGCTGGTCTACTGTCTTCAGCGCAACGTTTGTCTTGTCGCCATCGAGTGTGGCAACAAAGCGCCAGCGCTTGCCTTCTGCCTCGAGCACCTTGCGGCGTTCCTCGAAATCTGCATCGAGCTCTGGCAATTTCTTCCAAAAATCCTCTACGCTGCCCTCGAAATACTCGCTTGGCACAAAGAGGTTCTTCTCAACATCCTCCTGACTGATCTTGTAACCAGCCTCACGACTCAGAATAACGAGCTTGCGAACTACGTCAGTTCCGCTCAGGTCGATTCTTGGATCTGGCTCAGAATATCCCTGCTCCTTGGCTCTCTTCACAGTCTCAGAGAAAGGAACATCAGCTGCGATCTCGTTAAAGATAAAGTTGAGCGTACCACTCAATACTGCCTCGATTTTCAGGATCTTATCACCCGAGTTGCGCAGGTCGTTGATAGTTCCGATGATAGGAAGGCCAGCACCTACGTTGGTCTCAAAACGGAACTTCACGCCTCTTGACAAAGCAGTGCGCTTGAGTTTGAGATAGTTGTCGTAGTCGCCGGATGCAGCAATTTTGTTGGCGGCAATCACAGAGATGTTATGTTCGAGCAAGCTCTGATAGAGGGCAGCCACATCCTTGCTGGCTGTACAATCCACAAACACACTGTTGAAGATGTTCATGTTCAGAATGCTGTCGCGCAACTTCTCAGGACTGCTAGGCTCTGATTTCTTCAGTTCCTCGCGGAAATTATCGAGATTCAAGCCATCACGGTCGAAGATCGCATTGCGTGAAGAGGCGATACCTACCACATTGAGCTTGAGCTGATTGCGCTGCTTCAACTCCTCATACTGACTCTTAATCTGCTCGATGAGCTTACCACCCACAGTACCCACACCACAGATAAAGAGGTTGAGCACCTTATATTCAGAGAGGAAGAAGCTATCGTGAAGCACGTTGAGCGACTTTCTCAAACTGTCCTCCTTCACAACGAAAGAGATGTTGGTTTCACTGGCACCCTGAGCACAAGCGATAACGCTGATACCACTTCGTCCAAGAGTTCCGAAAAGCTTACCGGCAATACCTGGAGAGTGCTTCATGTTCTCACCTACGATAGCGATGGTGGCAAGACCATGCTCCACATGCATTGGGAACATAGCACCATCCTCGATTTCGGCGGCGAATTCCTCGTTGAGCACCTTTACAGCCTCGTCAACATCCTCCTCACGAACACCAATAGAGGTTGAGTTCTCTGAAGAAGCCTGAGAAACCATGAATACGCTGATACCATTGTCGGCAAGCTTGGTGAAGATGCGGCGGTTAACACCAATCACACCCACCATACTCAGACCAGTGACATTGATAAGCGCAGTACCCTTGATAGAACTGATACCCTTGATAGGCTTCTTATCATCCTCGATTTTATCCATGATGATAGTGCCAGGATTCTCAGGGTTGAAGGTGTTCTTAACTCGGATAGGAATATTCTTGATACAAACTGGATAGATGGTAGGAGGATAAACCACCTTTGCACCGAAGTTACAAAGCTCCATAGCCTCCACATAACTCAGTTCGTTGATAGTATAAGCGGATGAAATCACACGAGGGTCGGCAGTCATAAAGCCATTCACATCTGTCCAGATCTCGAGCACTTCAGCATCGAGGGCTGCAGCAATGATTGCAGCAGTATAGTCACTTCCTCCACGACCGAGGTTAGTAACCTCATCAGTGTCGCGGTCGCGGCTGATGAAACCAGGAACGAGTGATACACGAGGCAAGTCACTGAAAGTATCCTTCACCAGTTGGTTGGTGAGATCGCTGTCGAGCACATTCTTGCCATTCTTCTTGCGTTCTGTCTTAATGAAATCGCGTGAGTCGAACCATTTGGCACCTCTTACAAGGGTAGCCACGATATTGCTGGAAAGACGCTCGCCATAAGAAACAATGGCGTTCTGTGTCTTCTCGCTCAAGTCGTGTATAAGGTACACACCATAATAAATACTCTTCAACTGGTCGAAGAG
>REGX01296763.1_pt1 | contig 12285 bp, 8 predicted proteins | sample 2276321 | NCBI WGS metagenome assembly REGX01 (sample SAMN08335021, study PRJNA423103) | bovine gut metagenome | biome: bovine gut metagenome; feature: rumen; material: feed digesta; isolation source: rumen digesta from from 15 high feed efficiency cows and 15 low feed... | host: Bos taurus ... | reverse complement strand
CCATTGCTCATGGACATCTATGAGTGCACTCTCAATGCCGATGGCTCAATCACAGCAGGCAATACTTCTATTGACCACAAGACAAGTACCCAGTATAGCACTACCGAGGTAATATCGTCGATTGAGCTTAATCCTGAGAAGATCTACAAGATTGCAATCTACAATGACTATTCTCGACTCTATGAGATTGGTTTCCGCATGCCTCTTGAGACAGTGGCTACTCCTGTGGCTACCGAGGCCACTAAGATTGGTGCCACTAGTTTCATAGCCAACTGGCTACCATGCGAGGGCGCTTTGAACTACACACTGCGTGTGCAGCCGGTTGTTGCGCAAGGCCTCTTTACCGAGACGTTTGCTAAATGTGAAACCGCCGGTTCGCAGAACATCGCTAACAAACTTGATGAATATACCGACAATGCCGGCTGGACCGGTTCTTCGGTCTACAGTGCCGTGGGTGGACTTCGCCTAGGTACTGGTGCTAATGTGGGTAGTATTACCACTCCAGCTATCGACCTGAGCACCTCGCCAGGTAAAGTGTATGTGAAGTTCAGCGCTAAGACTTTCACTAACAATAGTGGTAAGAGCGATGCCGATTGCGAGTTCAAGATTTCATGTGGCGACGCTAGCGAGACAGTTGTAATTCCTGGTGCTGAAGAGAATAGCTACATGGTGGCTCTTGATTGTGCTTCGGCAGCTGGACAAAATATTAAGTTTGAAACAACTGCTGGTGGCAAGCGTGTGATTGTTACTAAGGTTGAGATTTATAACACTGAGCCTGCTACCGGTGCCGCTGTTGAGCCTATTATCATTACTAATATTGCCGACACCACAGCCTATGCCGTTACAGGTCTCTTGCCTGAGACTAGCTATAGCTTCGATGTGAAAGCAATCTACGATCCACAAGTGTTTGGCAAGGCCGAATCAAGCTGGAGCAACATGATCTTCTTCAAGACATTGAGCGCGTCTGGAATAGTTGGCGATGTTAATGGCGATGGTGAAGTAACTGGTAGTGATGTTACCGCACTTTATAACGCAATTCTTTTCAACGACTTCAGCGCGATTGTCAATGGTGACCAAAACGGAGATGGTGAAATCACAGGTAGTGATGTCACGGCAGTCTACAACATTATATTGGGACTGTAGGCAGTGCTCTAGACATTAAATGAAAAGAGGAACGGGACTGAGCCTGTTCCTCTTTTCTTGTTCTGTTATATTATAATTATTGATTCGATTCTTTTACTCTGGCACGACGAAAAAAGAGAAATTCACTTTGCCATAGGTGCGCAACTGCGTGAACTGCGGCAGGTGGCTGAAGTCGTTGGTACGGGAGTGCTCCACCACCACCATGGTGCCAGGCTTTACCATCTTGCTCTCAAGGATGAGACGGGGCAAGTCGGGAAGCTGTGGCAGGTCGTAGGGTGGGTCGGCAAAGATGAGGTCAAATTGCTGCGTGCACGAGGCAATAAAGCGGAACACATCGCCTTTCACTTGGCGCAGATTTTTCTCGCCAAGTTTTTCTTTCACCTTACTAATGAAGTTGTACTGAGTGGAAGCCTTCTCCACGCTCGTGACGCTGGCGCTCCCACGCGACAGGAGCTCAAAGCTGATGGCTCCGGTGCCTGAGAACAAGTCGAGTGCTACAAGTCCGTCGAAGTCAACTAGATTATTGAGCACATTAAACAGGTTCTCGCGGGCCATGTCGGTGGTGGGGCGAGCTGTGATGTTGCCGGGCACGTCAAAGCGACGACGTCCATATTTTCCACTAATTATTCTCATAGAGCGCTAGCAAGATTAAATTAAACGGAATAGAGGCAGCGTTGCGACTCACAGCCAGAGCTTGAGCAGGAATGACCTCGGGCATAGCATATTTCAACCACTGCCGTAGATTTTGTGCCAGCTGCTGTCGCAATTCGTTGTCGCCACTGGTCAGAAACTTGTCGCTATTGTTGTTCATTTTGCAACTTTGCCAAGCATTGAGCACAAAGTAGGCGAGGTCGTCGAGGGTGCGGTATCGCAATGTGTTAGCAAGTAGCAATTTTCCTTGCCTGGTAGCTACCACATGCGCTTCACTTTTCTCAACCAGCACATGCATGCAACCATTTTCCTCGGCGTAGGCACTGTGGCAGTAGTGGCACAGTGGCGCTAAGTGGTGAAGCAGGGTGGGGGAGTTGAAGGTGCGTTGCAAGAAGGGCACAACCGCTTGTGGCACATCGCTAGCAATCACGGCATCAAGTCCTTTAATAGAGCTGGTGAACACCTCGCCATCCACGCTCGAGAACGACTCTTCAAGCACGCGCTTAGCAAGGCCTGCCTCAGCAACCTCTTGTGGCATGAGCGCAAAATGCTGAGCGTGAAGCTCTATAATGCAACTATTGAACTCCTCAAGCAGGAACGGGTTGTCATAGACCGCGTTTTCCAGTTCCTTGCACCACTCATCCTGGTTACTGGCATTTATTAATATTTGCCCCACGGTGGCAGGTTCATTGCCACGTGGATGATAAATCATATAGCTCAGTCGCTGGGCATCGATGTCGATTACCAGCGACTGTTGCTGTGTGAGTGATGTGTTATTGTCGTGAATCATTAGAGTGAGTGCTTTTTTAAGAGATTGCAAAATTAACAATAAATTTTGAATTTTGCACTAAATCCTTAATCTCACTCCTTAATCTCACTCTCGAAACATTGCCACAAGTGGCGTGAACACAAGGATAAGAGTTACTATTGCGGCTATAGTGGTATAGACGAGGTCGCGGATGGTGATAACCGATGTGTCGCTAAAGAATAGCAGCCATGTCCACACTCCGGCACACACCAGCACCGCCGCCACGTAGAACCCCCATGCCATGTGCCTGGCGCTGTTGTCTTGCTTGGCTGGCAACTTGTTCAGCACGCGAGGTGTGAACCACTCGTTGGTGTTCTCTTGATAAGACTGCTGCTTGAGCAACTTGTTCAACTCAACATCTATTTTGTCTTTTTTCTCTTTCATAGTTGGTCGGTTTTGAGCATTTTTGTCATCTTCTCTTTAGCACGATGCAGGTGCGACCGCAGTGTGCTCTGGTTGATGCCGGTGATTACCGCTATGTTTTTCATGGGCAGGTCATCAATGTAGAAAAGCGTCACCACAGTGCGCTCTATCTCGCTAAGATGCGACAGTGCCACCTTTACATCCATCTGAGCCTCGGTGGCTGCGGTGCCGGCTTCGCTCACTGGCTGAGCGACAAGTGTGCTGATGTCGCTTGTTTCGTGCATGCTGCGCTTGTAGCTATAGAACTCGTTGTAGCCTATGCGATAGAGCCATGTGCTAAACTTCGACATGCCCCTGAAACTGCGTAGTTCAATATAGGCCTTGATAAACGTTTCTTGCGCCAAGTCGTCGCTCAAGTACTCATCGCCCAGAGTCAAGTTCATGAAGAACCGTCGCAATCGTGGCTGGTAGGCCTCGACGAGTGTCCCGAAGGCTTGCCGGTCGTCGGCAAGCACACATCGGGAAATCAGTTTTAGTTCTTCAATTTTACTTAACATCGCTGGGGATTACTATTTCAAGATGGTCTATTACCTGAGGGGCTCGTTTACTTGCTGGCTGGCATGCATGCTGCCTAGGTCTTGAGGCATGGGTGGCACGGAGCCTTGATAGGGCTCTTGTTGCTGTGGCATGGGAGGCACGGGCACTTGTTGTTGAGCCTGTTGTGTCCATTGCTGCTGTTGCCAGTACTGCTTCATGCTCTGCTGAGTTTGATAGGTGGTGAAAAGCTTCCACATGCCAATGAACACTATTATCAGCATCAGCGCTGCCATTGCTTCGGCATTATTAATCAAGAAGAAGAGCATCAGGCACAAGCCCACTGCGGTGGTGATGAAGCCACTCTTGTAGGGTGCCCAGTCGGTGATGTTGTTCAGTGGATTAGAGTTGCCTGCCTGCATCACTGCCGGGGCATTAGTTGTGCTGGCATCGTTGCTGGGGGTGATTTGGTTGATATACACGGTGGTGGGTTGTGGCACATGGGGGGTACGCTTGCCGTAGAACTCGTTGGGTAGCGGATAGCCTGCCTGGATGGCGCGATCCACTGTCTTGTACTTGCGGCGACGATGCATGTAGTAGAACAGTAGCGCCAGGAACACTACCGTTATTGTTACCCAACCAAAGGTGATGCAAATGTCGCGTGCCAGTTCCATGCCATCTTGAACAGGGTTGTATTCCTCCCTATAGAAGTGATTGCTACTTTCGCCGTCAACGTTTTCGTCAACATCGGCCATGCCGTCGATACTGAGCAATGTGTCGTCGAGGTGCTCGCTCACGATGCGGCTCACGTCACCAAATTTTACTTCCACCTGCTTGCCGTCGTTGTCGCGCACTACAATGCCATGCTTGGTCATGGTAACTCGTGAGGTGGCGCTGTCGGATAATGTTTTATCTTCAGCTGTCATTTGCTCGGTGGTGTCGGGTTTAGCGACGGCTTTTTTGTGAACCCGGGCACTTGCCGCTGGCGCTATTGCCAGCAATGTCACTAACAGTAAAATAATTGTCTTTTTCATATTTTTATAGGGTGTTTTGTTTTTATACTCTTAACATTTATTTTTTAGGAATTTCACGTCAAAATTAATTGTTTTCATGTATTAGACGCAACAACTCACCCAAAATGTTGCATCAAGCCATGATTTTTTTTTCAAAGATTATTAAGGTCTAATAGTTGTCAGTAGCCAGTTTCGTTTTTTTAAAGACAATTACGGACTAATGATTCGTGCGTTAGATGGGTTTTATTAAAGACAAAAATGCGATTAAGCGAGACAAAGTTTTAGCCACAGCTAAAAACCTTGCGAGCGTGAGCATTTTATTTAATTGCTGGTATAACTTTTTTCAGACACTTACTAACAATTACTAACTAACAATTATATTAACCCTCGCAGCTTGGTCCTTGATGAAGAGTGTCAATTCGTGAAAATTAGTGGTTACTAAACAAGAATCGCTCCCCGTCATGCGAGAGGAGCGACTCTTGTTATTAATTAGTTTTAATTAGTCAAACTGAAGTTTTATTTAAAAACTTTCTTCACTGTAGTGCGGCTACCGTCGCTGTAGCGAGTGACGATGATGTTCACGCCCTGGAATGGAGTCTTGCTCATCAAGCCAGTCGAGTTTACATAGTAGACATCAACCACGTCACGGCTGCCATCAATGCGATTGATAGCGGTGATGACATTGCCGTCACCGGCAGTGAAGTTCAACGGGTAAATAACAAAATTACTGCTTGCGTCGCGGTTGATGTCCTTGAGGTGACCATAGGTGCTACCTTCGGTACGATTAACAACAGCTACGAAACGGTAAGGAGTACCCACAGCGGGTGTCTGAGTGCCTTCAGCGTTATAGCTCCAGTCAACTGTTAGAGCACCACTAATTTGGCTGTCGTTGTCGGGAACAACAAATGTGTTGTTGCCATCCCACTCGGCATAGGTGATTTCACACACCTCCTGAACCTTAGGATTCATGAAGAAGTAGTAGGCTGTTTGACCTTGGCGAACACCCTCAGCACCCTTGCTGTCGTCGGTGAGGTTGAGGTTAGACTCAAGGAAGTTGGCAGTGCAGTACAAGTTCTTGACGTATCCAGCATCGCTGCCTGTGCTCAGAGTGTAGACATTGTCAACAGGCAACACCTCGATGGTGTAGTTCAAGTCGTTAATGTAGCGTCCTGTCAAGCTTCCTGAGGCAATGGTCTTACCCACAGCATTTTCGAGCAAAGACTGGATGCCGTTGGTCTGTGTGGGCTCAGGGAACTTGAGCAACACCCAGTTGCTTTGATCCCAGTCGCCCTTGCGTTGCCAGTACTCGTTCTCAGTTGCACGCTCCTTCATGTAGTCAATTTGACCATCCTTAATCTCGGTAGCGTCAATCGAAGCATCACCTTGGTCTTTACACCACAGCAAGCCCTTGTCGGCAGCGGCATATACAGCCACAAGCTCATCGCTAATAGTATAAGTACCCACAGTTCCATTACGCTCAAGCTCGGCAAGAGAAATACCACCCAGGGTAGTGAATATTGTGGACGCTGTCCAGCTGCTAGTCTTTCCATTATCACCAATACCTTGAACTTGAACCTCATAGGTGGTCTCTGGTGTCAAGCCATCGATTGTGTAAGGACTAGTAACATTATTGACATAAATCCACTCGCCTTCTGAACCTTTATAAAGACCCAATGCGTCAATTAGCATAAAATCTTCATCTGAACAGTCATAGTGGCGGAAACCAATATACCCCGCTTTGCCTGCATATTGGCTCAAGTCTATTGTTACTTCAGTCCATGATGTTGATGCCGGCGAGTACATATCCTCAGTAACTGGCTGGAAACTTGAAATATCAGTTCCTGAAGTTGATACATATATACGATATTTTTCTTGATAACTGCCATCATCCATAATGTAATATTTAAGCGTACCGCCAAGATCTTCAATTTGTGGACTTATCATCCACTGGTCAGGAGTTAGGGCTGTACTATTTTGCCAACTTCTTGACATGGCAACATATTGGCCATCATAAGCAGTGTAACTGCTATTACGAAAGTTTGTTGGATCAAACTGTCTCCAGTTGTTTCCATCACCATCAGTATCTACTAGTGTCCATTCGTTAAGACCATTCTCAAAACTCTCAAAGAAAGGTGTTGAATTCTCTTGTTCAACATACACTCGATAACGTAAGTTCCACCCTACATTATTCTCGCCCGAAGTCCAAGTTACCTCGGCGGTGGTAGTAGTTGGGTCTACATTAGTTATAGCAGGCATTCCCAATGGATTGAGCGGTGTTTTAAAGCCAATCTCAAGCAGGTCTGGATAAGAACCGCCACCAGTCAATACCACTTTATAAATCTTGCTGGCGTCGATTGTTGACGATGTGATAACATTTGGGCTACTTGAACTGCAATTGCCAGTCTTTGTGTCGGTAGCGGTTGTTGCGGCAGTAAGAGTGCCATCACTACCTTTTGTACATTCATAGATAGCTAAAGTGGCATTGGCATTTCCATCCTTAATCATAGATTTAACTTGTGTGCAGTTTGTCACGTAGAAAATCTGGTTGCCATTTCCATAGATAGAATAACCACCACTAGTAAAGTAAGAACCATTACCAAGGAATATGTCGGTAGCAGACCAAGTGTTACTGTAGCCTTTCAAAGATTTAGTCTCTAGCCAGTTTTGGCTAGCATCGGCTTGCAGAGCGCCATAGTTGGAGACGGTAAGCCATGCACAAGCATCGTCGGCGTACTCGGTGTATTTGTAGATACTACTCATGCCACTGACAGTGGCACCTGCCTCGTCGATAGTGGCATACTTAGCGATGTTAAGGTAAGCATCGCTTGCAGTACCACCATTGCTGATACTTGCATTCAAGTTTACAATTTGACTTGCTGCGCCATCACTGGCTACTGTTACCGTGCCGGTATAGTCGCCTTCTTCCTCGGCAGTGAAGTTAACTGTGACATTCACCGCATTAGTCTCGCTAATGCTTGAAGCAGGAATAGTAGCCGAACCAAGAGCGAATGCTCCACTTGCATCATTGAGGGTTAGAGTCACATCCTCGTTGATAAAACGACCAGTAACAGCAAATGTTTTAGTTCTATCACTATCGGTAAACGAAAGTGCCGATGGGCTTACTACCAGCGTTGGCGTTGCGGCTTGTGCTGTGCCAGTGATGGGCACGGTTACCGAGCTTGCGCCGTTGCTGCTCAGGGTGAGGGTGGCATTGGTGGTGCCTGCCGCGATAGGAGCGTAGGTCACAGTGATTGTGCCACCGGTCGTGGTGAGCGAAGTATTGTCGATGCTGTAAACATTGGCTCCGCTAATCGACGCAGTGATGTTCTGAGTCAGGTTAGTACCGGTCACGGTAACTGCCTGAGTGTAGGTGCGAGTAGCGTAGGCACCGGTAAAGGTCACCGATGTTGGGTTGGCGGTGATTGTGGGGCCTTGTGCCGTACCTGTGATGGGCACTGTCACGCTGCTTGCGCCGGTGCCTGTGGTGGTGAGCACGAGGTTGGCGGTCGATGTGCCACCGGCGGTGGGAGCCCATGTCACGGTAACGGTGCGTGATGCCGAGCCGTTGCTGCTTGTGATTGTTGTGGGCGACACGCTGTAGAAGCCGTTGGCATCGCCACTGATTGCTGCGGTGATATTGCCTTGCAGGTTAGTACCGGTCACGGTCACGGTCTTGGTGTAGGTGGTGCCACTGTTGCCGGTGAAGCTCAGGCTAGTGGGGTTAGCGGTGATTGCAGGGGCGGTGTAAACACCCTTACCGGTGAGCGAAACAGTCACGCTCGAGGCATTGCTGCTGGTGAGAGTCACGGTGCCGGTGTAGGTTTGCGACACATTGGCAGTGGGAGCGAATGTTACGGTAACTGTTGCACTCGCGCTTCCGTCGCTGTTTTTAGAGATTGATGTTTTGTCGATAGTGTAGTTATTTCCACTCTTGCTTAGGGAGATATTATCCTTAAGGTTCTCACCAGTGACGGTGAAAGTTTGAGTAGTAGTAGTTCCAGCGGTCACATTACCAAAGTCGATGCTGGTGGGAGTGGCAGTGATAGTGGGACCACTTGTGGCTCCTAAGATGTATTGGATACCTTTTATAGCATTGATTTTGCCGTGAGTTCCAAAAGTTTTTGCTCCATGTCCCGCGCCATTGGTCCACTGGTCGGTGTCCCAGGTGGCAGCCATTACCTCCTTGATATAATCGGGCGTTGGTGTCTTGCCTGCCTCAACACATGCCTGCAACCATTGAGCTATGATACCTGAAGCGCAAGGTGTTGCCATCGAGGTCCCTTCCATAGCGGCGTAGGGAGAAGTGCTACTATTTACTACAAGGTCACTGTTGTAATTGCTACCGTAATAGCTGTAGTCGTCGACCGATGTCGTGTGATAGTGGTTCACGCCAGCCACGATGCGAGCACCGGGAGCGTTGATGTGAGGTAGGGCTGTTCCCAAAGGCCCATATCCGGCAGTCTGCCAACTTGAGAACGAAGCGTGATCGCCAATGTTGGGATAATCGCTACTATAATCATGTGATGTGCCGTTATAGTCAGTTATTGAATTCTTTGTGACATAGGCACCTACCGAGATGACCTTGCTGTAGGTAGCATTGTCGCTCACTGAGCACTCGTCGTTACCTTGAACAAGGTTGTAACTATTAGCATAGGTACTACTCAAATTTAAGTCGGTACCGAACCAGCAATAAGTATTTTCCCACATGTCAATGATGGTTGAAGAATTAGTGCTAGTGGGATAAACTGACACACATAAGGCATAATTACTTGTTGCAACAGATCCACTCGTGCTACCACTTGTCGTTTGCATTATTGGTGCATATATTTGCCAATAATATTTGTTGTTAGAGTCTTGTGTGCGAGTAATTCTAATTTTTCCATAATCGCCATATTGATTAGACCAACTAGTGCTTGAGTTAAAATATTGTGCCAAACCTGTGCTTCCGGTAAGGCTTATTGTTGTTCCAGTAGTGTATGCGTCACTTGAATAGACAATTGCGCCAGTATTGACATTTACTACATGAAATCTCAATGAAGTAGCTACATTTGCGGTGCGGGCATAAGCCGTTATAGTTGGCATATATAATTGATAATTACCATCAGCATTAGAAAAAGAACGCTGAACGTTAGCTAGCATGGGCTTGCTACTTGTTGAAGTCCCACTAGCATACATGCCACCACCATTAGAAGTTCCCATCTCAACAAATGTATTAGCACGCATTCCATCATTACTTGCGGCATAGACAATAATGTGGTTATTTCCAGCATATTGATTAACAATACTGGCTATAGTTCCTGTTCCGTCGTGTGGACCAACCTGAGAGCCAAGGCTGAGGCTGATAACACAGGGCTTACCTACTTCGTCGGCATAGTTACAAATGTTCTGAATAGCGGTACCAATCGATGTTGTGTAAAGACTGCTTAAACCTGCAAGCACGAGGTCGGCCTCGGGTGCCATACCGCCATAGGTTGCATTGGCATGATCGTCGGTAACAGTTACTGTGGAGCCATTTACTATTACACTCGAACCACCTGCTGTGGTGCTGGTGTGCGTGCCGTGATCTTCAGCATTCGTGTCGTAGGTGAGGCTGGCAATCTGAGAAGCCGAAGAGTAAGTTGTCAAGCTTGTGCTATTGCTACCACTCAATTTATAAGCACGCTTAATACGCGTGTTGCCGTTCTTGTCCTTAAAAGCGATGTGAGTGAAGTCAATACCAGTGTCGATCACACCAAGGATAACGTCCTTACCAGTGTACTGCTTTGTCAATCCTAGAGCTCGCGCGGCTGCACTATTGCTAATAGCATCACCAGCCTGGGTTACTGAGCGTTGTAGGTCGTTTAGGGGCTGCAAAACCTCGGCAACCTCAATGCCAATGACATTGTCCAAGTCGGCAATTTTCTCAATTTTGTCGGCTGGCAACATCATTGCCGCAAGGTTGTCGTTGAACTTAGTTTGCATTACAGCGCCCATTGCCTCAATGGCACTAAATCCACCACTTTTGACCTTGACGAAAGCCGAGATCATTTCCACTCCGTTCACCATTTCGGCCTCGGCAATTTTTCGGTCGACGCGTTTTTTCATTAATTGCTCGTCCTTGAATAAAATCAAAGAATCTCCAGCTGCCTGCTGTAAGTCGGCAACGGTCCTTTTGTCCTTAAGCCTTGGTAGCTTGATTTCTCCCCTTCGCTCACTTAGGAACATCTGAGTGCCTGCCGACAGCTTATCGATGTTATCGGCAAATGCTATCGATGTCGCGAAGATGGCGACAAGGAAGATTAATAATGATTTTCTCATAAAATTTGGTTATTTAGTTAAACTTTTTTAGGTCAAAAGATATGTTTGGTTATAAACTGCATATTGTGATTTGCAAATTTATGCAATTTTAATATGGCGTGCAATATTTTTGTAACAATTTAGTGCTGAAAAAAAGTCGATTCGTAGTCTGGAAAAAGCCATTGGGTGAAAACCTTTTTTGGGATCGAAGGACCAAGCACGGCTTTTGTGGCTCTCAGCTACCATGAACCAAATGGGTGGTGTGGTGCCCAAGCTGCAGGCATGGATGTTGGCAACCAACGAGACTTGAGCTATTATTTTTTATTGTTAGTGATTGCTGTGGTCAGGCAAGGCTGGTGAGAAGATATTCACAATTTAGTGTGAAGTGTTGCAGTAAATGAAATAATGTATTACTTTTGTTGCACAAAAAGCACAAATAATTTTTAATGATAGAACGTCACATTATCATCGACACTGTTGACCCTGTTGTGTTCTATGGGGTTAATAATAGCAACATTCAGTTAATTCGCAACCTCTTTCCTAAGCTGCGCATGGCGGCTAGGGGCTCGGTTATCACGGTTATTGGCGATGAGCAGGAGACCTTGAAGTTTGAGCACGACATCAAGCAGCTGGAGGAATACTGCGCAACCTACAACACACTGCCCGAGGACGTGATCCTCGATACCATCAAGGGACTTCCACCCAAGGAACTCAAGATGGATGACGTGATAATCTACGGTGTGAACGGCAAGCCCATCAAGGGGCGTACTCCCAACCAGCAACTCATGGTGAAGACTTTCAACGAGAACGATCTCACCTTTGCTCTGGGACCTGCTGGCACCGGCAAGACCTATCTGGCGGTGGCGCTGGCGGTGCGCGCGCTAAAAAATCGCGAGGTGCGCAAGATTATCTTGTCGCGCCCGGCAGTAGAGGCTGGAGAGAAACTGGGGTTCTTGCCCGGCGACATGCGCGACAAGATTGACCCCTATCTGCAACCGCTCTACGATGCCCTTGAGGACATGATTCCTGGTGCCAAGCTAAAGGAATACATGGATGGTAACGTGATACAAATAGCACCACTGGCTTTCATGCGCGGTCGCACTCTCAACGATGCCATCATCGTGCTTGATGAGGCTCAGAACACCACTACCCACCAAATCAAGATGTTCCTCACGCGCCTGGGTATGGGGTCGAAGATGGTGATAACAGGCGATACCACTCAAATTGACCTGCCACGCAGTGTGCGCTCGGGCTTGATTCAAGCCTTGCGTGTGCTTGATGGAGTGAAGGGAATAGGCAAGATTGAGTTTGGCAAGAAGGACATTGTGCGTCACCAGCTGGTGCAACGCATAGTGGAGGCCTATGAGCGTCATGATGCCCTGCTGCAAGCAGGCCTTGAAGAAGAATAATCACCCGCCGCCCCTTTTTTCAAACAATTGCCGGGATTTATTTTCAGACAATTACTAACAAAAATGCGATTAAGCGAGACAAAGTTTT
>REGX01144512.1_pt1 | contig 12297 bp, 8 predicted proteins | sample 2276321 | NCBI WGS metagenome assembly REGX01 (sample SAMN08335021, study PRJNA423103) | bovine gut metagenome | biome: bovine gut metagenome; feature: rumen; material: feed digesta; isolation source: rumen digesta from from 15 high feed efficiency cows and 15 low feed... | host: Bos taurus ... | reverse complement strand
GACATCTGGCTGTGAGTTGTTGTGTATGGGTGAATAACCAAGCTCTTTACGTCAGCTACGTTAGCCAACAAACTGAAGATTTGGAGTGCATCAATAAACTTCCAAGCTGCTTCCTGACCACCCTTGATTTCGAAGGTGAAGATGCTACCACCACCATTAGGGAAGTACTTCTGATAGAGAGCGTGATCTGGATGAGAAGGCAATGATGGGTGATTAACCTTTTCAACATTAGGATTGTTTGCAAGGAATTCTACTACCTTAAGTGCATTCTCAACGTGACGCTCAACACGGAGACTTAATGTCTCAAGACCCTGAAGAAGAATGAATGCGTTGAATGGACTGATAGTAGCACCTGTATCGCGAAGGATCACCGCACGAATACGAGTTACAAAGGCAGCAGCACCAGCTACGTCTGCAAATACAGCACCATGGTAGCTTGGATCTGGCTTAGCCAAAGTAGGATACTTGTCGGCATTTGCCTTCCAGTCGAACTTACCGCCATCTACGATTACACCACCAAGGCTTGAACCATGACCACCAATAAACTTAGTAGCAGAGTGTACTACGATATCAGCTCCGTGCTCCAAAGGACGGATCAAATATGGTGTACCGAAGGTGTTATCTACGATGAATGGGATATTGTGCTTGTGAGCAATCTCAGCTACAGCTTCGAGATTGGTTACATCACTATTTGGATTACCGAATGTCTCGGCGTATATTACTTTTGTATTTTCCTGGATTGCTGCCTCGAGTGCTGTCAAATCGTTAACGTTTACGATAGTATTGGTAATACCCTGAGTAGCCAAGGTGTGAGTGATCAAGTTGAAAGAACCACCATAAAGGTTATCTGCTGCAACGATGTGATCACCAGCCTGTGCAATATTCTGTAAAGCGTAAGTAACGGCTGCTGCACCTGAAGCGACTGCCAAGCCTGCTACACCACCTTCGAGTGCAGCTACGCGATCCTCGAATACACCCTGTGTAGAGTTGGTCAAACGTCCGTAGATATTACCAGCATCGCGAAGACCAAAACGATCAGCAGCGTGCTGAGAATTGCGGAATACGTATGAGGTAGTCTGATAGATAGGTACGGCGCGAGCGTCTGTTGCTGGATCTGGCTGTTCCTGACCTACGTGAAGCTGTAATGTCTCGAAGTGAAGTTTCTTTTCGTTACTCATAATCTTTGTCCTTTCTTTTAATTAATAGTTTTATATGTCGTGATTAATTAGTATCACTTTAACTCATTGTCATTATTTCTAATTGACAATGCAAAGGTACATCGAAAATATGAGTTTTGAAATCGCACAAAGGTGTCATTTTGCATACCACATTCATGGTATGACTATGCTTGAGCCTTCTCTAAGTCCTTCTTTGATTTTGATTTTATTACTAGCCAAACGCCTGAGAATACGAGAATTACAGCTATTCCATGCTTCCATGTAAATACTCCCATTCCAGTAAGAATACTGACGATGACAGATACTATAGGCTGAATATAATTATAGATACTTACCACTGTTGGACGAAGGGTATGTTGACCTTTCATCGTGAGAATATATCCCATAAATGTTCCGAAAAATACGACATAGAATGCTTCCCACCAAGTTTTGGTTGGAACGTTAATCCAATCAATGTCTATAACATGATTTGCGGTAAATGGCCAGATAATTAATGTAGCCCATAAGAACATCCATTTATTGACAGTAATAACATTATATTTCTTGATCAGTTTATTAAATAAGGACAGATATAATGCAAACGATAGTTGAGCACCGAGGCACATTAAGTCACCTCTGATATCACCCACCTTACTTGATACTGCTGCAGCACTAGAAAGAATCAGAATGACAGCTCCGCAGCATCCGATGAAAACTCCTAGGGCTTTCTGTAAGGTAATTGGTTCTTTAAGAATAAAGAAACTTAATACCATTGCAAAAATAGGCATGGATGTAGTAACGATACTCGAATTAATAGGAGAGGTAATACTTAATCCGATAGTGTAGAGACATTGATTACAAACAAGTCCGAAAATGCCTGCGCCTGCAAAAAGTAGGATGTCCTTGATAGGTACATGTTCTTTCTTAACAAATAGCGAGGTTATCCAAAACAATATACAACCACCCATTACACGAAATGATACCATATCAATTCCGTCTAGTCCATGAGTCATTGCATCTTTGCCGATAGGGGCCATTAATCCCCAGAATGCTTCGGCAGTAAACATACTTAAGTGCGCTTGTAAAGCTTTATTGTTTGTCATCCTAATACCTTATTATATATAGCGGGTGCAAAATTACAAATTTATTCATAAATTGTAGTTCGAAATTCTAAATTTTTCTTATCTTTGCTCTATTAATACGATAAAACTATGCAGAAATACGCTGATTATATCAATTCGATAGAAATAGACTCTCTTTGGAGTGGTATCAAGCATATCAAATGGGATCTTGACAGAAAAGTTAATATTCTAAGTGGTGTGAATGGTGTAGGTAAGTCGACGATTCTTACCAAACTTATTAAGAGTTTAAATACGGGAGGCGAATTTCCTAGTCATCTGCTGAAAGGTGTGCATGTGGATGTGGAACCTGCAGATGCAAAATGGATTAGAGTAGATGTTATCAGAAGTTTTGATCGTCCGCTGATGAATTCTGATATGATCGCTAAAATGGATGCTAGTCTAGCTACAGAACTCGACTGGCAGTTATTTCAGTTGCAACGTAAGTATCTTGATTATCAGGTTAATATTGGTAATCGTATCATCTCCGTTCTTCAGAGTGGTCGTCCTGATTCTGCTGTGGAAGCTGCAAAATTAAGTGAACCAAAGAAACTTTTCCAGGATATCATAGATGAATTATTTAAGGATACTGGAAAACAGATTGTTCGTACAGAAAATGAAATTCGATTCTCTCAGATAGGTGAGGAATTGGTGCCTTATCAACTATCGAGTGGTGAAAAACAGATATTATGTATCTTGCTGACCGTACTTGTAGAGGATAATATGCCATATATCCTCTTCATGGATGAGCCTGAAGTTAGTTTGCATTTTGAATGGCAGCAAAGACTCATTGATCTGGTATTACAACTGAATCCTAATGTGCAGTTGATTATGACTACTCATAGTCCTGCTGTTGTGATGAATGGTTGGGGAGATAAGGTTACTGAAGTTACAGATATCACATTAAATGATAAGTAAGTGGCAAAGAGATTAGCTGAAAATATTACATCAAAATATTTTGAGGCTGCCAATAAACTTACCTCAAAATCTGCTCGACGTAAGATAATAGCTTACGTTGAAAGCTACGATGATATTCTTTTCTGGAGACAGGTTTTAGGTAGATTTGAGGATAAGACCCGATATTTTGAAATCATGCTTCCTACTCGAGATACTCATCTGGAACGAGGAAAGAAAGCCGCTATCGCAAATATGATGGCTCATGTAGGTGAGGATATGATAGCTTGCGTGGATGCTGATTATGATTATGTAATGCAAGGTAGAACTGCTACTTCTATTGAGATGCTACATAATCCATATATACTTCATACGTATGTTTATGCTATCGAGAATTATCAAAGTTATGCACCAAGTCTGCATGATGCTTGTGTGATGGTAACATTGAATGACTCTCGTATTTTTGATTTTGAGGAATATCTTAGAAAATATTCTAATATTATATATCCATTATTTTTGTGGAGTGTATGGTATTATCGTAGTCCGAATTATGCTGATTTTACCCTTGTGGAATTTAATAAGATTATCAGCGTTCAAACTCCTAAAAGTGATTATACTAAAGAGTTCAGTGGCTTACAGCAAAAGGTTGATGCCAGATTAGCTCGCTTTGAAAAGCATTTACCTTCTCGTGTAAAAGAGGTAAAACAGCTAAGTGAGGAACTCCTGCAACTTGGTATTACTCCAGATAATGTCTATCTGTATGTGCAAGGTCATCATTTGTTTGATAGTGTAGTCTCGCCTATAGTCAATAGTGTATGCGATCGTTTAGTAGCAATACGGCAGAAGGAAATTAAGGAACTTTCTATGCATGCTGAACAAGAGAATACCGAACTCTCATGCTATAATAATAGTGTAGAGAAGGTAAAAACCATGCTGAAAAAGAATATTGGTTATCAGCAGTCAGAGCAATTCCGTCAGGTATTAGCCGATGTAGAGCATTTGCTTAATTCTTCAGTTGATGACTTACGCAAAGAGGTTGATGCTGCTCATGATGCTGTTTTGGCGCTGAATGAAATTCGCTATGAGGCAAAGCAAGAAAGAAAAGCAATGGCTCGTCTGAATGGTAAGCCTGATAAGATAGCTTTGCTTCTTACTGCTGAACAAAATGCGGCAGTTGAAGCGTTTAGACGAGAATTTTCTGGAGATCTTGATTAAAAGAAAATAGCCCGATATTATTGTTATTTAATATCGGGCTATAATATTATACGTAAGTTTCGAGGAATTTCAGTGTTCCTGAAACTTTGATGCTTTCTGTTGTTGCTGGTATTAGAATACTCTCGCCAGCCTTAAGTTCAATCTCATTACCTTCGTTGTCTGTAATATTACCTTCTCCCTTTGTGCAGATGAAGATTACAAAACTGTCTAGTTCACTATAATTGATAGTCATAGGCTCATCTAGGTCATAGAGTGATGTATGAAAGAAAGGACAGTTTACTAGTTCAACACTTTCATTCTTTTTAGGAGAATAATTAGTGCGATAGTCATCTTCTACATTGTAGTTGATGCTTTCTGCAGCTTCCTTGGTATGAAGTTCGCGATAATTACCATCCTTATCTTTACGCTTAAAGTCGTAGATACGATAAGTTACGTCACTTGTCTGTTGTATTTCTGCAAGAAAACATCCTGCACCTATACTATGGATTCTGCCTGCAGGAAGGAAGAAACAATCACCTTCTTTTACGTCATATTCTGCAATGGCATCTGTTATAGTGTCGTTCTCTACCATTTCCTTATACTGCTCAGGTGTAATTTCCTTAGCAAGTCCACTACGTAATTTGGCATCACTGTCGCTATCCATAATGTACCACATTTCAGTCTTGCCACGTGGCTTGCCTTGTTTGTGGGCTATCTCGTCAGTAGGGTGTACCTGGATAGATAATTGTTCACGCGCATCAATGAATTTGATTAGCAATGGAAATTCATTGCCAAACATTTGATAGTTTTCTGTTCCTAGTAGCAGTTCCTTGTATTTTGCTACTAATTCATTCAGACTTAAGCCTTTGTCAGTTCCATCAGCTACGATAGTCTCATTATCCTTTACGCCAGAAATCTCCCAGCTTTCTCCAACATTCTCCTGATTAACATCAAGATGCTTGAAAGGGATTATTTTACTTCCTCCCCACAAGGTGGATTTTAAAAGTGGCTCAAATTTAATAGGTTTCATTATCTGTTATCTTTTTATCTTAACTTAATTTTCTTTCCAAAATGATGGCGTGAATACTACCAATACTGTAAATATTTCCAGACGGCCGATAAGCATCATGCCAGAACACATCCATTTAGCTGCGTCTGGAAGACCGCTCCACGACATGGTAGGTCCAATATTTATTCCTAGAGTAGGACCGACATTGCCCAGACAACTTAATGTAATGGTAATTGCATTGGTATTATCAATACCCATAGCAATCATTGTGAATGAGATGATTACTGATAGGATGAGATAGATAGCTAGAAATGCTAACAGCGTAACTCGCTTCTGGTTAGGTACGTTTGAGCCATCTATCTTAAGTGGCAATACTGCATTTGGATGTAGTATCTGTCGGAATTCATTCTTTATAACCTTTAATATCATTAGACCTCGTATGCACTTGATACCTCCAGTGGTGCTTCCTGAGCAGGCTCCGAAAAACATGCATAGAGCCAGAACTACCCATGTAACATGTGGCCATAAGGCTGCATCATCATTGAATAGACCTGTTGTTGTAATGAAGGATACAACCTGAAAGATTCCACATCTGAAAGCGTGTTCCAAATCATAGTGATTACGAGTCATCAGTTCTATCATGATGAACACTGTAAATGCAAGTACTATTCCCAGATAGAATTTAAACTCAGCATTCTTAAATAGCGATGTGAATTTTCCTTTTATCGTTGCACCATATAATAAGGTAAAATTAATACCACTTAAGAACATGAATATTGCACATATATATTCTAGTGTGGCATCATGGAAGAATTCAGTACTGGTGTTATGTGTTGCAAAACCACCAGTTGCGGTAGTTGACATGGCATAATTTACAGAATCAAAAAGATTCATACCACCGAAATAATAGCATACTGCACAGCCGATAGTAAGCACAAGATAGATACTCCAAATCCACTTGGAACTAGTGGATAATTTTGGATGAAGTTTTCTTCTGACAGGACCTGTAGCCTCTGCTGCAAAGACTTTTGTGCTTCCTCCCACTAATGACGGCAATAGGGCTATGGTAAAGAAAACAATACCTAAACCACCAATAAATTGGGTGAGTGATCGCCAGAACAGTAATCCGTGTGGTAGTTTCTCTATATCATCGATTATAGTAGCTCCCGTTGTCGTAAATCCAGACATTGTTTCAAAGAAGGCATCTGTAAAATTGGTGATATATCCACTCCATAGGAATGGGATAGTACCAAAAAGACTGAATAGTACCCATGCTACAGAAACAACCAGATATGCTTCACGACGTGAGAGTGTATTTTCGCCTTTCCTACCCATAAAATTGAGAATAAATCCTCCAAGTAATGTGATGATGTCGGAAATAAGAAAAGCAAAACTGTCATCTTCATCATAGAAGAATGCCATGATCATGCAATAGAACATTAAGGTAGCCTCTATAAATAGAAGTCCCCCTAATATTTTATATATGATTTTGAAGTTTATCATTAATTGAAATACTTCTCTATTTTCTTCATATTAACGTTATGGCAGAATACCATCACGCTATCTCCTGCTTGTATTTGAGTATTACCTGATACAAGTATACCTTCGTTGTTTCTTACTAAACCACCAATGGTTGCACCTTTTGGCAAACCAAGATCCTTTACAGGTTTTTGGGTTACTTTTGAACCTTCCTTTGGAATAAATTCTGCAACATCGGCATTGGCTGTCATTAAGAACTTGATGTTCATTACATTTGCGTCAAGCATCATCTGATAGATATAGCTTGCTGCAATAGCCTTTTTATTTATAATAGTACCAATATCAAGACTTTCTGCCATGCTTACATAGTCGATATTCTCAACCATAGCAACTGTTTTTCTTACTCCCATTCTTTTGGCAGTAAGACAAGCAAGAATATTGGTTTCTGCATTTGCTGTGAGGGCAACAAAGGCCTGAGAATTCTTGATACCTTCTTCAATGAGCAATGGAATATCACGGCCATCTCCATTGATTACCAATATCTTATCGTCGAGAATCTCATTTAGCTCCTCGCAGCGTTGATCGTTTACTTCTATCACCTTACAGTCCATGTATTCAGGCATAGTCTTCAGTGATCTTACTGCAGTTTGTCCACCGCCCATTACCATTACATTTTTAACGTCAACGTAGTGCTCTTTGCCTACAATCTTTCTAACGTAAGGAATGTAATTCTTGGTGGTCATAAAATATACTAGGTCGTAAAGCTTGATTTCGTCATTACCTCCAGGTATAATGGTGTCTCCACCTCGCTTAATAGCTACAATATGATATGGATCGTCAGGACCAATAATATCCTTCAACGGTACATTTAGAATCTCGCAGTTCTCTCTTACTTTGATGCCAAGCATGACGAGTGCACCTTCGTGTACATCCCATCTCTGTCTTACCCACGACATTTTCAGACCGTTGTTGATATCAACAGCAGCCAGCATCTCAGGATAAATAAGCTTGTCGATACCTAGTTTCTTGAAAAACTCCTGTGATTCTTGTTCTACATATTCAGGATTATCAATTTTGGCCACAGTCTTTTTGGCTCCTAATGCCTTAGCAAGGATGCATGAAGAAATATTCATACTTTCATCTGGAGTAACAGCGATAAATAAGTCGGCACTTGTGATACCAGCCTCTTTCAAAGTATGAATACTACTTGGCTGTCCTTCAAGGGTCAGAAGGTCGCAGTCGGAACTAATATGACTTAATCGCTCTGCACTAGAGTCGATAAGCGTGATATCCTCCTTGTTGCGTGATAGCAGCTGAGCGAGGTGAGTTCCAATGGCGTATGCGCCAGCAATGATAATCTTCATAATATATTAGTTTTCAATTTTCAGAACTCTTCGGATAGTATCTTTTATCGATTCATTATCGATATGACATATCTTTCGTAGTTCGTCTATTGTACCATGTTCAATGAAATGATCTGGTAAACCGATTCTTACAAGTTCAGGACGGAATTCGTGGTCCTCCATCCATTCCAGTACAGCGCTTCCCATACCACCGTCTCTTGCTCCGTCTTCAACTGTAATGATATGTTGGAAATTCTGTCCTATTTCCATCAAAAGTTTCTCATCAAGAGGTTTTAGGAATCTGATATCGTAATGCGCGATACTGATATTACAGTTTTCTTTCTTCATATCTTCGATGATATCAGCGATATCATTACCGCATGGACCGATAGTTAATATGGCAAGGTCTTTACCATCAGTGAGTTTACGGCCTGTACCTACTTTTATTTCTTCAAGTGGACATTTCCAGTCTATCTTTACGCCTCTTCCTCGTGGATATCTGATTACGAATGTACCCTTATCCGGAAGCTGAGCAGTATACATCAATTTTCTAAGTTCCCATTCGTCCATAGGCGAAGCTATAGTGAGATTAGGAACTGGTCTAAGTGCTGCCATATCAAATGTACCATGGTGGGTAGGACCGTCTGGGCCTACAAGTCCTGCACGATCAAGACACAGTACTACAGGAAGATTCAGTAGTGCTGCGTCATGTATAATATTATCGTATGCTCTCTGAGCGAAAGCACTATAGATATTACAGAATGGTATCAGACCATCTTTAGCCATACCGGCTGAGAATGTTACGGCATGTCCTTCGGCAATACCTACGTCGAAAACGCGGTCAGGCATAGCCTTCATCATAATGTTCATAGAGCAACCAGTAGGCATGGCTGGTGTTACACCAACTATATTCTTATTTTGCTCAGCTAGTTCAAGGAGCGTATTTCCGAAAACATCCTGATATTTAGGTGGTTGGTTTGAACTGTCTGATATAATTCGATTTCCTGTTTCGGCATCAAACTTGCCTGGTGCATGCCAGATTGTAGCACTCTTCTCGGCAGGTTCAAATCCCTTACCCTTTACTGTATGTAGATGAAGCAATTTTGGACCCTTCATCTCCTTGATTTGGCGAAGACGCTGTACAATCTCTCTTACATTATGTCCGTCGAAAGGTCCGAAGTATCTGATATTCATGCCTTCAAACACATTCTGCTGATGACCGAGAGCCGATTTGATGGCATTATTCAGACGAATAATACCCTTCTTTCTATTATCTGTAAGATAGCCTTTTGAGAAAGCCCATTTGCTGGCCTTGTCTCTCAGTTTGTTATAAGTTTCGTTAGTATCGAGATTGAGTAGGTATTTCTCCATGCCACCTACAGCCCTGTCGATACTCATGTCATTGTCGTTCAGGATTATGAGCAGATCGTTTGGCGTACTGCTCACGTTGTTTAAACCCTCAAAGGCAAGGCCGCCACTCATAGCTCCATCGCCGATGACAGCAATTACATGTCGCTTATCATGCCCGGTTTTCTTGGCAGCAACAGCCATACCCAGCGCAGCTGAAATAGAATTGGAAGCATGGCCACATGTAAATGTATCGTATTCACTCTCTAGTGGAGTAGGAAATGGGCGAATACCATTTAATTTTCTATTGGTGCAGAAATCTTCTCTACGTCCAGTGAGAATTTTATGGCCATAAGCCTGATGGCCTACATCCCATACTATTCGGTCGTCGGGAGTGTTGAAGACATAGTGTAGCGCTACTGTAATCTCGACAACACCTAGCGAAGATGCAAAGTGGCCGGGATTAACAGATACCTCATCGATAATATCTTCTCTGAGTTCCTTGCAGACTTCAGGCAACTGGTCGATGCTCAGTTCGCGTAAATCGGAAGGATATTTGATTCTGCTAAGAAGTCCAAATTTATTTTTATCCATCAATACAGATTGAAAATCTTTGCAAAGGTACTACTTTTTTCGTATCTTTGCAACATTTAAAGTAAAAAGGTTAATAAGTTGAAATCCAAAAATAAAACCTAATGAAAACAAAACTATTATTCATGAGTGTATTCCTCGCGGCAACTACAGCTGTTTCAGCTCAGACAAAGGACGGAGGAATCTCTTCATCTATGCTCGAGAAAATTCAGAAAAATCAATCAGAAACTGTTGTTAATAAGGCTCTTTTCAATGCAATTGCCGGCAATAAGATTGACGACTTGGCTAAAAATCATCTCAATCAAGTAAGTTTTGATGAGCATTTCAGTGTGGAAACTCCAAAGCAGAGTATCATGGATCAGCAGAGTAGTGGACGCTGCTGGATGTTCTCTGGCTTGAATGTTTTGCGCAGCGACTTTGCGAAAAATGATAATAAGAAACGAGTTGTAGAATATTCGCAGGCATATCTTTTCTTCTGGGATCAGTTGGAGAAGGCTAATCTGATGCTTCAGGGAGTGATTGATTGTGCTAAAAAGCCTATCGATGATACTCGTGTGCAGTTCTTCTTTAAGAATCCTATCAATGATGGCGGTACTTTCTGCGGTGTGGCCGATCTTGCAGAGAAATACGGACTTGTGCCAAAGAGTATTCAGCCTGAAACTTATTCAAGCGATAATACAAGTAGAATTTCTAAGCTGATATCAAGTAAATTGAGAGAGTTCGGATTGGCTCTTCGCAAAATGAAAAAGGACGGAAAGCCAAATTCTGCTATTCAGGCTAAAAAGACCGAGATGCTTGGTACTATCTATCGCATGCTATCCCTTACATTGGGTGAGCCGGTCAAGAGTTTTACCTATCAATTCAGAGATAAGGATGGAAAGGCTGTAGGTGAGGCTAAAACTTATACTCCAAAGCAATTCTATGATGCTACAGTAGGTCGTTCTCTTAATGGTACTTTTATTATGGTGATGAATGATCCTCGTCGTGAGTATCATAAGACTTATGAGGTTGAGTTTGATCGTCATACTTATGACGGACATAACTGGAAATACCTCAATCTGCCTATGGAGGATATTGCTAAATTGGCTATAGCGAGCCTGAAAGATGGTAAGAAAATCTATAGTAGCTATGATGTAGGCAAGCAGCTCGATCGTAAGACGGGATTCTGTGATCTCGAAAATTATGATTATGGTACGCTCTTTGGTACATCATTTCCTATGAATAAGGCTGATCGTATCTCTACTTTTGATAGTGGTAGTACACATGCGATGACTTTGACTGCTGTCGACCTTGACGCTAACGACAACCCAATTAAGTGGGAAGTTGAAAATAGCTGGGGGGCAACTTATGGCCATAAGGGCTATTTGATTATGACAAATCGTTGGTTTAATGAATACATGTTCCGTTTGGTTGTTGATAAACAGTATGTACCAACTGATATCCTAACCGAATTTGAGCAGAAACCAACTATGGTAATGCCTGAAGATCCATTGTTCGCCGAAGATGAATAATTGAACTTTAATATAGTTTAAAACGTTAAAGATTAACACTAACAGTTCTTAAAATTAACGTTTAACTTAGAAATAAAGTCAATTTACTGAATTATTTCATGCTAATTCGAAATCAATGCTTATATTTGCATTGTTATTAAGATTTAGATGTTTAGGTTATACGTTAATTAAAGGTTGACAATAGATCTTCATTAGGTGTTCAGCGGAACATAAGGTTAAGAGATTTTTGGAATAGAAACCATAAATTTCTCTCACAATAAAAAAGGCTTCTCAGTGATTGAGAAGCCTTTTTTAATTATTGATTTTAAACTATTTATTTTTCTGATAGTATTCCAGACCTAGTTGTACATTCTTCTTAAGAGCCTTGCTGGTGAATGTAGCACCTGTTACTCCGTCTACTTCTATAGCTGCAGCCTTCTTTACAGTTTTGCCCTCGTAATTAGTCAGCAACTTCTTAGCTCTTGCGAAATACTGTGGAGTTTCACGATTACCCAGAGTTTCAATCTTTACGATCTTATTCTTTTTGATATATATCTTCAAAGGGGTAGGACTCTTATATCCGCGCACTTTTTTGCCCAGAGTCTGAGTGTTAACTACAGTCATACCGTCTTCTTTTGTGATAGGGTCGTCTGCAGGAGTTGCGCTCATAAATAT
>REGX01169365.1_pt1 | contig 12316 bp, 16 predicted proteins | sample 2276321 | NCBI WGS metagenome assembly REGX01 (sample SAMN08335021, study PRJNA423103) | bovine gut metagenome | biome: bovine gut metagenome; feature: rumen; material: feed digesta; isolation source: rumen digesta from from 15 high feed efficiency cows and 15 low feed... | host: Bos taurus ... | reverse complement strand
TGCCACAACTATTCCCGAGAGCCTCTACATGGGCTTCTCGCCCTACATGTTGTGCACTGGCATGGCTTATCAAATCAGCCCCACGAAGATTAACAACGATGACCGCGACAAGTTCTGCAACACCGACAAGATGTTTGACATCGTGACCAAGAAATTCAAGTGGGGCGGGCTCGACAAGGCAAAGCCAGGCGGTATCTATCTCGACGAGACTGTGGCACGTATGGTTACCACCACTCGTTCATCAATACTCTCGCTCGCCGATGCTTTGTGCACCGAGGGACAACAGGCTATTGATAACGGTGACGACGCTCGAGCAGCCGACCGCTTTGCTAAGGCTGAGCAAGTGCTTGACTTGATGTGCGCCAAGCTACCGGCTAGCGTGTGTCCTTACCAAGCAGGTGTATCGCTCTATATAGCTCAAGATTATGCTACAATAGGCAAAGACGGCAATAGCGCGGCAGCTACACAAAAGGCTATAAAGCTCATTGAGAGCGAGCTCACACGCTACGCACAGTATGCCATCTACTACCAGCAGATGCACGAGCAAGACTTGGGCGACCGCATGGCCAGTGGCGACGTGATGGTGGTTCAACAGCTCATTCCTGCATTCTTTGAGCTATATCGCGATGTGAACCCCGCTGGCATCAACAAGCTCATCGAGAAGTTCCAGCAAGTGAAGGTGGCAGGCAAGAGTGTGGACCCCGCACTCGTAAAGCAGCTCACCATGAGCTATGACGAGATTAAGCAACAGCAGCAAGCTCAGGCTCAAGCGCAAGCCGAGGCAGCCGCAGCCGCGGCAGCTGCCGCTCCTCAAGATCAGGAAGCCCCCGACCAGGAACAAGCTTACGGCATGGCACCAACCTTTGGAGAGTAAAAGATTGCTGATATATTAAGCACATAACACATCTTGGAGAGGAGTATGAGAGTCCAAGCAACTGGTAATCATACTCCTCATCCATTTATATATTATCACACTTTCAATTTTTTATGCTAATAGAACGTCCGCCACTGCTCTACAGGATGCTATTTCCTGAGACCATCTGGCGCATTGCTAAGCGTGAGAAGACAGTATATCTCACCTTCGACGACGGTCCCATACCCGAGGTAACACCGTGGGTGCTCGACACCCTTGACCACTATGGCGTGAAAGCAACTTTTTTCATGGTGGGCGACAACGTGGCGCGCAACCCTGAGCTCTTTGAGGAGGTTAAACGACGTGGGCATCAAGTGGGAAACCACACCATGAATCATGTGCAAGGTGCTCATGTGACTACTCGCAGCTACTTGCACAACGTGTTCAAGGCTCACGACCTCATCCAGAGCACTCTCTTCAGGCCACCACACGGGCTGCTGCGCTGGGCACAGAGCAAGGTGTTAAGGGCACGGTTCACCATCATCATGTATGACCTGGTCACTCGCGACTATAGCAAGAAACTGCGTCCCGAGCAAGTGCTCTCTAACGTGAAGCGCTATGCCCGCAACGGCTCTATTATCGTCTTCCACGACTCACTCAAGGCCGAGCGAAACATGCGCTATGCCTTGCCACGTGCCATAGAGTGGCTACAGGAAAAAGGCTATAAATTTGGCACTCTGGGAAGCGACAAGACCTAATATTTTCCCCATCTATAAAAAATAATCATTAATGTTGCAAAGCTCTCACATCAAGCACATTGCCCGCAAGCTGGGATTTGACGCTTGTGGCATTGCCACAGCTCGTCGTGTTGATGACTATGCCACCGAGCACTACCAGGCATGGCTCTCGCAAGGGAAAAATGGATGCATGGACTGGGCGGCACGCAATGGCGATGTGAGAGAAAACCCTGAGCTATTGCTCGATGGGGCACGCAGCGTGATAGTGGTGGCTATGAATTATTACCCTCAAGTGTTTCAGCCTTCCACGGCGGCACAGGTGGCGTACTATGCCTACGGTCGCGACTATCATGAGGTGATAAAAAAGCGATTGTGGGAAATGGCACAAATCATTGAACAAGAAACAGGAGCGCTATCGCGAGCATGCGTCGACTCAGCACCATTGAGAGAACGATACTGGGCGCAGAGGGCTGGTGTGGGATTCATCGGGCTTAATAACCAGCTCATCATCCCGGGCAAGGGCTCATTCTTCTTCCTGGGCGTGCTTCTCACAACGCTAGAGCTGGAGCCCGACGAGCCTTGCCGCCAGCAGTGCATGCAATGCCACGCTTGCGAGAAGGCTTGCCCCAGCGGGGCACTGCGCTGTGGCGAGGCTGTCGACGCTCGTCGCTGCTTGTCGTGCCTCACCATTGAGCACAAGGGCGAGCTACCCGAGTGGGTGGGGAAGGTAATAGGTAACAGGGTGTACGGCTGTGACGAGTGCCAGAAGTGTTGCCCCCACAACCGCAATGCCGTGGGCAACTCCACACCCGAGTTCCAACCCAAGCCTCAACTGCTGTCGCTTACCACTGGCGACATCCTTGCCATGACTCAAGAAGAGTTTAGCCAAGTGTTCTCACACAGTGCTATCAAGCGCGCCAAGCTGGCTGGGTTGCGGCGCAATGCCCGCTTGATTGAAGAAAACCTTGACCATGAATAAACTCCGCGCATCTATAATATAAAAAATAGAGTGTTAAAAATGTAATATAAAGTTGCTAATAAAATTATATTTATTATTTTTGCACTACCAAAAATGGTGTAACCTTTTCACACACACCATTTATACTTATTTTTACATCAAGGAGAGAGGAAATTGAAAATATCTATTGAAAAAGCCCAGATACAACAAATGCCGCAGGTGATGTTCCCTGGCGACATTCATGTCATCGACTCAATGTTTCACGTCAAGGAGGCGGTTAGGGTACTTACTATGAGCCCTGTGGTGGGCTTTGACACCGAGACTCGACCTTCGTTTCGCAAGGGGGTGGTACACAAGACCGCGTTAATACAGATTTCAACGCTCGATGAGTGTTTCCTCTTTCGCACTTGCAAAATAGGACTACCGGCAGTGCTTGCCGACTATCTTGCCAGCGACCAGTTTACCAAGGTGGGGCTCTCACTGCACGACGATTTCAAGATTATGGGCAAGCTCAGTGAGCTCAAGCCTGCTGGATTTATCGACCTGCAAGATGTGGTGGGAAAATATTCTATCACCGATATTAGCCTGCAAAAGATCTATGCCATCCTCTTTGGCGGAAAGATCGCTAAAGGGCAGCAACTCACTAACTGGGAAGCGCCCGAGCTCTCACCAGCTCAGCAAAACTATGGAGCTGTTGACGCCTGGGCATGCCTCAAGATTTACAATTATCTCAAAGACGGGAACTTTAACCCTAATCTATCACCATATATTATTAATGAAGAAGACCATGAGCAAGAAAAGCAAGTTTAAACGCTCGGTGGTGTTTCCCATCATCATGCTTGCCTACCTGGCAACAATGGCATGGATAGGACGCGACCGTCTGGAGCGAGGTGAATATCTCTACTACTTTGGTGTCATTGGCGTGGGTATAATAATTATTATCCTGCTCTATTTCTCGTTACGCAAGAAAGAACAACTGCAACAGCTCCGCGAGCAAGAACTCGAAGACAACCAGTACGGCACCTACGCCAGCAATCCTCCCGAGCAAGACACAAGCAAGAAGTAGCAACGGCTATAACACATCACACAACCACCCAAAAAGAAGGTGCTCAAAGTTTTTTTCTTGAGCACCTTCTTAAATATCTTTTTTACTGACGATATTTCTTACTTGCCAAAGTAGCGCTTTAACAAGCCAGCGAAGCCCTGGCCGTGGCGAGCCTCATCGCGAGCCATCTCGTGAACGGTGTCATGGATGGCATCAAGGTTCTGAGCCTTGGCAAGCTTGGCAATGCGGAACTTATCCTCGCAGGCGCCAGCCTCGGCTGCCGCACGCTTCTCAAGGTTGGTCTTGGTGTCCCAAACAACCTCACCCAATAGCTCGGCGAAGCGAGAAGCATGGTCGGCCTCCTCAAAGGCATAGCGCTTGAAAGCCTCAGCAATTTCGGGATAACCCTCGCGGTCGGCTTGGCGAGCCATTGCCAAGTATTGTCCCACCTCGCTGCACTCTCCGTTGAAGTGATCACGCAATCCTTGCAAAATCTCGGGGTCTACACCCTTAGCGACTCCCAGTACATGCTCGGCAGCGTAGCTAACGTTGCCTTCTTCCATCTCCTTGAACTTGCTAGCGGGAACTTTACATTGCGGACACTTCTCGGGAGGAGTGTCGCCCTCATGAACATAACCGCACACTGTGCATATCCATTTCTTAGCCATAATTGATAAATCTACTGTTTTTTAATAATAGTTAGTGAATTAGTTTTTTTTAGAAAATTGTGAGTTGAAAAGCAATTCAGCGCATTTACTCAACCACTTCCTCAAAGTCCTCGGGACCAACGCCGCACAATGGGCACTCCTCGGGAGCTGTCTCGCCTTCATGTACGTAACCACATACGGTGCATTTCCATTTTTTCATAATAGCGTGAAATTTTGGTTTTATAGTGAATAATAAATTGTGGTGCCACCAGGCGAGCATCCTCGCCACATGCCGTGCCATCCGTTACAAATTTACAACCATCATTACTGTTGTGCAAGTTTTTTATTAAAAAAATGCTTTTTATTTAAACTCAACTACCATGTTTCGTGTCAAAAATGCAAATAAGCACATGCGATAATTCACAATTATGCGCATTTATTGAGAAAAACAAAAAAGATTTTACTAACTTTGTGGCAACATTTAGGAAACATTCTAAAAACTAAGATAATAACCACAACAAAACAGAATAAAATATGAAAAAATTAAGTATTACTCTCTTGCTCACTGTGCTTGCCGTGACCTTGAGCTCATGCGACAAGCATTTTTGGTCTTCACTATCGGGAGGAACATGGTATGCCACTGCCGAGGTGCAAGGCAACTATGGAGTTGATCTCTACCCCGACGACATCAACTACATGGAAATCACGTTCCACACTAACGGCACTGGCGTGGTAGGGTTCTACGACGACTGGGGACGATGGGGTGAATACGGCTTCGACTGGGATGACCGTGGCAGCTACGTCACTCTGCGATACTACGATGGAGGATACGACAACTACTACTACGACTTCCACAACGGATACCTGCAACTATCAAGGTCGGCTAGCTTCTACTCCTTCACCGAGTTCCGCCGAACCTACTAGTAGACTTGAGCACAACTCATTCACTAAAGAGACAAAAGAATCGCCGAGACATTCAATAATAGCTGAATGCCTCGGCATTGTTTATCCCACTCTTCAACCAGCTATGTTTGGCGGTAACGGGGGTTAAATCGAGATTAGAAACTGTAAGCGTCTCTTATTATGCCCCTGCTGTTTCATCTTCAAAGTCCTCGATTTGCTCAATGATGTCGCGATAGTGACGTTGAGTGCGGAAGTGCACCGTGAGACCAGCAATTATTCCTGCCACAATGCAGATGATGAAGAATGGCATGAAGAATTTGATGTCAGCACCTATTTTCTGTGCCATTTCCCAGCCAACCCATATACTCCAAGCTAATGCCATGGGAATACCTATCCACAGCCAGTTGTTGTCACGACGCTTAGCTGCCGCCACTTGGCGCATTGTTTCCCGCAGATTGCCATCGGCGAGTTGAGAATTACGCATAGCTCTCCCGTTGAAGAAACAAAAAGCTACAACCATGAGCATCATCATGCTTAATGCTAACCATAGCGGTATTGACAGTCCATTAATTACTACAAATGCCCAGTATCCATAGGGAATCATTGCCAGTGCGATGATTGATATAACAAGGTATCGCTTGTTTATTGTACTCATGCCATGCTTAATAGCGCGCCTAATGAAGCGGTCATTAACTATGTTCTGGTTGCTGAGTTTATTTTGCAGAATTGCCATTTGCTGGCGCATTTCTTCGAGTTCAAAATCGTTAGTGTTCATAATGTTAAGTGTGTTTAGTCGTTCATTTTTTTGAGTTGTTCCTTAATGCGGTAAAGGCGAGTGCTCACCGCGGTGGTGCTGATGCCCACCACTTGAGCAATCTCGTCGTAGGGCATGTTTTCAAGCCACAGCAACACTATTGCTCGGTCGAAGGGTTGCAAGCGACCTATACGCTTGTGTAGCAAGTCGATTTGTCGTGTGTCTTGGTCTTGGTCCTGGAAAAGGTTGATGTTCATGTCGAGAAGCTCAGTTGCGCCCCGGCGCTTCTTGTCCTTGCGGTCGAGCGAAATGCAAGTGTTGAGCGTGACGCGGTAAATCCACGTTTTCACATCACTGCGCCCCTCAAATTTCTCGAAGCCTCGCCACAGGTTAATGACCGCTTCCTGAAAGAGGTCGTTCACCTTGTCGGCATCACGTGAGAACATGTAGCACACAGTGTAGATGGTACTCTTGTTCTGCTTGATGGTCAGTGTAAATTTGCTTTCTAAATCGTTCATTTCAGAGTGTTTTTAAAATCATTTTCTGACCATTAGACGCACGTGTCTCAAAAAAATCACACTATAATAAGGAAAAACACATTCTTTTTACTAAAATTTTAAACAATTTCACCCCAAACACCTAAAACTTAGCATCTTACATTTAAAGTTCACATCGTCGCCATCAGCTCAAAGGGTAGGGCCTCGGTGATTTTCACGTTGTAGAAGTTGCCAGGAACCAGTGGTGTGGACTTGTCGATAAGCACCTCAGGGTCGACCTCGGGCGAGTCATACTGGGTGCGACCCACGTAGTAGTCGGAGTCTTCACGGTCGATAATAACACGCTGAGTGGTGCCCACCTTGGCTTGCTGAATATCCATTGATATTTCCTCTTGCAGGTCCATGAGCTGTTGCAGGCGGTCGTTCTTTACCTCCTGCGGTATATCATCACTCAGGTGTTGAGCTGCCCAGGTGCCAGCTTCCTCGCTGTAGGCAAAGGCTCCCATGCGCTCAAATCGAGCCTCACGCACAAAGTCCATCAGCTCCTCAAATTCCTTCTCTCCCTCGCCCGGGAAGCCCACCATGAGCGTGGTGCGCAGGTGAATGCCTGGCACCTCGCGACGCATGCGCTCAATTAGTCGCAGTGTCTCGTCGCGCGTGATGTGGCGACGCATGTTAGTGAGCACCTTGTCGCTAATGTGCTGCAAGGCAATGTCGAGATAGTTGCACACATTGTGGTGCTGCGCCATCACGGGCAACAGGTCCCATGGGAACTGCGTGGGATAAGCGTAGTGCAGGCGTATCCATTCCACTCCCTCAATGCTAGCCATCTTGTCGACCAGCTCGGGTAGCATCATCTTGCCTGTGAGATCAAGGCCATAGCTCGAGAGGTCTTGCGCGATGACATTCAACTCTTTCACGCCTCGGCCTGCCAGATTGCGTGCCTCGGCAAGCAACTGCTCCATGGGCACACTCTTGTGGCGACCTGTAATGAGAGGGATGGCACAGAAGGCGCAAAAGCGGTTGCAACCCTCCGAAATCTTCATGTAGGCATAGTGCGGTGGCGTGGTGAGATATCGAGAGCTTGCCAGGTCGTCGCGGTAGCTATTTTCCAAGTCGGCAAGCATCTGCTTCCAGTTAAACTTGCCGTAAAAGTGGTCTACCTCGGGGAGTTCCTGCGTGAGCTCAGCCATAAATCGCTCGCTCAAGCATCCCATCACCATGAGCTGCCTGATGCGTCCTTGCCGCTTTGCCTCGCCCAGCTCCAGGATGGTGTTGATCGACTCTTCCTGAGCATCTTGAATGAAGCCACAAGTGTTCACAACCACAATCTCGCCGTCAACATGAGTGGGATTATGTTCCACCGTGTAGCCGGCAGCCATGAGTTGAGCAATCAAGTGCTCCGAATCCACCAGATTCTTAGAGCACCCTAATGATATAATATCTATTTTATTCCTACGCATAGTTTTATCTAGAATCTCGAGAGTTTCTAGATTTTCTATTAAAATATCATTTCCCGAAGAGTGATTTCACAAATTCCTCCTTGCGGAAGATTTGCAAGTCTTGCATCTTCTCACCCAAACCAATATACTTAACTGGAATGTGGAACTGATCGCTGATGCCTATCACTACACCGCCCTTGGCTGTACCATCGAGCTTGGTAATGGCAAGAGCATTGACCTCGGTGGCAGCTACAAACTGCTTAGCCTGCTCAAAGGCATTTTGTCCGGTGGAACCATCAAGCACCAGCAGCACCTCGTTGGGAGCCTCAGGAAGCACCTTTTTCATGGTGTTCTTAATCTTGGTGAGCTGGTTCATCAAGCCCACATTGTTGTGTAGACGTCCGGCAGTGTCGATAATCACCACGTCGGCATTCTGCGCCTTAGCGCTCGCCACGGTATCGTAGGCCACCGATGCCGGGTCGGTCCCCATCTTGTGCTTAATGACCTGCACACCCACACGCTCGCCCCAAATCTCGAGTTGCTCGTCGGCTGCGGCACGATAAGTGTCGGCAGCGCCAAGCACCACCTTGTTACCAGCTTGTGTAAACTGGTAAGCCAGCTTGCCAATGGTAGTGGTCTTGCCCACACCATTCACTCCCACCACCATGATTACATAGGGCTTCTTGTCGTCATCGACGGTGAAATCCTCACGGTTAGCGTTGTCATTGTCGGCAAGCAAGTGTGTTATCTCGTCACACAGCAAGTCGTTGAGCTCGCTGGTGCTAGTGTACTTATCGCGCGCCACGCGTGCCTGAATGCGATCTAGAATTTTGAGGGTGGTGTCAACTCCCACATCACTAGTAATGAACACCTCCTCAAGGTTATCAAGCACCTCGTCGTCGATTGTCGACTTGCCGGCAACCGCTTTTTTAAGTTTTGAGAATATACCTTCCTTGGTCTTATTCAAGCCACTGTCGAGTGTCTCTTTCTTCTCCTTGCTGAAAAATTTAAAAAATCCCATTTTGTAAATGTTAAGTGTGAAGTTTTTTAAAGTGTTAAGTATTGACGAGGCTATAAACTCATGGATACATCAGGTTCTCAGGCTGGATATTTTCAAGCACTTCCACTAGAAATTTCCTCGCCTCCCAGCGTGCCATGGGAAGGTTGTTGAGCATGTAATTGCCACACTCCATGGCCGTAGCGCCAGGAATGTCGCCATCGTAGCCTGCGATGAAGGTGAACAACTCCTGCATCAGTGGCACTATTTGTTCAGAGCTATAGTCGCCTTGCACAAGCAGGTAGTTACCTGTGCAACAACCCATTGGACCCCAATACAAAATCTTTGAGCCCCACTGTGGATGATTGCGCAGGAATGTAGCCGCCAGGTGCTCGATAGTGTGCAGAGCGCTCTGGCTCACGGCAGGCTCACGATTAGGGAGTTTCATGCGAATGTCGAAAGTGGTAATCACTCCCCCACCCTCAATATTGTCTTTTCGTGACACATACACACCGCGCAGCAGCTTAGTGTGGTCGATAGTGAAACTTGCAATTTTTTCCATAGTCTATATTGCGTTTTTTATTAATCAAGTTTTTGCAACAAGTCTCTCACCACAGCCAGGGTGTGTTGAGGGGCATCGGTCCAGAAGTCGTTATACTGTGTTGTGTTGTCGTGTCCCGCTCCTGGCGAGTCGCTGATGATGCGCATGCTCACAAAGGGGGTCTTGCGCAGGTAGCATGTTTGAGCTATTGCGCCACTCTCCATGTCAACGGCAAGAGCAGCGGGGAAGTTACGCTTGATGGCATCGACCTGCTCAATGCTATCAATAAACTGGTCACCACTCACTATCAAGCCGCAATGCAATCCAGGGCGCTCATCTATATTGTCTATAACAATATCCGCTCCCTCAAAGTAGAGAGGCAACCCTTGCACCTGGCCATGAGGGGTAACACCGTCAAAGCCACACCACACGTCGTGGTAGCACACCTGTGCTCCCACCACCAGGTCCATCACGTTCACACTGTGGCTCGCACCACCGGCCACACCTGTGTTAATGACCAGTTGTGGTGAAAAATTATCAATCATCGTCACCGTTCCCACTGCGGCATTAACCTTGCCTATGCCACATTGCATTGCCACGATGTCGTGCTTACCCATTGATCCACAGTAGAATGTGGTGTCATGATTAACTTCCACACTCATGTTTTGAAGGTGAGGTTTGAGCAACTCAAGTTCTTTGGCCATTGCCACTATTATGCCTATTTTCATGCGCCTTAAGTGTTTGTAATTCATTTAAAAGTACAAAATTAGGCAAAAATGCCCACTACAACAAATTATTGCCTCAAAACTTCCAAAATGTTCACCCGAAACGCAATTCACAATATTCATGCGCTTCCTGCGTTTTTAAAGAAAAAAGACAATTCATGAAGCGTTATATTATAATTATTTTGTTGGCGGCAACAATAATTCCCGCTATTGCCGCCACTAGTAACGACATCAAGCTGTGGAGCGAAGGACCGCTCACGTGGGCCGACTTTGGCCGAGTGCTACCATCCACTTCATCCGATCCTTCGCAGCTGGAAGTGGAATTGAGCGCCACTCCGCTCGAAAACGAGAATGCAGCCACAGTGCGCCTCGAGGCTCGCGCCATCATGCACCGCAACGCATCGGCGACAAGCACCGCTCAAAGCACACCCCAGCGACTCAGGTACCACCAGTTACAATTTGACTTGCTGGAGCTCATGCGTCGCAACCTGCAGCAGGAAATTAACACCGGCATCGACGGAGCTCAAGCCGAGCAACGCCTGCGCTACTATCAGGACCTGTATCGCCAGCGAGTGCGTGAGATGGCTCGCGACACACGCAATGGTGCCGACATGGCAGCCGTCGACCGCTGGGAAAGCAATGTTGAAAATCAGCTACACGAAATAGGAATTCCAGGCGTGCCACAGGTCACAAGCAAGCTCTATTTCTATGGACTTTATGCTGGCGTGGGCTATGACTCGCCCACAGGCAAGTTGCGCGACAACTTTGGCGGCAGTGTCATTTTTCACGTGGGTCTCACGGGGGGATACAATGCTTTGCGATTGAAAGCCGATGTAGCTTTTGGCCAGCCATCCTATCGCAATAGCAACATCTTCAACGTTGCCCCCGACGAGCAGGGACGCCCACTGCAAGGCAACAGCTCAGGCAACGCCACTCACATCATGGTGAGCGCGCAACTGGGCTACACCGTCTACAGTCATGGTCGCTTGTCTATCACGCCCAATGTGGGTGGTTTCTACAACCGCTACAGCTGGGATGTGGCAAACTATAGCTGGAGTGTTGACGACGATGGGCACGACATTCGCACCACCACCAGCACTGAGGGACGCAATCTGCACTGCTTTAGTGCGATAGCTTCGATCGACTTCGACATCAACTTGAGTAGCAAGGTGAGTAACACTTCCCTCACCGGCTATGGCCACCGTGAGCGTTGGACATCGAGCGTGCGCATCACCCCATGGGTGGCTCACAGCAAGTTTAACAAGTGCGACCCGGCAGTGAGCGGCATGCACGTGGGCATCAATGTGAGCTACCTGGGTCTTGCCCGCCTGCTGAGGCTATAAAAGGAAATCCCGCATCTCTCATATACAACTACTGGCATAATAACTATTTTTAAACTTTGTTTTTCTTGCTTATATAAAACTTTGTCATACTTTTGCAGCGAGAAAGAAAAATGGTGAAAATGAAAAGGTTTCTCTACATAGTCATTTTGCTCCTTGCACCGCTTGCCTCCTGGGCTCAAACTGGCGGCGAGGGCGGCTTGGCACTGCCATCGGTACTCAACAAGGCGGTGGCTAAGTGGGGTTTCTCGGTGAGTGAAAGTGGCGACACTACCTACAAGGTGATTCTCAACACCATCATTGTGTATCCACCTGAGCGATTTAAGAACAAAGCCGAGGAGGAATTCTACTGGCGCACCGTGCGCGACGTGAAGCGCACATTGCCCTATGCCAAGCTCATAAACCGCACCCTGCAGGAGACCTATGAATACCTTGAAACCTTCCCCACCCAAAAACAAAAGGAGGACTACCTGGTGCAATTTGAAAAGGTTGTTTTCAACCAGTACAAGCCCGAGATGAAGAAACTCACCAAAAACCAGGGGAAAACCCTAATCAAGCTTGTTAATCGAGAGACTAACCAGCGCAGTTACTACATCGTTAAGGCTTTCCTTGGCACTTTCCGTGCCGGTTTTTGGCAAACGTTCGGGCGCTTCTTCGGTGTGAACATGCGCGAGGGGTTCCACCCCAGCTCTAACAAGAACGATGCCATGATAGAGCGCATCTGCACTCGCATTGAACAAGGAGTGCTTTAATAATGGACAATTCACAATGCATAATTCACAATGCACAATTCATAATGCATAATTCACAATGCACAATTCACAATGCACAATTCATAATTCACAATGCACAATGCGCAATTCATAATGCACAATTC
>REGX01341316.1_pt1 | contig 12341 bp, 11 predicted proteins | sample 2276321 | NCBI WGS metagenome assembly REGX01 (sample SAMN08335021, study PRJNA423103) | bovine gut metagenome | biome: bovine gut metagenome; feature: rumen; material: feed digesta; isolation source: rumen digesta from from 15 high feed efficiency cows and 15 low feed... | host: Bos taurus ... | reverse complement strand
GTTAAGACGATTTGATAATTGTGCCATAATTCAATTCTGTTGATTGTTTACGGTTGCAAAAGTAATCAATTTATTCGTTTCTGAGGAAAATAAATGTCATTATTTCACTTTTTGACGCGAAATAATGACATTTTACTATATTTTTGCTCGATTTTTAGAGAATTCTGTCTTTTTACTTCAAATGGAGTATATGACCCATTCTATCTCTTTTAGTCTCAAGATATTTCTTGTCGTATGGGTTTGGTTTTATTTCTATGGCAACATTTTCGATGATTTCAAGACCGTATGCTTCCAAGCCAACGCGCTTGGTAGGATTATTGGTCATTAATCTCATTTTGTGTACTCCCAGATGACGTAGCATTTGAGCACCGCAACCATAATCACGCTCGTCTGGTTTGAAACCGAGATGTACGTTTGCATCAACGGTATCCATACCTTGTTCCTGGAGTTTGTATGCTGCAATCTTATTCATTAAACCAATACCTCGGCCTTCCTGTTGCATGTAGATCAACACACCTTTACCTTCCTTTTCGATCATTTGCATGGCTGCATGTAATTGATCGCCGCAATCGCATCTTTTGCTTCCCAGGATATCTCCGGTAGCGCATGATGAATGAACACGGACTAGTATTGGTTCATCTTCTTTCCAAGTACCTTTTATAAGTGCCATATGCTCAAGTCCATTGCTAGTCTGACGGAATGGGATGAGGTGGAAATGTCCATAATCTGTAGGCAATTCGACTTCTTCACCTACCTCGATACTTGATTCTCTTTTGAGACGATAAGAGATAATATCTTTAATTGAGATAATTTTCATATCCCATTCTTTTGCTCTTTCCTGTAATTCTGGCATGCGGGCCATAGTACCATCCTCATTCATGATTTCCATGAGAACACCTGCAGGATATAAGCCTGAAAGTTTACAGAGATCTACTGCAGCCTCTGTGTGTCCACTTCGGCGTAATACACCGTTGTCCTGTGCGTAAAGAGGGTTGATGTGTCCAGGACGTCCGAATGTCTGTGGAGTAGAAGATGGGTCAGCTAATGCCTTGATTGTTGCTGCACGATCATGCGCAGAAACGCCAGTTGTGCAGCCTTCCAATTTATCAACAGTTATTGTAAATGGAGTTCCGAGCATGGATGTGTTATCCTCTACCTGACGTGGCAGGTCTAGTTCATCAGCACGGCTCATAGTAATAGGGGCACAAAGTACACCTCTTGCATTCTTCAGCATAAAGTTTACCATTTCAGGTGTAATCTTTTCTGCTGCAGCAATCAAGTCACCTTCGTTTTCTCGATCTTCATCGTCGACAACAATTACAAACTTGCCTTCCTTGAAATCCTGAAGTGCATCTTCGATGCTACTTAATTTGAAATCTCCCATATTGCTTTTACCTTTTGTTTAGTTCATTTCTTTTGTTCTTGCCACGATATTATCATTAGCCGTACATATAATACGAAGATCGTGGTGTAAACGTAATCTGAATCGCCACATTCTTAAATATAGGAAGAATCCTACAGGAAGAATAATAGCAGCTATAATGTTCATCCATTTTCTTTCGAACGGACGAGTATGTGCTTTGACAGCTATGATCGGATAACGATTTATTTCCGACATAATAATCTTGTCTCTTGTATTTGACAGGTCTTCAATAACACTTTCCAATCTATCGTTGATATCTTCAATCACATGGTCTGGTTGATATCTGAAGAATACATTAATATAATTTGGTGCATGCTTTAAATTGTGTCGAAGATTATATGATTTAATTTCCTGACTGATACTTGTTAGTGTTTCTGCATTCTCCATGTAGTCAGGATCTTTGATGATAACTTCCTTGCTAGCGATATGTCGCTTGATTCTAAGTCCGAACAGTTTCATAAAGAACTGCTTGTAGAGATCCATGTTGAATACCATACTGTCGTTTGTAGCTTTATATGTTACAAAGACAGCAAGTGGCACTAGTACGGCTGGTGAAAGCATTTTACCAAACCACACAGACCAGCTACCTTGTCGCGCCATTCTGTATCCTGTGTTGTCAAGTATGTAGTAAATGATGAATACGACAACAGATATGATAACTGGAAGACCGAGACCTCCTTTTCGGATGATGGCACCTAATGGTGCTCCGATAAAGAAGAATATCAGACAAGATAGTGCGACTGTAAATTTATTGATAGCCTCAATTTCGTGCTCACGAATAATCCTGTCGCCATCATCAGTGAGTACTCCCTTGAATTCCAAATCACTAACTTCTCTTTGAACATTTCCCAAAGCATTGCTTACAGCCATTTGCTTTTGGTCGTTAGGAAGTTTGGCAAAGAGAGTGTCGAAATTGAATGATGCCTCTTCTCCTTTTTTGATTGCAGCTAGCGAATCTTTAGGATTTACGCGTGATAGGCTATAGTATGATAGTCTGGCATCTCTCATAAATTCTCGACCGATACTATCGTAGGTATGGTTTAGGGAATCAATGTCCTTCTGGATTTGCCATAATCCCTTACCACGTGCATTACCCGCCAGACCTCCAGCGTCTGCCATATTGAAGTCAGCATCAAAATCAAGAATAATCTTTTTGTATGTAAAGGTTTCTCTTCGATATGGTACTGCAGCACTATTGGCTAGCTCTGAAGACGACATATTCTGAAACCATTCTCCGTTCCATAGACTTAACACCAAGTGTTTCTTTTCGGCAGTTGACTGCATCATGCCTGAATCTGCAAGGATGATAGCAGCATCTTCATAGCTGTCAGTCATACGGTATATCATAATGCCATATAACTTACCAGTCTGCAAGTCTTTCTTTTGGACATATATGTTGCTATTTGGTATTCCGTCATAGAAAATGCCTTCAGGAATTTCCAGTTCAGGACTCTTTTGCTTCATGGAAATAAGAAGCTGAGCAATTTTAATATTAGCTTCTGGTGCTACGTTATTCTGAAGGAAGAATGACCCAATAGTGATAATTATCGTAATCGCAATAAGCGACCTGAATGATTGCATCAAAGAAATACCTGCCGCCTTGATAGCGGTAAGCTCAGAACTTTCTCCTAAGTTTCCAAATGTGATTAACGACGATAGAAGTATGGCCAATGGTAGTGCTTGTGGTACGAGCATAAGTCCCATATACCAGAAGAACTGTGCCATGACTTCCATTGAAAGTCCTTTTCCAATCAATTCGTCAACATATCTCCATAAGAACTGCATCATCAGCACAAACTGGCAGATGAAGAAAGTTCCGATAAAGAGCATACCGAACTGTTTGGCAATAAATATATCTAATTTCTTAATTCGAAACATTGAAAAACCTTTGCAACATGGTAAAATACCAGATTGCAAAGGTAATACAAAATTATTAGAAATACTTCTATTTTCGTTTTTTTATTATTTATTCGATGCTTTCATTGATGGATTTGAGCACATAATCAAGGATTTCAGGCGTATGGCATCTGCTGATAAAGTTACCTTCAAATTGAGAAGGACTTACATAGATACCTCTTTCTAGCATATTATTGAAATACTTAGCAAATCTTACCTGGTCGCTCTGTTTGGTATCCTTGAAATTCTCTGGATTCTTTTTGTTAAAGAACAATGTGAACATAGACCCACAGTGATTGAGGCGAATATTCTTACCTTCGATGATTTTTTCAAGACGGGAGCAGAAATCATTGCTTCTTTCTTCCAATTCTTCGTAGAAACCAGGCTCTTTCAACTGATCGATAGTTGCAATACCAGCAGCCATAGCTACAGGGTTGCCACTTAATGTTCCAGCCTGGTAGACAGGACCTTCTGGAGCAAGCATATCCATGATTTCTTTTTTTCCACCGAATGCAGCAGCAGGAAAACCTCCGCCGATAATCTTTCCTACGGTAGTCATGTCAGGCTTAATGCCAAATCTTTTCTGAGCACCACCATAGCTCAAGCGAAAACCTGTAATTACTTCATCGAAAATCAGAACAGTTCCATGTTCCTGAGTTACTTTTCTTGTAGCTTCAATGAATTCCTTAGTAGGAGGAACAACACCCATATTGCATGCTACAGGTTCGATAATCAAAGCTGCAACCTTGTCGCCATTCTTGGCAAAATAATTCTCAAGTGCCTGAGTGTCATTATATGGAAGTACTACTGTGTACTGTGTGAATCCTTGTGGCACACCAGCTGAAGATGCGTTGCTAAGATTGGCTACACTTGAGCCAGCTGCTACAAGCAGGTGGTCTGCATGTCCATGATAGCATCCCTCAAACTTAACGAGGATATCTCGACCTGTATAGCCACGAGCTACGCGAATAGCTGACATGGTAGCCTCTGTACCTGAGTTGACAAAACGGAGTTTTTCCATTGAAGGGAATGCATCACGTATTTTTTCAGCCAGTACAGTTTCTGCCTCAGTGCAGATACCATAGCTACTGCCTCGCAATACAGCATCGGCAGCTGCCTGACTTACTTTTTCCTGATTATGACCCAGGATGAAAACACCCCATGACATACAGAAATCGATAAACTTATTGTCGTCGATATCATAAATATATGTATCCTTAGACTGCTTAACGAATAGTGGAGTAGTGCCCACAGCTTTTAATGCTCTTACAGGACTGTTTACACCTCCTGGAATTACATTGCAAGCTCTTTCGAAAGCTTTTGCAGAATTGATTCTTTCGTTCATGATTGTTTGTTATTTCTTGATTTCAAAACGGTTAGCCCATTTCTGCATGTATTCCTTGGCATAGTATGTAATGATATACTGAGCACCAGCACGCTTCATGGCGATAAGACTCTCAAATACCACGCGAGGCTCATCAAGCCAGCCATTAATAGAAGCTGCTTTCAGCATAGAATACTCGCCACTTACCTGATAAGTTACCATAGGGATATTAGGGAATTTCTCTACTGCGCGAGCTACCATGTCAAGATAAGGCATACCTGGCTTTACCATTGTAGCATCTGCTCCCTCTTCGATATCAGCCTGGATTTCTTCAAGACCCTGGTCGTGTGTACGATAGTCCATCTGATAGGTACGGCGATCTCCGAAAGATGGAGTAGAATCAGCTGCATCACGGAATGGGCCATAGAAGGCTGATGCGTATTTAGCTGAGTAAGCCATGATCTTGCAATTATCGTGCAAACCATTCTCCTCAAGTTTCTTCTTCATAGCCTCAATCTGTCCGTCCATCATTGCTGATGGGGCTACCCAGTCGGCACCTGCCTTTGCATAAACGTATGCCTCCTGCGCAAGCAATGGCAGAGTAGCATCATTATCTACATCATGGTCATGGATTAATCCACAGTGTCCGTGACTAGTATATTCGCAGAGACATACATCGGCGATGACAATCATCTCAGGAATTTTCTCCTTGATAGCGCGAATAGCCTTGCAAATGATGCCATTTTCATCATATCCTGCTGAGCCTTTTTCATCTTTTTCGCTATCAGGAATTACTCCGAAAAGCAAAACTTTGTTGATACCTAGTGCCATGCTTTCCTCAATGTCCTTAAGAAGCAAATCGATAGAGAAATGATAAACACCTGGCATAGAAGCGATTTCTGTCTTTACATTCTCTCCTTCAACTACGAAGTAAGGATAGATGAAATCTTCTACGTTTACATTTACATCGGCATACTTGTCACGAGTTGCCTGATCTTTACGATAAAGTCTAAATCTTTTCATTGTATTTTTCTTTTAATCTTTTTTCTAAGTGATTCTGGGTTACGACACCTCTTGTCTGATATTTCTTGTCTTTAGGAAGATAGCCGTATAAGCGTATGAAATTATCTATAGTGCTAGGTGAAGTAAATATAATTTTGTCGATATCCTTTAAGTCGACTATTAAAGGATTTTCTGGCATGATATTGCGATAAGCGCTCATCGTTTTAACTTGAAATCCAAGTTCTTTCAAGCCTTTTGGGATGATAGGTAGGGCGATATTCGATCTTGGAAATATAATACGATGTGAATTGTCGATGCTTTTGAATGTGTTGATAACTCCATAAGAATCATCTTTCTCACATTGTAAGATATTGGATGCCCCTAATTGTCTTAGTTTATCAGAAGTTGTGCTTCCTATAGAAATAATCTTACATCCATTCCAGTCCTTTCCTCTTTTTAGCATGGCTTTATGCCAGTAGATTGCGGAATATCGGCTGGTAAAAAGCAGTATATCCTCAGGTATGAGTGCTTCTGCGGCATCACATAATTCTTTGTCGCTCTCCATAGGTGCGATTTCAATCAGCGGAGTGTGGATATAATCCTCATTCTTGCAGGTGATACCAGTATAGAGAACTTTTTCAGTCATTACAATATGCTGCCTTTTGAGAAGATTGCCTTCAGATCCTCTCTTCCTTTTTTAGCGGTAATGGCGAGTCTGCCTTGCATTTCATGAGTAGGGAAAGGTAGTATTTCTGCTATTTCGTTTTCCATACCCAGGCGCTTTAATGCGCAAGTTGCAACGATAGCACAGTCGATCTTTCCTTCTCTTACCTGCTGTACGCGTTCTTCGATACAACCTCGAATACCAACGATTTTCAGATCAGGACGAAGCTCAGATATACCTTTCTTTCTCAATGGACTGCTTGTTCCAACAGTGCTACCTGCTGGCAGGTCCATCAGTTTGATGTTATCTTTGCTTACAAGAGAGTCTGTCTTGTCGAATGCTTCATAAAGGGCGATAACCTCAAGCTCTGGATTCAGATGTACAGGCAGGTCCTTGGCAGAATGCACTGCAATATCGGCATCTCCGGTAATTAGTGCATAGTCAAGTTCACGGGTAAACATGTCATCAGGAGCCTCACCATTTAATAGTGATACATCCAAGTGTTTGTCGCCAAATGATTCTGTATATACTATATTATAAGGCGTATCTGGAAATTTATCGAAAACTTCCTTTACCTGTAGTCTGCTTAATTTACTGCTTCTGGCAATTACGCGTATATTATTTTGCATACATCTTTCTCCTTTCCATGATTTCTTCAAGTGTTCCTATTTCCTCTTCGATAATGTCTTCAGCCTTTATCACTTCATCTTCTCGGATGGAAATATTCTTCTGTACTTTGCCTTCTACATCCTGCAGATTATACAGGTCAACATTGACAAAGTCGTTGATGGCAGAATCGATATCTCTAGGGAAAGCCAAATCGATAGCTAATAATTTATGGTCAGGATTGATATCCTCCTTTTTTATAATAAGGTGTTCAGCTGATGTTGCACTTATCAGAATATCTGTATCTTTAAGAAATTCTTCTTTCTCGTCAAGACCAAACACCTGAATACCTAGTGGGTCAGCTAGTTTATGAGCCTTGTCTACACTTCTGTTTCCAAGGAATACGAGTTTAGCTCCCTTATTCTGAAGGAACTTCAATATATCTTCAGTCAGTTTGTTTACGCCAATGATAGTAATCTTAGCATTGGCAAGATCGATATGTGCATCCTCGATAATCTCGACAGCAGCTAAACTATGACTAACTGCGCCGTGAGAGATTTCTGTTTCATTGCGTACACGCTTTCCAACTTCGAGTGCACATTCGAATAATTTATGTATTCCTGCTGGCAACTTCTTGTGTGTACGGGCGTTGATATAAGCATCCTTCACCTGTCCTTGTACTGCTCTTTCACCTACGATAGCAGATTCCAGACCACAAACTACGCGGAATAGATGTCGGGCTACGTCTCTAGGTACGTCTCCCTCACCATAATATAATTCCATACGGTTGCAAGTCTGCAGGAATACAGATGGTTCTTTGCTGTCATCTTTGATACCGCTGAAATAAGTTTCGCGGTCTTTCAGAGATGTATTGTGATGATTTATTGATTTGTATGCAATCATTTTCCCTTATACCTTATTTCTCTATAGTTGCCAGTTTTCTTCTTTTACCCAGTCGGTGATAAATTTCAGTTTCTCGAACGAAGTATCTGAAACTACGCCATGACCGAAATTAAATACCCAATCTTTATTAACGTGGAAAAACTTGATATATTGTTTCAATTTTCTTTCAATTTCCTCTTTTGATGCATATAGCAGTCGAGGGTCGATATTGCCTTGAAGGCCAATCGCTGGATCTACGATCTGTCGGGCATATGATAAATCCATCTGCCAGTCGATGCTTACGAAGTCGCATACCTCAGGAGTGATAGCTTGTAAACCATTACCCATTCCTTTTGGGAAGTAGATTACAGGAATGCCCTTCTCCTTGATGGCTTTTCCTATTTTGGTTACTGCTGGCAGGAATATCTCTTGATACATTTCTGCCGGTAATAGTCCTGCGTGAGTCTCGAAAATCTGGAAGGCATCTATGCCATGCTCTACTTGATGTAGCGCATAGTCGATAGTAATTTCTGTAATAGCATCAACCAGTTTTTGAGTCTCCTCTCGATTGCTGTAGAAGAATTTTACAGCTTTTGGGAATGAAGCTCTTGTGCTGATACCCTGGAGCATGTAGCACATAGTGGTTAGTGGAGCTCCGCAGAATCCGATAAGAGGCGTATTCTTGTCTCGCTTCTCGATAATGCGGTCGATAGCTCGATATATATAATCCAGCTTGCTTCCATCAGGATGGAGCATCTGTGTAGGATGGTCGAATTGTGCCAGTGGCTTAGGAAATACAGGACCCTTTTCTGTCCATTCTATTTCTTCGCCCATGGCCATTGGAATCACAAGAATATCGCTGAAGAGAATAGCTGCGTCTACTCCCAGGTCTCTTACAGGCATCAAGGTGACGTCTGCACATAGATCAGGATCGTGCATCAATTCATGAAACGAGTATTTCTCTCGAAGTTGCTGATATCCAGGTAAAATTCTACCGGCCTGTCGCATAAACCAAACTGGTGGTCGATTGCCAGGATTTCCTTTGAGGGTATTTAAAAATATACTATCCATATTATACAGCCATGTCGTTAGCGATGTCCATACCTTGCTTGATACGGTTGGCCATACCAATACCGTCTCTCAGATTGCCGGCTATGATAAGGCCTTTGTATTCTTTCTGCAGTCTGTCTACTTCTTCAAATCTTTCTCCGCTTGAAATCTCATACTGAGGGATTGCATGCTGATGGCGGAAAATTCTGATGAGGTCAGGATTTACATCCTTAGGGAATTTAAGCATATCGTGGAAAACATCCTTTACGATAGTTTCCAGTTCAGCGTCGCTCTTTTCAAGCATGTCTGGATGGTTGACTCCTCCAATGAAGAAAGAGAAAAGGCATCCCTTCTTTGGTGAGCGATTGGTAAAGCATGAGCCAGGGAACAAAATACCCAGTATCTGCTTCTTTTCTTTTGAAGGTATTAGTCCTCCAAAAGCGTAGTAATCGCCTCCAAGCGTGTCGTTTACACCTACTGATATTTCAATCATAGGTGCATACTTCAGGTTTGAAATTTTGCTGATTCTTTCTTTTGGTATGAAAGGCAATAGCTCTGGCAGTGCGTATGCTCCGCAAGTGGTTACTACCTTATTGCTTTCTATCTGTATAGTTTCGCCAGTTTTGTTAGTAAAAGTAGTAATCCATTTATCTTCTGATGGTTTTATTACAACTCCGTTGGCATTCAGCGAAATGTTTTCTTCTCCGATATAATTAGCTTCTGCCTGTGGAATCTTTGAAAGTCCACCTACAGCCGAGAATACTTTCTTGGTCGCTTTTTTATCTCGCTCGCTCTTTGGCTCCTTGCCTTTTTTGATGGCACCACCAATAAAACTGCCATAATTCTGCTCCAGATTGTAGAGCTTTGGCAGGGCATAGCGAGTGATAAGTTTATTTGGATCGCCGGCATACACTCCTGATAGGAATGGGTCGACGGCATAGTCTACGAATGATTTTCCAAGTCTTCTGTTAGTGAGTTCTGCCACGGTTTCATCTGGATTAGTACCTTTCTTTCTCCAAGGCTCTCCCAGAATTCTGAACTTGTCGGCCAGAGTAAATAGTGGGGTAGTGAGTCCTCCGATAGGACCGCTTGGCAGATCATGAAATCTATCACCTTTCCATATTAGTCTTCGCTTTGCTGCATCGGGGGCTGTCTCCAGCACGCATTCGCCATGCGATGTCTCTTTCAGATCATCCATCAGTTCTGTAACTTCAGGATTTGAAACTGAACCAGTATTTGGTCCACTTTCAAAGGTAAATCCATTTTCATGATGAGTGAGAATCTGACCACCTATTCTATCATCTTTCTCAACTACATGTACTGCAATACCTTTTCTCTTCAGGGCATACGCTGTGGTAAGGCCTGTAAGACCAGCCCCGATCACAACAACTTCTGTCTTTATGATAGTTTCTAACAATTCCATTTATATTTCTTAGATTGGCTTGGAGAACGATTTTGTAGTATTCAGCATCAATGGGTCGAGCGATGCTGCTACATTTCTTACGAAAGGTGATCCTTCTTCTGTCATCGAGAGGTATACCTTATTATACTTAACAATACCATCAGCTTCAAATTCCTTCATTTTCTCTTCATCGTAAGCTGTGGCATTCTTTAGTTCATCTACTGATATCTGTAGATGATCAGCTAGCAACTCCCAGTCGATATGATAGTTGCACATGATGCTTTCTATCACTTCGCGTGTGAGTTGTTCGCGCTTGTTGAGTGCATATCCTTTTCGGATAGTCAGTTCTCCTTTATTTACTGTTTCTATATATTCTTTGATATCCTTGGTGTTCTGAGCATAGGCAGTGTCAAGCTGACTAATACCTGTAACTCCGAAGGCGTATACCTGAGCTGTAGTGCGTCGGGTGCAATATCCCTGGAAGTTACGGTGTAGCTGCTTGGTTTCTACTGCTGTATATAGCTCATCTTCTGGCAATACAAAGTGGTCAAGACCTACGCTCTTGTATCCTGCACTATGTAGCACCTTTGATGCCTCTTCAAACATTTGCTCTTTGGCCTCGCTTGTAGGCAGGCCTGCCTTTTCAAGAATCATCTGAGCTTTCTTAAGCCATGGCACATGGGCATAGCTGAATGTTACCAGTCGGTCAGGATGCAATTCTGCAGCCATATCAATAGTCTCGCGGAAACTCTCAGGAGTCTGACCTGGAAGACCGTAAAGGAAGTCAAGGTTGATGCGAGCACCTCCGTCTCTCAGCACTTTGAAAATCTCGTCCATCTTTTCGAGGGTAGGACGGCGGTTTACAGTCTTCAGTACATCCTTGTTGAAGTCCTGTACGCCAATGCTGAAACGGGTAAATCCACAATCGAGCAGCTGCTTCCAGTTGTCGAGAGTGAGATATCCAGGATGACATTCTATAGCGATTTCAGGCTTTTCGATAGTATCGAAATGCTGAAGCAGATGCTGATTGATCTTCTTGATCTCGCTGGCGTCAATGGCAGTAGGACTGCCTCCGCCATAGTGAATCTGGGCAATTTTTCTATCCTTATTAATATAAGGTAATAGCATATCTGTTTCCTTGTGGATAGCGTCAAGGTAAGTTTCTACAACCTCAGGCTTCATCATTGCATAAGAATTGCAGGCGCAATAATGACACAGGTGGCGGCAGAAAGGCATATGGAAATAGAACGAGAGATTATTGTCTCTCGCGTCGTTAGAAGCCCTTACTGCATCGAGATACTCATCGTTGCTCATCTCCCTGAAATAGTTGGCAGGAGGATAGCTCGTATATCGAGGTACGGGCTTATTATATTTGTCGATTATATGTTGATCCATTACGCGTAATCTTTATTCTTTTTCTCTGAGTGCAAAGATACGCTAAAAATGAATAATATACAATCCTAATTTGTGATGAAAAATAGGTGAATAGTCATGTTTTACCTATACTATAGCCCTGTATTTTGATGAAGTCGTTCGAAATCATCTTTCCAAAGGTCTTTCTGGTCTTCTATTTCATCAGGCATGGCAAAGTCGGTAATCAGCAGAACATAGTTGTTGTCGAGTTCGCCTTTTTCCATTTTGATTTCCATGAATGTATCCTCATTATCATGAGCATTCCATTTGATTCTGATAAACTTATTTTTGCAAGTTTCAAGCAAGACTGCTGTTTGCACCTGATGGTGTCTCCAAGGTTCTCCCCATTTAAAGGTAAGGATTCCATCTTCCAGGGTAACTTCGTCGGCCATCCATCTTGATAATCCCTCTGGTGTACCGATAGTGTCCCATACGATTTTAGGCGATGTACAATTTAGTACATGTTCGATGTGTATTTCTTCTTTTTTCATGTCGGTAGCAGTATAATAATAGTTGAGTATGGCACAAAAATAACAATTTTATTTAGATTTGAAGAAAAAAGTGCCGAAAAATTTTGTGTGATTCAAAATAATGTATTACCTTTGCACCCGCAAACGAGAAACATAAAGTCTCAATGCGATGATGGCGGGATAGCTCAGCTGGTTAGAGCGTCGGATTC
>REGX01185323.1_pt1 | contig 12391 bp, 7 predicted proteins | sample 2276321 | NCBI WGS metagenome assembly REGX01 (sample SAMN08335021, study PRJNA423103) | bovine gut metagenome | biome: bovine gut metagenome; feature: rumen; material: feed digesta; isolation source: rumen digesta from from 15 high feed efficiency cows and 15 low feed... | host: Bos taurus ... | reverse complement strand
CCCATAACACTAAGGCACTACACATTATATATAATATATGAAATTTATCACTTTCACCACAAGCTCGATGAAGATAAATAACTACCCTACAATAGCCATGACCTAAAGGACAAAAATTTCAGGCATCGAAAAAATGCCCCCCCAAAAAAGGTGATTCATCGTCTTTTTATGGGGCATTTATCGTTTTTCTTTGGCTATTCGGAATATTTTTTGTTACTTTGCGCTGCTAAATAAACCTTGATTATCACAATTATCAATATTTACTAAACAACTAATTAATTCTTCTATGACTAAGAAAATTACTCTTGCAGTGCTTGCCATCGTTGCACTGTGCAGTTTTACTACCAGCGCCGATCCCATCAAGATCAAGGGTGTGTACAATAGCAACCGCTACGACGACCATGCCGACCACTGGTATAGCACCTACGTGGGCTATAACACCACTCTAGGCAAGGCTATCTTCGTGGTGGAAAATGGCATCTACGCCATGGAACTTGATGGCAACAGCTTGTCTACTCCCACCAAAGAGCCTGCTGTAAACATTAGCGATTTTTACTCAAACGGACAATTCACTAACAACGACAAGGCTCTGTGGGCCAACAATTTCAACCTCATGTATGGCAACTCGGGTGCCGTGAATGCCAATGGCACTATCATTACCGTCACTTCTCGCAATGGCGATGACGTAGAGGACAACGAGCGCTTTGCCGTTCGCAAGTGGAATGCCGAAACCGGCGACTTGCTCAACTCGGCAAGTGAGTATCACGCTAAAGACGAATGGCTCGAGAGCGCGGGCATGTGCGTTAACCCCAAGGACAACAAGGTTTATGGCTTGTTCTATCTCACCGACGTGAAACTCCCCGATGAGATTATCAACGACCCCGACTTCTTTGGCGACACCATCGACTCGGGTTATGCAATCTGCACCATCGACCCTGAGACTATGCAAGTAACTCCCATCACCCCAGGTCTATATTACGAAAACTACGTTACTTTTGCAATCAACAACGATGGTCGTGCTTTTGCCATGACCAGCGGTTCTACAGCTGGTGTTGAAGGCGAGGACGGCAAGTTCTACAACATCGATGGCGAGCTCACTGGTGCTCACGTGATAGAATTTGATCTTGCCACAGGTCTCGTTGTCAACGACCTTGGTGCCACCGGTTATTGCTCACAAGCAAAACGCCAGAGCGCCTGCTTCAGCAAGAAAGACCCCAACAAGATGTACTGGAATGGTTTCTATAACAGTGGCATGGGCTATAACGAATATGGCAACTGGGCTAATCTCCCCGATCGCGACTGGAAGACCAACGGCAAGTATGACACCGCCCTCTATGAGGTAGACATCACCACTGGCGAGGCCACCCGCATTGCTAAGATCGACAACCGCTTCACTTTCTCGTGCATGTGGGTTGTAGAAGATGAAGAGGCACCCATCTACGACGACGTGAACCAAGACGGAGAGTGGACAGGCTCGGACGTTACAGCTCTGTACAACTACCTCCTCTACGGTGACACTACCTACATTGCCACCAGCGATGTTAACCACGACGGCGAAATCACCGGTAGCGATGTTACCGCTGTTTATAACATCATTTTGAATCTGGGTAACGAATAATCCTCCACTACCCTACAGGTTCTTTTAACATCACACTAGGATGACAAGTTTTGCACTTGTTATCCTAGTTTTTTTACACATTTTTATAGTACTAAAGATGATGATTTATTGATTTTTGCCTAACTTTGTAGCCACATCACTATTCACTTAACTATTTTATGCTAAAAAAAATCCGACGCATTCTGGCAGTGCTGAGCTTTGTAGCCATCACACTGCTATTTCTTGACTTCACTGGCACATTACATCACTGGTTGGGATGGATGGCAAAAATCCAGTTCCTGCCGGCAGTGCTGGCACTAAACTTTGTGATTGTTGCCGTGTTGCTAGTAATAACCTTCATCTTTGGTCGCGTCTACTGCTCGGTGATTTGTCCGCTGGGCGTGATGCAAGACCTCATCTCGTGGATTCATGGCAAGCGCAAGAAGAACCGCTTTAGCTATTCTAAAGAGGTGAAATGGCTACGCTACGCCATGCTGCTAATCTTCATCGTGGCAATAGCTCTAGGAGTAGGCTCGCTGGTTGCACTGCTCGACCCCTACAGCACCTATGGGCTCATTGTCACTAATCTTCTACAACCACTCTACGCATGGTGCAACAATGCGTTGGCAATGATTGCCGAGCACTACGACAGCTATCTGTTCTATAGCACCGACGTGTGGATGAAGGGTGCCGTGTCGCTTGCCATCGCAACCGCACTGCTAGTGATTATCGCAATCCTGGCATGGCGTGGCGGCAGGACCTATTGTAACACATTTTGCCCCGTGGGAACTGTGCTGAGTCTAGTGTCTAGATTCTCAATTCTCAAGATTCACATCGACGGCGACCGCTGCGTCAAGTGTGGCATGTGCACACGCAACTGCAAGTCGTCATGCATCGACTATAAAAACGGAACCGTTGACCATAGCCGCTGTGTTACCTGTGGCAACTGCATTGAGAAATGCCACAAAGACGCTATCTACTACGGTCGTCCACGCAAGCAAGCGGTAACCGACAATGACGAGAAAAAAAGTGTAGACGAGGGCAAGCGCGCCTTCCTCATTGGCGCGAGCGTGGCGGTCGCCACCACAGCTATGGCTCAAGCCAAGAAAAAAGTGGATGGAGGCCTTGCCACCATCGAAGAGAAACAAATGCCCAAGCGCAAGAATCCCATCACCCCACCTGGCTCAGTGAGCGCCCGCAACATGCAGCGTCATTGTACCGCATGCCAGCTGTGCGTGGCACAATGCCCTAATCATGTGCTACAACCAGGTACCGGTGATTTGCTCACCCTCATGCAACCCATCATGAGCTATGAACGTGGCTACTGCCGTCCCGAGTGCAACCGCTGCTCGCAGGTGTGCCCCACCGGAGCCATCAAGCCCATAACACTGGAGCAAAAGGCATCGACCAAGATTGGTACTGCCGTGTGGACTCACTTCCTGTGCATCCCCACACGCGACAAGACCGAGGATGGCACTCCAGTGTCGTGTGGCAACTGCGCGCGTCACTGCCCCACTGGTGCCATCACCATGATTCAACTCGACGAGAATGATGAGAACTCACCCATGGTGCCAAGTATTAATGAAGCGAAATGCATTGGCTGTGGCGCTTGCGAACATGTGTGCCCCGCGCGTCCTGTCGCCGCAATCCACGTTGAAGGACACGAAGATCATCGAACCATTTAACACTTCACTTGAACAATGAGTAAAAACGACAATCATAATATGAGTCGCCGCCACTTCCTGAAGGTGGCAGGTGGCACAGCCGTGGCATCGAGCGCGGTGCTTGCGGCTTGCACCACTAGTAAGGACGACGACAGCAATGCCATCTCGGCTGCCGACGTGCCAAAAGACAAGATGACCTATCGCACTAATAACAACACCGGCGATCGCGTGTCGATATTGGGCTACGGCATGATGCGACTGCCGGTAGAGGGCGACTTCTCAGGACGAGAGAACCCCGATGCTCCCATCGACCAGGAACTGGTGAACAAGGAAGTGGATTTTGCTATTGAGCATGGTGTTAACTACTTCGACACCTCGCCTGCCTACTGCCAGGGGCGTAGTGAAACAGCGACAGGTATCGCCTTGAGCCGCCATCCGCGCGACAAATATTACATCGCGACCAAACTATCTAATTTCGACCCGTCTACTTGGCCTCTTGAAGAAAGCCAAAAAATGTTCCACAACTCGCTCAAGGAGCTAAAGGTTGATTACATCGACTACTTGCTCTTGCACTCGGTGGGTGGAGGTAAAGACGCCATTGAGGAATTCAATGGACGGTTTATGGATAACGGATTGCTCGACTGGCTGGTTGAACAAAAAGAGGCTGGTAAAATTCGCAACCTGGGTTTCAGCTATCATGGCGACATCGCTGTCTTCGACAACCTGCTGGCTTGGCATGACTCGGGTGACTATCATTGGGACTTTGTGCAAATTGAGCTAAACTACCTCGACTGGAAGCACGCCAAGGAAATCAATGAGCGCAACACTAATGCCGAATATCTCTATGCCGAACTCAAGAAGCGCAACATACCGGCTGTCATCATGGAGCCACTGCTGGGTGGACGACTGGCTAACGTGCCCGATGCTATCGTGGCCGACATGAAGCGTCGCGACCCTAAAAGTAGCGTGGCATCGTGGGCTTTCCGCTATGCCGGCACTCCCGATGGTGTGCTTACTGTGCTCAGTGGCATGACCTATATGGATCACCTCATGGAAAATATAAAAACCTATTCGCCACTGCGCCCCATCACGCCCAAGGAAAACGCATTTCTTGAAACCATCGCCGACAAGCTGGTAGCACTGCAAACAATCCCCTGCAACGACTGCAAGTACTGCATGCCATGCCCCTATGGCATCAACATCCCTGCCATCTTTGTACATTACAATAAGTGCATCAAGGAAGGCAACCTGGTGCGTAACGAGCAGGATAATGCCTACAAACGCGCACGCCGTGCATTCCTTGTGGGATATGACCGCAGTGTGCCCAAGCTACGCCAAGCGCAAATGTGCATAGGGTGTGGCCAGTGCGAGGGCCATTGCCCGCAGCGCATCAGGATTCCACAGGAACTTGCCAAAATCGACGAGTTTGTCGAGAAACTAAAACGCAGCGACCCCAAGGATTAAAAAAGAGAGAAAAGGTGAAGAAAAAGTAATTAGTTTTTTCTTCACCTTTTTTTAATCGAAGAGCGAGAGTTGCCCCACAAGGTTGAACGACTTGCGGTGATAGGGCGAGATGCCGTGTGCTACGATAGCGGCGCGGTGGTCGCGAGTGGGATAACCCTTATTCTTTTCCCAGCCATAGTGAGGATATTCAAGGGCTATGCGGCGCATGTATTCGTCACGATGAGTCTTGGCAAGCACACTTGCTGCCGCAATGCTCATCATCTTGCCATCACCCTTGATTATGGTGGTGAAAGGAATGTCGCTATATGGAATAAAACGATTGCCATCGACGAGGATGTGCTCAGGTCTTACAGTAAGTTGGTCAAGCGCACGATGCATAGCGGTGAACGATGCCCGCAAGATGTTGATAGTATCAATTTCTTGAGGCGACACCATTGCCACAGCCCATGCCAGTGCCTCACGCTCGATGATGGGGCGCAGCGTGTCGCGCTGGTGCTCGGTGAGCTGCTTGCTGTCGTTGAGCAACTCATTGCTAAAATCGGGAGGCAAAATCACAGCAGCAGCCGTCACCGGCCCCGCCAGGCATCCACGCCCCGCCTCATCACACCCCGCCTCAACACGGCCCTCCTGTAAATATCGTTGTAGCATAGTATAAATCAAATTATTAGTTCTGATATTCTATCGGTAAAGAACTCATCTTCGACTATTGTGCCAAATTTAAACGGATTTTTCATGACTTGCGAAAATTTTCGTAACGAATTATTTCGTAATGAAGTATATTGATTTAATTAGTCTTATTGGTCGAATTGGACTAATTGGTCTAATTAGACTAATTTGTCAAATTGGAATTATTTGAATTATTTGAATTGTTCTTATTGCGGTAGTTGATTCTTGCTTGATACATTTGCTCTTTTATTCCGCCGTTTTTTAAAAAATCTATTTGCAAGCGCTCGATGAGTCTGCGTAACATATAGTCTTCTTGATGTAGAAGGGTGATGGCAATATTGGCAATTGTTTCATCATTCCTTTTTTTTATAGCGTCCCTGTAAAATCCACTGTCATTATGCTTAATGCTTACCTGTCGTGTCTTTATGCTTCGTGGGTCATCGGCAGTCCATTGCTCTAAGTCTCGTACCCTAAGATAATCCTCGTAGTCGGTGAGTAGTTCTTGAAAACTTGCTCTTGCTACATTCATCAGCTTCAGTTCTGTTTCGCTTGATGTGGCTGCTGCTGCGCTACCCTCGGCGATATTTTGCTTGCCACTTCTTGCTGCTTGTATCATTTGGTCTATAGTTCTATCGCCTTTACCAAGATAATTGTGAGCAAAATAATAAGTTATATCATACAGGCATTCAGCCTTTTGATATAATACTAAAGCTCGGTAGTTACCTTTTGGGGGTAAAAATGTTCCCATTATTCTTTTCTAATTGGTTATACTGGTTATTTTGGTCTAATCGGTCTAATCGGTCTAATTGGACTAATCGGTCTAATTGGACTAATTGGACTAATTCGTCTAATTATTTAATGTTAGCATCTGGTCTATGACATTGCGGTTATTGCTCAGGCGTGGGATTTTGCGCTGGCCGCCTAGTTTGCCTGTTGTTGCGAGCCAGCGGTCAAAGAGACCGCGTGGCGCTACTATCACCTGTGGCGCATCGAGGAAGATGCCCTTGTAGCGCTTGGCCTGATAGTCTCCATTGTCTTCTTGCAGATACTTGTCGAGCAGTGCGGTAAACTCGTCGAGGCTCGCTGGTTCTTTCTCAAACTCCACAAGCCACTGGTGGCGCCCCTTGCTCTTATCGCCGGCATAGACTGGTGCGGCAGTGTAATCTAGCACCTGGGCTCCTGTTTCTTGAGCAGCGCGAGTAATGGCTTTGTCGGCATTGTGCACCATGAGCTCCTCGCCAAAGGCGTTGATAAAGCTCTTGGTTCGGCCAGCTATATTGATTTTCACTGGGTTGAGCTGCTCAATGTGCACTGTATCACCAATGCGGTAACGCCACAACCCATTGCAAGCGGTGATGACTAGTTCGTAGGTCTTACCGGCCTCTATCTCCCAAATGGGCAGCACGTCGGGGTGATCGCTGTCAACCTCACTCAATGGGATGAACTCGTAGAAGACGCCCACGTCGAGTAGCAGCAGCATTGCCGTGGTATCCCACGAGCTCTGAGTGGCGAAGAAGCCCTCGCTGGCGTTGTAGGTATTGAGGAAGTGCATCTTGCTCATGTCGCACAAGCGCTCATATTGCTGGCGGTAAGGCTCAAAAGCTATGCCGCCGTGGAAGAACACCTCAAGATTGGGCCACACATCGTGTATACAGTCCTTGCCTGTGGCTTTAAGAACCTCCTTGAGAACTGTCAAGAACCACGATGGCACACCGCTAAGATTGGTAATGTTCTCACCTTTGCTTTTCTCCACCAGCGCCGGGAGTTTTACAGCCCAGTCTTCGAGCAAGGCGGTTTGCTTGTCGGGCACACGGAACCAGTTGGCAACGGGGTTGATATTGTTAATGAGCGTTGCCGAGAGGTCGCCCACCATTGTGCCAGGCTTCAGGTCGAGTTCGTTGGCAAACGAGCCTCCCAGTATCAGCGCTTTACCAGCAAAAAGACGACTCGCCGGATTGAGGTTGAGATAGTGCACTACCACATCGCTGGCACCGCGATAGTGATTCCACTGTAGCGACTCGCGAGTGATGGGAATGTACTTGTGATTGCCATCGCTGGTGCCTGAAGACTGCGCGAAATTGAAGCATCGCCCTGGCCAGAGCACGTCTTTCTCGCCACGCACCATACGCATGATGGCCGGTTGCAGGTCCTCGTAGCGGTAGAGTGGCACACGTGTGGCGAACTGCTCATAGGTGCGACAAGTGGAAAAGTCATACTTGCGACCTTGCCACGTGAGCGCCGCTTTTTCAATGAGTCGCACCAGCTGTTCCTGTTGCACAGCCTCGGGGTGGGAGATGTATCGCTCATGTTGCCCAAGTCTAGGCAGCAGGAAAGAGCGAGCTATGGGAGTGAAATTTATCAAGTTGAGTGATTAATTTAAGTAATGAGTTGTTGCACAAAAATAATACATTTATCACTGACGGGCAAATTTTGAATAAAAAAAGTGCCTCGGGGCTGCTCTTCAGCCTCGAGGCACACATGTAATTAAGTTTTGGGTTATTTAGGCTTAAATTATTGTGCTGTAAATGATGTAAACGATGTTGTTCCCACTGCCGAGCTTCCCAAGTACACACCGTGCCATGCTGTTGTGGCATCGGTAGGAGCTGTGGTGCTGTACTTCACTGTGTAGCTCTGCCCCTTGGTCATGCCCTTGGCTGTGAAAAGCGATAGAGAGCTTGACACACCAGCCTCGAAGCTATAGGTCATCAAGTTGGTGCCACTGCTATTGGCAATGGTGTAGTAGCGACCTGCTGTATAGCTGAGCGAAGTGGTGTTCAGGTAGTAGCCTTGCACTGCGCTACCCAGACCACTTGAGCCTCCCCAGCCACCGCCTTGGCTACCGCCAGCGGCGATAGCGTAGCCATTGCCAGTGATAGAGATGTAGCTGTTGTAGTCGCAGTCGAGACCTTCCTCAGGACCACCTGCGCTGGTGTAGGCCACAATACATCCGTTACCAATCTCAATTGCGCCCGAATGACCATAGTTGCTGTCGACAGCGTCGTTGCCGTTACTATAAACTACAGTCACACCACCCAGGAACCTGATAGCTCCGGCGCAGTTCATACCGTCGTCGTAGGCCTTGTAGTAATGGTTACCGCCATTGATGGTGATACTTGTTTTTGACTCAATGCCCTCGGCACCGTTAGTGGCTGTCGAAACCTCGCTCTGACCACCGTTGATGGTTATTGTGCCCAGTACCTTGATAGCCTTGGCGCTACCCGAGCCGCTGCTTTCCATGCCGCCGCCGGGGCCCCAGCCGCCACCTCCACTGTTTCCACCAGCCGAGCTACCGGTGGTGATAACGGTGATAGCGGCACCTGTGCCATCGCTGTTGCCTTGCACATAGTTACCATTAACCTTGATTCCCTTGCCGCCATTGCCAGTCATCTTGATGTAGATTGTGCCGCCAAGCAAGTTGAGATTGCCGTCGGTCTTAAAGCCCTTAGCGGTGTAGTAGTCGCCACTCGATGCCGACTGTGGCGCACCACTATTGTTGATAGTGATATTGCCACCGTTGGTGGTGATGTTGGTTGTTGAAACCGCCTTGCCGGCAGTTCCGCTCGAGGTGATGGTGAGCGTGCCATTGTTCATCACAAAGTCTGCAGCCTTGATGCCGCTGCTGTAACTGGCATCGTTGTTGATAACCTTCATAGCGCCACTGGGGGTGAGAGTGATATTGCCGCCGTCGATAGTAACAGTGGCCTTACTCTTGATACTCTTGCTCATCTCGCCACTGTTGGCAATGGTGATGGTGCCTGCGCCAATGGTGATGTTGCCGTCGGCCTTGATGCCGGCAGCGTTGTAGCTGGTGCCGGTGTCCTCGCTCAGGTCGCTAGTGCCACCATAGGTGGTGGTGACGTTGGTTAGGGAGTAAGTGCGAGTGGAGCCACTGGTTGTGTAGCCTCCAAGTTCGTAGTAAATGTCACTGCCACTGGTGGGACCACTGAAGGTAGCACTTTGGATTGCGTAGGTTGTACCTCCACCCCAGCCACCACCGCTGGTGTAGTTGTCGCTCTTGAAATAGTAGGTGCCACTGTCGGCAGCGCCAAAGTCGTAATAATAGAATGTGAGCGTGCTATAGCCCGACGACTTCTGCACGGTGTTACCGGTGATATTTGCCACCAGTGTGCCGTCGCTCTTGTAGAGGTAAACATTTGACCAAGCATTGCTGCCACCGCCACCAGGGCCATAGCCACCGCCACCGGTGGGTTTAGCGACATAGATTCTATAAGAAGCCGTTGTGCCACCACTTTCAGAGCCACTGGTCTCGGCAGTGCCACCCTGGCCGTTGGCCTTGACATTGATAGTGGTAGTAGCTGTCTCCTCGTTGATGAGGATGGTTCCGTCGGCGTTGAGGCCCTTACCGCCTTGCGCGGTGTTGTTGATGTCGACCGAGCCACCGGTGATGGTGATGTTACCGTCGGCCTTGACGCTAGTGCCGTAGCTGATGTCGGCTCCGTCAACAACGAGGTTGCCACTTTGCACAACCTTGAGTTCACCGCCTTGCATGATGAAGTCGCCTTGAGTCTTGAGCCCCTTGCCTCCATTGCTGGTCATGGTGAGGTCGAGCGTGCCACCCTTGAGAGTAATTTCGCCGGTGTTGTCAACATCTTCCTCGATGTTGTCGGCATCATCGGTCTCAAACGATACTTGAATGCCGTCGTCGGTCACGTTCTTCACAGTCACCTTGCCGCCATTTTGCTGATAGTATTGGTTGATATTGAAACCGTCGCCCTTTGCGCCCAGGATATTGATTTCGCCCACTGTCTTTTTCACCTCAACATATTCCTTGCCCCAGAAGGCATGGCTTGAGTTACCGGTGATATTGAGCACACCAGCGCCCTTGAACTCGGTGTGACCCTTCACGGCAAAGCAGCCCTTTTGCGAGCCACCCTCGCCGTCGGTGAGGTTGTTAGTTGTTCCCTCAACGAGTTCCACCGCTATGCGTTTGCCGTCGCGAATGTTGATAGCTGCGCTATCAGGGTTATTGAGGGTGAGACCGTTGAGTTTCACTGTTATCTTGAGGTCACCATCCTGGTAGAACGAGCCGTTGGTGGACTCGCCGCTCAGTGTGTAGACAATCTCCTCGGTCACACAGGTATCTTGCAATGCCACCACGTGAGCGCCATTGACACTGGCGGTCATGTTCTTGGCTATATTACCAGCCACAATCATCTTGGCGGTGGTGCCGTTGTAGGCAACATCTACAGTATTGTCGGCTACTGCCACACTGTCCACATAGATGCTATCCACACTTGTCATCAAGAATGTCTTGCCCAGTGCGGTGAAAGTAGTGTCGGTGTAGGCTATAGTGTCGAGTTGAGCTGTAGTAAATGCCCACTTCACATCGCCGGTAACGACCCACATGGTCTGGTCACCTTCAGTAATCTCGCCCACCTCAACAACGGTTCCACCGGTTGAAGGCTCCTCGGTATTACCAAAGAGAATAATATTGTAAACCGATGTCACATCGCTACCGGTAATATCTCCATCATTGTTTTGGTCGCCATTGACGATAGCTGAATTATCGTTATAAAGAATGTAATTGTAAAGGGCGGTAACATCGCTACCTGTGCACTCGCCATCGCCGTTAACATCGCCAGGGACTGCCGTGTCGTCACCGCCACCACTAGTTTCTTTCCCAAGTCCGAACACCATGTAGAGCACATTGTTCAGATTGTTACTTCCCGCTAGTGTTCCACCATTGGCCGCCACCAGCTTACCGTCTTCAAATTTCAGAGTCAGCCCCGTCGCCGGGTATGACACCTCCGAGCCATTGTCAAGGCCCACATTCAAATAGGGATAAATAGTAGCCGTAGCCACTATTACACCTAGTGAAATCAGGATTGATAAAATTGCTTTTTTCATAAGCATAATAAATTTATTTTTGTTTGTTTTTTTATTACAATAGTAATGCAAATGTGCAAAAATATATTAATAATGTAACGAGAGCAATTTTTTTCAACCAAAAGCGACAATTATTAAGCTAAAAAGTAATTATTAAAAAACATTTCATAATTTTTTCTTGACAACTGCTTAAACTATCAGTCAAGTGCTCAGATACTTTTGTCTACTTAAAAAAATTATTGTACCTTTGCAACTTGAAATTAGCGCACAGGGTGCTGAAGGCATTTTGGAGGCAAAAAAATAATATAATCTACAATATGAACATTTTAGAACTTAGCGAACAAGAGATAGTTAGGCGTAACAGTTTAAACCAGTTGCGTGAGTTGGGGATTGATCCTTATCCTGCTGCAGAGTATAAGGTAAACGCATGGAGCGACGATATAAAATCAAACTTCAAAGACGAAGATGAGCCACGCCAGGTGAGCATTGCCGGCCGCATCATGAGCCGTCGCATCATGGGCAAGGCCTCGTTTATGGAACTCAAGGACTCGCGTGGCCGTGTGCAGGTTTACATCAGTCGCGACGACTTGTGCCCCGACGAGAACAAAGACCTGTACAACGTGGTGTTCAAGAAACTGCTCGACATTGGCGACTTTGTGGGCATTGAGGGCTACGTGTTCCGTACCCAAACTGGTGAAATCAGCGTTCACGCCCAGCAACTAAAGGTGCTGAGCAAGAGCCTGAAGCCACTACCCATCGTTAAGGTTAAGGATGGTGTCACCTACGATGCCTTTGAAGACCCCGAGCTTCGCTATCGCCAACGCTATGTCGACCTCGTGGTTAATGAGGGTGTGAAAGACACCTTCATCAAGCGTGCCACCGTTATTCGCACCATGCGTCGCGTGCTTGACGAGGCTGGCTACACCGAGGTAGAGACACCCACCCTGCAGGCCATTGCTGGTGGTGCCAGCGCTCGTCCCTTCATCACCCACTTCAATGCGCTGAACATCGACATGTACATGCGCATCGCCACCGAGCTTTACTTAAAGCGCCTGATTGTGGGAGGCTTTGAAGGTGTGTATGAGATAGGCAAGAACTTCCGCAACGAAGGCATGGACCGCAACCACAATCCCGAGTTCACCTGCATGGAGCT
>REGX01039513.1_pt1 | contig 12442 bp, 8 predicted proteins | sample 2276321 | NCBI WGS metagenome assembly REGX01 (sample SAMN08335021, study PRJNA423103) | bovine gut metagenome | biome: bovine gut metagenome; feature: rumen; material: feed digesta; isolation source: rumen digesta from from 15 high feed efficiency cows and 15 low feed... | host: Bos taurus ... | reverse complement strand
GAACCCTACCTCCTGAAGTTAAGATTTTGCCTTCTTCTCCTTGTTTTGTTCCTGCATGATAAAGAATAGCGTCCTTACAATCAGCCAATCCACTTATAAGTTTTCCTTTCTCGTAACTTTCAGGATAACCTCCTGAGCAAAGCATTACTGTTGTTGCAACTTGAGAAGTTATTTTCATATCATATCTATCTAATTCTCCCTTACCAAGAAGTTCAAAGGCTTCAACAATATCTGAATCAAATCTTGCAAAAACACTTTCACTTTCAGGATCTCCCATTCTTACATTGTATTCTATTACAAAAGGATTGCCATCAACATTCATTAAGCCAAAGAAAATAAAGCCTTTGTATTTCATTCCTTCTTTTTGCAAACCTTCAATAGTAGGCTTAATTATTCTTTCTTCTACCTTACCCATAAATGATTTGTCACAGAAAGGAACAGGAGAAACACTACCCATACCTCCTGTATTCAATCCTTTATCTCCTTCTCCTACTTTTTTATAGTCTTTGGCTTCAGGCAGAAGAACATAATGCTTACCATCCGTAAGAACAAAGACACTGCATTCTATTCCGCTTAGGAACTCTTCAATAACAACCTTGCTTGATGCTGCTCCAAATTTAGAATTCAAAAGCATATCTTCCAATTCTCTTTCTGCTTCTTGAATAGTAGGAAGAATTACTACACCTTTTCCTGCAGCCAAGCCATCAGCTTTGAGAACGTAAGGTGGTTTTAATGTTCTCAAAAACTCTTTTCCTTCTGTAACTGTCTGAGAAGAAAATGTATTGTAGCGTGCTGTAGGAATCTGGTATTTTTGCATAAAATCCTTTGCGAAATCTTTACTTCCCTCTAACTGTGCTGCAAGTTTATCGGGACCAACAACAATAACTTGAGGGTTATTGTCAGCAAAATAGTCTGTAATACCATCTACTAAAGGTTGTTCTGGTCCTACAACAAGAATATCTATATGTTCTTTTTTGCAGAATTGAGATATTTCTTCAAAACCATTAAGAATTATGTTTTCTCCCCAAAGATTCATACCTGGATTTCCTGGAGATATGTATAATTTTTCTGTTTTTTTGCTTAAAGATATTACTCTTGCTAAGGCAGATTCTCTTCCACCACTTCCTAATAATAAAATTTTCATCTTGAATATCTATATATTAAATTATTTATCTGTGAGATTCTTTCAAAAGATCAACTATTGTCTTAACAGGATTAAAAGTAGACAAAGGAACTTCTACAAATATTGTCAGCCAATCACTCATTGCTCCATTCCAAAGTCCTGGTCTTTCTTGTGCTTTAATAGTTTGACCAGCAAAACTTTTTTCTGAAATAAATCCTGCTTGTTTATCAACGAAATTTTGCAGTCTATATTTCTTACCATCTGCTTTTGTTGTAGATATAACTAAATCAACAGGGTTGAAATGAGTAGCTTGCATAAATATCTTGCTTTGCTCTAAAGAATTTAAATCAACTTGTGCTTTCTCTACTATTTGTAATGAAACCTCTCCATCTTTTTCAACAAAGAAAGGTCCTCCTCCTGGTTCTCCTTCGTTCTTAACCATACCGCAAACTCTCAAAGGACGGTCAAGAAAGTTCTTAAGATATCGTTTATACTGCAAAAGTGTATTGAATTCAGTATAGTTTTTAACCTCAGAAATAAAGGCTTGTCTGCGTATGATATTGTATATAGAGACAAGTTCCTGCTTTGAGCATTCTTTCTTCTCAAGCTTCTTTTGCAGAGAGTAAATCTTTTGTTTTGCTCTCAAAAGAACTCCTGCAAGAAACTCCTTATACTCGTAAGTTTCTTTTCTATATTTAGAAGAAACATTATCTATATTCTTTATAAATATTATATCTGAGTGCAATTTGTTAAGGTTTTCTATCAAAGCACCGTGTCCTGCAGGACGGAATAAAAGTTTTCCTTCTGCAGTATGAAAAGGCTGATTACTCATATCAACTGCAATAGTGTCAGTTGAATGTTGTTGGAAAGAAAAACTTATATCATATTTAACTTTATATTGTTTTTCATATAAAGGAACAAGTTCTTTCTTCAACTTTTTAAATCCGTCAAGATGTTCTTTAAGTATAGAGAATTCTATTTTTGCTTCACCATTAGAATTACAGTACTTCGCTGCTTCCATTAGATGTTCTTCAAAAGGAGTTACTACAGAATTGTCTTTATTTTTGTGGAATATAATCCATGCTTTTGGATACTTCCCGTAGTTTAATCCTTTTTCCAATAAAATATATTCCACTATTGCTTTATAATCCTTAGTTTTCAAACATTGTTCAACAGTAAGATTATCTTTCTCCATTGCTTCTTGAAGAGCAGGATAAAAAGCAAAATCTTTTATATTCTCTATAAGTTTCTGCACTAAAGGAAAAGTATGAAAAGGTGTTGCTTTTTCATCTTTATAATCAGAAACAAAAGAATAAAGGTCTTTCATCATTCTCGTTGCAGCACCAGATGCAGGAACAAACTTCATCACTTTTATTTTATCTCTTTCATTTCTGTAAAGAGAAATAAAATCTTTTATCTCTTGCTTAGAAAAAGAATTAATACCATCTCCTATTGTAGCAGCCTTTTTCAACTGCATAGGTTTAAAACCATTGACAAAATTTTCTACTTGTTCTTCTGCTTCTTTTATTGTTAAGCCTTGTGCTTTTATCTGCTCAACATCTTCTTTTGAAAATATCATAATGTATGTTCTTTTTGCGTCTTGCAAAGATAGTAATTTTTTTTTAACTGCCGATAATATAGAGAAAAAATAAAAAAATATCCTTTTCTTTTTGTAGAAACAGAATATTTTTCAAGCACAGCAACACTAATCAGGAAAATTTTTATTCTTTTACTTTCTATCTTTCACTAAATGCAAAAGCCAAAAACAGAACCTTTCACCAAACATTTTTACGACATTCATTTTTATGAAATGAATAATCCGCAACTTAGGAGATAGCCACGATTTGTTGTAGTAATGTATGGAATATGTATTTAGAGTTATACTCTCCCTTCCTGATGAAAAAGTTATCGGTGCAAAATATTCAGGAGGGTAGATATTAAAACCTGCTATCTTCTGTATCTCCAATGATTTTTTGTTATATCCTTTTGGCAATAAAACTCTGTCCATTATATTCGGTATCATAACACTCTGCATAAAAGAAGCATCGATACAGAAATCTCTTATGCTGTTATATATATCCAATATTTCTTTAAAAAGTTCCATTCCTTTATCAGCAAACATACCTAATCCAGGCTCACATTCAACTCCTTTTTCAATATCTATTGATATATCCTTTGCAGATGCGAGAAATGGACCTTGAACTATAATATTCTCACGCATATCTCTTATCACCTCAACATCGGTGTCAAAATATATACCTCCATAATTATAAAGTATCCAAAAACGTGCTACATCTGATACAAAAGCATATTTTTTCATTTTATACGCTTGAGCAGAAAAAGTGTTGATATTAACATTATAATTATCTTCATTCCAGAGTTTTATTTCATAATCAGGAAAGAATTTTTTCCAAGAAGCAATACATTTCTTTGCATTTTGAGGCAGTGGCTTATCTCCAAACCAGCAGTAGTGAATTGTTTTGTTCATGGTGTGATTATCCTATATTTTTTAACAAACGTTTGATTGGAAGAAAGATTCTGGAAGAAAACAGTCTTACAACTATCGGAACGGAGAGATTACATACAAAATATACCTTGTTATATTCCCTCCTTTGTAGCCATTGCCAAAGAAAAGAAAGCCTACCTCCTTGTTTTATCATAAAATCTAAAATTCCTTCTGCTTCGGGATGCTCTCTTACTTGCTGCAGATAAGAAAACTTTTGTTGCTTGCCTTGTTTTTGGCAAAAAACAGAGTATAACAAAAGCTTATAATTTGATATAAACCACGAAGCATTGCAATATTCAGGATGGTATTTTCGTAATTCTGAAACAATGCTATCAAAATTTATCTTTTCTCTTTCAAAACTTTTAATAAACTTACTCGGACAAAAATCATTTACATAATTATACGGAAATTCTTTTTCATTATACACCACCCTATCAACAGCGCTAAGATAAAGCATTGTAAATAATTTGTCTCCCCCATAAAATACTTCATCATTATATCGCAGGTGAAGTTTATCTATAATATCCTTTGCAAAAAGTTTTCCCCACGTTGTCCCATTTGCTTGCAATAAATCCAGAAGTTCTTGAGACTTGTTCCCTCCAATGTAAATATTTCGCTGAGGTTTTAGGTCTTTGGTGGAAAAACCTTCTTTTTCTCCTGTAATATATAATGTATCTTTGCGTAGAGCTTCTTTGTCCAAGAAAGATTGAATATAATTATCATCAACATAATCATCTTGGTCACAGAAAGTAATCCATTCTCCTTTAGCATTATCCAATCCGAGATTTCTTGCAGTGGATTCTCCGCCATTTTCTTTATGAAAGGCTTTTATTCTTTTATCTTCACGTGCATATCTTTCGATAATATCCTCACTACTATCCTTGCTACCGTCATTCACAAGAATTATTTCAATATTAGTATATGTCTGACAAATAAGACTCTTCAAACAACGTTCAAGAGTCTCTTCACCATTATATATAGGGAGTATTATTGAAATTAGTTCTTTCATCTTTCTATTTTAGATAGTCTTCGTAGTAGTGGAAAATCTTTTTATAGAGTTCTACTCTGTCTTTTCCGCGTACATTATGTTCGTGAGAAGTATACATAAAGTAATCCACAGGTTTTTTCTTCTCAACGCATTGCCTGATAAACTCCAATGAGTGCTGAGGAACTACGGTATTATCCAAATAACCTTGCATTACAAGTATATGCTGGCTGTCTTTCATATTATCAATCAAGTTAAGCACACTGCTTTCTTCATATCCTTTCTCATTATTTTGAGGAGTTCCCATATATCTTTCTCCATACATCACCTCATACCACTTCCAATCTATAACAGGACCTCCTGCTGTTGCAACTTTTATCGTTTCTGGATTATTTAAAGCTAAAGAAAGAGTCATAAAACCTCCATAAGACCAGCCGTCTATTCCTATTCTCTCACTATCTACAAAAGGTAAGGATTTTAAATAATCTATTCCTCTCATTTGGTCTCTCATTTCCACTTTACCACATTGATGCCATATAGCACTTTCAAATTCATAACCACGATTAGCAGAACCTCTACCGTCTAAAGTCCATACTATATAATCCTGTGTTGCAAGGAAAGGAAGAAAATAGCCTGCTCCTGCCGTATAAGAATCTGTTATAAGTTGTGCATGAGGACCATTATAAACATAAACAATAACGGGGTATTTCTTATGAGGATTAAAATCCTTGGGTCTTATCATACGAGTATAAAGAACAGTACCGTCTTCCGCATGAAGAGTATCTATAATGATAGAAGGATTATTACTCAACTGTTCCATTGGATTTTCGCAACGTTCAAGGTCTCTTATTATCTCACCTTTTTCATTTCTAAGCACAACTCTATATGCTTCATCAGTAGAAGAATAAGTATCTATAAACATTGTTCCTTTTTCATTATAGGAAACATAATGTGTTCCGTGCTCACGAGTAATACGTGTAATCTTTCCATTCTTCAAGTTAAGAGAATAAAAATTACTTTCCAAAGGAGAATCTTTAGTAGCATAGAAATACAAGATATTACCTTTGCCATTGAAGCCTGCTATTTCATTAACCATCCATTCACCCTTAGTCAGTTGTTTTATCTCTTTGCCGAGTGTGTCATAAAGATACAAATGTTGCCAACCGTCTTTCTCTGAGAAGAATATAAACTTTGAAGCGTCTTTTGGTAGAAATACAATCGGATGTTCTGGCTCCACGTATTTGTTTGCCGTCTCTTCTATCAAGGTACGTTTCTTTAAGCCTGTGTTTGCATCGTAAGCCTCCAACCATAGATGATTTTGTAAGCGGTTAAGCTTTTGGATATACACGGTATTGCCGTCCAAAGAGAAAGCTATGTTGGTAAGATACATCTCTCTTTCTTCCAAAGTATTGTTTTGTCTTGTTTTCAGTATGACTGTTTTGTCTGTGTCAAAGTTATACACATACACAAGCACCTCATGAGACTTCATACCTGCCATTGGGTACTTTATAATCTGAGCTTTTGCTTCTCTTTCCTGAGTATTCACCAAAGGATAGTCTCCTACCATGCTCTGATCCATACGATAAAAGGCGAGATGTTTGCCATCATTGGAAAAGAATGTTCCTTTCTCTATTCCAAATTCATTTCTATGAACACTCTGTCCATATATTATGTTAAGCGAATCTCCATCTGTGGTTATATTTCTTTCTACTCCGGTTGCAGTATTTTTTATCCACAGTTGATTATCTCTTACAAAAGCTTCATTCTTTGATTTTTCATTTATTTCAAGGAAGTCTTTATTCTCTCTGTCTCTGTTCTCTACTTCAATATCCTCATCAACTATCTTGTCTTCGCCTTTTTTATTCACGATATGCTTCTTCCATTGATTATCTCGGTAGGAATATTCATCATTGTTTTCAAACTTAAAGGAATACTTTGTTGCTTTTACTCTATAAGTGCCGTCCATTAAATGTTCAATATCCATCTTGTTTTGAGCATTAAGCCCCAAAACAACGGACAAAACCAATGTTAATACAAAAAATCTTTTATTCATTTCTATTAATATTTTATTGTCTTTTTATTTATCATAACAAACTAAGGTCAAATCTCCGTTCCTCTTAGAATGTTTCTTAAAAATCCATATCCATTATACGTATAAAACTCGGTTCTATCGTAAGAATATCTGGATTATTATTGTTCGCTGTAACGATCTTGAATATCTCCTTGGTAGAAATACTATCTATTGTAACGATATAGTTCTTCAGTCCGCCTAAATCCGCAAGCTCAAAAGTATAATTATAACCAGAGAAGATATTATCCAAATCAATATCTCCAAATACTTGTAGCATTATAACTCCATGCGTAACCTGTATTGTTCCGTCCTTGTATTCCAAAACAGGTTCCACGTATGTAAGAATATTATGCTTGTTCAACACTTTATGCCTGCGGCTTTCAAAAGTTTTCCCTTTTATTTCAGGCAGGGAAATTATAACCAAGTCATCAGAAAGTTGGGCTACTATTTCAATATTTTCATTTTCCAGATAAATCTGTACATCCTGATTGTAATTAACACAGTATTGATCTTTCTTTATGCTGAAATTTACTTTCTCTCCGTCTTGTATGTAATAAATGTGTTCTGTTGCGTCTTCGTCTTCGCCATCCGAACAGGCAGAAAACAGAAAACCAAGACTCATTATGCAGACAATAACAAATAAGGTTCTGTCTATAACTTTTAAGATGATGTTCTGTGCTTTCATTTTATGTTATTTTATCATTAATATTTTTTCCAATTTCTGAATTTTAAAGAGAAAATACCAAAGAAAGCTTCTTTAAATATCTTCATACTCATTTTACTTTGTCCAAGTACTCTATCTGTGAAAATGATAGGCACTTCTTTTATCTTGTAACCAAGTTTCCACGCTGTGTATTTCATTTCTATTTGGAATGCATAGCCGACAAACTGCACCTTGTCAAAGTCTATTCTCTCCAAAAGTTTGCGAGTATAGCAAACAAAGCCAGCTGTTGCATCACAGACCTTCATTCCAAGCATCTTTCTTACATAAACAGAAGCATAATACGACATTATCACCCTTCCTATCGGCCAATTGACAACTGAAATCTTACCATCCAAATAACGAGAACCAATAGATAGGTCTGCACCTTGCTTACATGTGTTATACAAGTCTATTAATGATTTTGGAGGATGAGAAAAGTCCGCATCCATTTCAAATATATATTCATAATCTCTTTCCAAAGCCCATCTAAAACCGTGAAGATATGCCGTACCAAGTCCAAGTTTGCCTTTTCTTTCTTCCAAATACAGTCTATTTGGAAACTCTTCTATTAGCCTTTTTACGATTTTGGCTGTATCATCGGGAGAATTATCATCAATAATCAGAATATCAAACTCCTTTTCCAAGTTGAACACATAACGGATAATGTTTTCTATATTCTCTTGTTCCTTGTATGTTGGTATAATTACTAAACAATCTGTCATAAGGCAAATAGGTTTTTTATTTCTCTGTATTTCTATATTTCATCAGTTCGCCTGTAGAAGGAAAATCCACAGGGTTTTCTTTTATCTCTCCTTTTTCATTCAACAATATAAAACTTGGGAACATTCTAAGGTGAAATGCTTTAGTCATATCGTAGTTATTGTTGAAATAGACGAAAGGCCAGCGGTATTTGTTACCCACTTTGTTGTTACGGATAAAATTATACATCTTTTCAAAGCTATTATCCAAACAAATAGTCAAAACATTAAGATTGTCCTTTATGCTGTCGTAACAAAAATGTATGCTTTCCAATTCCTTCAAACAGGCTACGTCATCCAAACGCACGAATGCAACAAGCATAGGCTTGCCGTTGAAGAATGATTTCAACTCTATTTCCTCCTGGTCAAGGTTTTTCACCTTATAATCTCCCACGCCTATGTTCTCAGCGTTGATTGTAGAAAGATATTTTACAAGATTATTAGCAATAATGGAATGTTTTTCAAACTTGGTAGTAACTTTAAACTTTTCCAAAATGCTTATTATAAGATTTTTGTCAAATATACCATCCAAATAAGCATCTTTCATTCCTTGCAAGAAAACTAATTCCCTGAAAACTTCATTAACCAGCACCTTATCTCTTCCTAATGCATCATTGAAAGCAGAATAATTGCCACTCAAAAGCCAAGATTCAATATCTTTACGAGATATATATTTGTAGCCTAAAGAAAAATATCTTTCAAATATTGTCTGAAAACAATCCATATAGCCAATATTGTCATAAAGAATAGGAGAAGAGGCAAACATCTCTTCTTTTGTGGCTAAACGAGACTTTAAATAAAAAGAGTACATCACACTTTCAAACTCATAATTTATATAGTTCTCCACGTATTCATTACCTTTATACTTCAAAAGCAAAGAATCCCTCAAACTAATAAAACCTACTTTTGTCAAAGAGTCCTTTAAGAAAAGCAAACGTCTGTTTTCATAGACATATTCCCCTAATAGATTATCCACATCATTGATTGGAGTGTTTATTCCATCATATCTTTCCATCTCTAATCTTGCAGGCAGACGCAAACCATAAAGAAAGGCAGCATTGGAATCTTCTTGTGAAAAACTAAAGTCTGAAATCTTTAAATTATATTTTACTCCTGGTTTTGCGACAAAAGAATATTTCATCAAATCCACTTGAACGATTATCTCCTTTGTTCCATCAGTCAAAAAAGAGAGAGAAAAATTTGTATCATATTCTCCGAGTGTCGTTGTCGCTCTCAAATCCGTATAACCCGAAAGCCTATCTTCAACACAATAAACATCTATCTTTTTGCCAGCAATATCCTTTCCATTGCCACTTATGAAGACATTCTGTGCAAAGGCAAGGGAAGATACCGCAAATAATAGGTATAATTGTACAATTCTTTTCATACCACAAAATTACAATATATTTCTTTAACTGCAATAAAAATTTTAGTTTTTATTTTTCAGGTCTTTTTCTCCTGAATGCTAATATCGTAATTTAAGTAAATAAATGAATCGCATCCGATGCTAAAATCCAAGATTTTCTGACACGAATTTCTTATCAAAAACTTAGGGTAAAAATCACATGTTTTCAATCGTAAAAAACAAAAAGAAGAGTTGATAAAAAAAGAGTTGGATTTGAGAAAAAAAGACTTACTCTTTTTATGCAAAAGACTTGATCTTTTTTTCTCAAATCCAACTCTTTTTTCAAGGAATGCAAAACATTGTAAAACAATACTTTACAAAGAGGAAAAATCCATAATTTTTTGATTTAAAGACTGGGGGCTTTGATGCAATCTCGCAGATGAATGCAATTATTTTCTTTTTTTTGAGTTATTATATCTGATTAAAAAAACAAAAAAGCACAGACTCATGAGTGAATTCAAAATAGGAGACAGAGTAAAGTTTCTTAACCGCACAGGAGGAGGAATAATCACAAAAATAATATCACCTTTGGTTGTCCATGTAGAAGAAGACGGCTTTGACGTTCCTACACTTACCAAAGAAATAATCTTAGACCACGTTGATGATAAAGCTGGTAAGATATTTACTTCTGAATACAAGGGAGAGTTTTCTGAGAAAGAAGACAGTCAAAGCAACAAACCCGTAGTTGGAAACGACAATAATGTAGAGAAAGTCTTCCTTTCCCGCAAAGGACAACAGATGGAGAAAGGTGTTTATCTGGCTTTTGTTCCAAAGGATCAAGTTTGGATTCTTACACAGGGCTTTGATGTCTATCTAATCAACAATACTGATTATTATGTTCTCTATTCCATTGCTTTAAAACAGGAAGACGGATTTTTCAAAGGAGAAGATTTTGGTTCATTGTCAGGCAAGGAAAGAGTACATCTAACAGAACTCAAACCAGCACAAGCAGAAAAATGGGCAAATGGAACCATTCAGTTGCTGTTTCATAAGGACAATGATGACAAAATCTTCAATCCCGTTTCCTATCAATTGAAAATCCGTACTGGAAAGTTCTATAAAGAAGGCTGTTTTGAACATAATGATTTAGTTGGTGAAAAGGCAATGGTCATTCCTATAAGTACTTTGAAAGACAACAGTGTCTTTGTGGAGAAAGATCAGGAAAAGAAACTTTTGGAACAGATAAAAATAGAGAAACATGACATTAAACCCATAGAACATAAAGAGGTTTCTTTCTTTGACAAATATATGGTTAGCCGGAGAGAAGCTGAAGTCGATTTACACATAGAAGAACTGACAGAAGACGAGAGTAAAATGCAAGCATTTGAGAAATTCAATATTCAAATGGAGCATTTTAGGAAATGTCTTGACGAAGCAATAAAAAGAAACTTAGACAAAATAGTATTTATCCACGGAGTTGGACAAGGAACACTGAAAAAAAGTATTGAAGATGAACTCAACAAATACTCTTTTGTTCATTACTTTCCTGCTTCTATGCAAAAATATGGCGTTGGTGCAACAGAAGTCATTATAGGAAAAAGACCTTAAACCCTATTCCTTGCTTAGAATATATTATTAAGGTCTATTCCATCAAAATTACCTGAAGACATCATAAGTATGCAAACATCTTTCATTTCTATCTTATGTAAGTCTGTTAGCATATCTTTTACATCTGTATAAACTTTAAGGTCTTGCTTATTGAAAGCCTCATAAACGTCTTGCTTGTTTAAATCTGGAAGACGTTTTAGTTCTATTGCATGCTTATTGTAATAAACCATGGAAACGTCGGCTTTATCCATTGTCCCCTTGTATTGCTGAAGAAACTCGGATGTTAGGGATGAAAAGGTGTGAAGTTCCATGCAAGCCACAAGTTTTCTGTTTGGAAACCAATCCTTGACTGCTTCTATTGTCGCTTTCAACTTTGAAGGAGAGTGAGCAAAATCTTTATATACGCTTACACTATCGGTTTTCTTTACAAGTTCCAATCTTTTGCTTGCTCCTTTGAATGATTGCATAGACGCCAAGAAATCTTCATTGCTTATGCCAACTTTTTCCGTTGCAAGCATAGCAGCGTACATATTCATCAGATTGTGTTTTCCAAAAACTTGAATTAGATATTCCTTACCTTTATATATAATATAGGTATTACCTTTTTCTATTTTGTAATCAAAAGCAACGTATGGCAGTTTCTCAATATCCGCCCTACTATTTTCGGCTATCCGTCTTACGTTCTCATCCTCATCGCAATAAATCAAAGTTCCATTTTTCTCTATCTTGTCCGCAAAGATTTGAAACTGCTCTTTGTAGATTTCAAAAGTAGGAAATACATTTATATGATCCCATGCTATTCCCGTAATTATTGCAATATCTGGCTTATAAAGATGGAATTTTGGTCGCTTATCTAAGGTTGAGGTAAGATATTCGTCTCCTTCTAACACCATATACTCTGCTTCTTCTGTCATTTTCACCATAACTTCAAAGCCCTCAAGCAATGCTCCCACCATATAGTCTGTCTCTATTCCACAGTGTTGCATAGCGTGTAGAATCATAGCTGTTGTGGTTGTCTTTCCGTGAGAACCTCCTATGACAATACGCTTTTTATCCTTTGACATTTCATAAAGAAATTCAGGATAGGAGTATATTTTTAAACCGAGTTGTTTTGCTTTTATTAACTCTGGATTATCTTCCTTGGCATGCATACCAAGAATTATTGCATCTAAATCTTTGGTTATCTTCTTTTCGTCCCAACCCACATTATCTGGCAAAATATTATACTTTTCCAATCTTTCTTTTGCAGGAGAAAAAATTTCATCATCACTTCCGCTGACTTCATATCCTTTTAGTTTCAAAGCGATTGCCAGATTATGCATCGCACTTCCGCCTATTGCAAT
>REGX01206173.1_pt1 | contig 12451 bp, 9 predicted proteins | sample 2276321 | NCBI WGS metagenome assembly REGX01 (sample SAMN08335021, study PRJNA423103) | bovine gut metagenome | biome: bovine gut metagenome; feature: rumen; material: feed digesta; isolation source: rumen digesta from from 15 high feed efficiency cows and 15 low feed... | host: Bos taurus ... | reverse complement strand
GCATTTTATGTAGAAAAAAAGGAAAGAAGAGACCTTTTACTTATACTTAAAAACTTTTGTATTTAAGTAGTAAAAAATAGAAAAGTTTAAAGATCAAATGTTATTATATGATGTATTATAAAAATAAATTGGTGAAAATTTTTGTCAATAAAAATAAAACGAGTAATTTTGCAAAACTTTTTTCACAAATCAAACAAATCAAAATTAGTTATTAACAAATTAAAAAACACAAAAGAATGAAGACAGTATCAATGAGCGGTTCTCTTAGAGAGAACGTAGGGAAAAAGGATACTAAAGCCTTGAGAAAAGAAGGAAAGGTGCCTTGTGTTCTTTATGGTGGAAAAGAAGAGCAAATAAAATTCTGCGTTTCAAGTAGAGATTTTATTCCATTGCTTTTCACTCCAGACACTAACTATGTAAAAATAGTTATAGACGGAAAAGAACATAATGCTATACTTCAGGATATTCAGTATCACCCTGTAAATGATGAGGTATTGCACGCAGATTTCTTAAGAATTTTTGATGATAAACCTATCACTATTGCTGTTCCTGTAAAGACAACAGGTACTGCTCCTGGTGTTTTGCAAGGAGGTAAATTAAATCTTAAGATGCGTAAAATAAGACTTTGCGGTTTGCCAAACAATATTCCTCAAGAAGTTGTATTGGATATTAGCAAATTGAGTATAGGTCAAAATATAAAGGTAGCTGAAATTTCTATACCTGATGTAGAATGTATGGAGGTTAAATCTTCTGTCGTAGTTGCAGTTAAGGCTACAAGAAATGCAGTTGCCGCTACAGAAGAGACTGAAGAAGCTTCAGCAGAAGCTCCTGCAGCAGAGTAATACTTTTTTAACATTAGATTAAGGGCTTTAAGGTCTTTAATGACTTTAAGGTCCTTATCTTTATTTAATGGAGTACAACAATGGAAAAATATCTTATAGTTGGATTAGGTAATCCTGATAGAGAATACGAAGGGACAAGACATAACATAGGATACAGAGTGGTGGATAACTACCTGAAAAAAATAAATGAAAAGCAGGAAGAGAAGTTTTCTTTTGTTTCAGATAGATATGCTTTTGTGTGTAAATCCAGACTGAAAGGTCGTTCAGTTATTTTATTAAAGCCGACAACATATATGAATCTTTCAGGGAAGGCTGTGAGATATTGGTTAGAGAAAGAAAGAATATCTTTAGAAAATATGCTTGTCATTGTTGATGATTTAGCAATACCATTGGGTTCTCTTAGACTTAGATATAAGGGGAGTGATGGAGGGCACAACGGTTTGAAAAATATAATAGAACTTTTAGGAACCTCTTCTTTTAATCGTTTGAGATTTGGAATAGGAAGCGATTTTCACAAGGGCGGACAGATAGATTTTGTGCTTGGACAATTATCCGATGAAGAAGAAAAAATAGTTGCTCCTCAAGTAGAGAAAACATTTGAAATTATAAAATCGTTTGTGCTTGTAGGAATGGAAAAAACCATGAGCCAGTTTAATGGTAAATAAAATATTTTTTATCCTTGTGCTGTATTGCTTTTCTTTTTCTTTCTGTCTATGATGTATAGCCAAAAATACCACATAGAAAAGATTATGACATACATCATAGGTCTTGCAACCCAATCATGAATAGGTTCAAACATTTCAGGATTTGTAACAGATATTTTGGTAATGATGACAAGTCTGATAATATTTGCTAACAATATAATCACACAACCAGCAAGATAATAAAGAATCTTGTTCGTCCATTTTCCTCGGCATAGTATCATTATTAAAGCCCATTGCAAAAGTTGTTTTATTCCAGAGCAATCATGTATAACTTCCATGACAGAATCATAAACTACACTGCCATCAGGCAAAGTAGAGTAAAAGTAAAAAGAAGAATCTTGCATGATGAAAGGCTTATCAATTAAAATAGAGCATAAAGGGGCAGAGGCTTTATAAGCAATCATAGTAAAAAAGTCAAAAATATCATTAGTAAGAGGGCCAAATATCCACAAGTTCATATCAGTGTTCCAATACAAAATATGAAATACAATGGTTGCTACGAAAAACATCAGAGTGTCTTTAATGAATCTCTTATTGCTTTCAACAGACCATATAGAATGTATTTCTTTTTTTATGTTTTCTATTAATTTCATCAGAAATAGCTTCGTTAAATGTTAATGCAAAATTAATAAAAGATTTAGGAATATTTGATAATTGTTGATAATTTTGTTTTATATTTATTGAATGCAAGAAAATTTTTATAACTTTGCAACTCAAAAAAATAAAAGAACTTATTATGACTACAGGTTTTATATTAAGTATAGTTTGTTTATCTGTCTTGGCTTTAGCAATTGTAGGATATTATTTTTCTAAAGTTGTTAAAGAGTTTGTTGTTAATGAACAAAAGAAGACAATACTTGAGATTCAAAAAATATCAGAAGCAGAAACTCGCAAAGTTATAACACCTATACAACTGCAAGCATACGAAAGATTGGTTTTATTTTTGGAGAGAATGAAACCCGATAATTTGGTTCTAAGATGTTATCAAGCAGGTATGAGTACTCAGTTATTAAGAGATGTTATGATAAAAAATATAACAGACGAGTATGAGCATAATCTTTCTCAACAATTATATATCTCTACAGAAAGTTGGCTTAGAATAAAGAATGCCAAAGAAGAAATAATAAATGTTCTAAATGCATTAACGCCTAAGGAGAGTGAGAATGTATTGCCATTGAATTTTGCAGGAGAATTGTTTGAAAGATTGTCACAGGGGAATAATCAAATAGATTCTGCGCAAGAGTTTCTAAAGAAAGAAATTCAAGAAAGATTCAAATAATGAATAAATATAAGGATATTTTTGTATCTTTGCACGCTAAAAAATATATAAATATAGACGAACATAATGGATAATAAATTAAGCACAAAAAATAGTTGGACCTTTATAAAAAGAAATAAGAAAACATTATTGATAACATTTATTGCTTCTGCTGTTGTTTCAGCAGTAGTGTCTTTGTTTTTGCCTAATTATTACAAATCACAGGTGTTGTTTTTACCAAGTGCGGTAAATTCGATGTCAAAAGCAATATTGAATACGGGGGATAAATTAGATCCTTATCTTTTTGGAACAGAAAAGGAGAGTGAATATATATTGGAAATGTTGGGCAGTGGAGAAATCATAGGTAAAACGGTTGCAAAGTTTAATCTAAAAGAGCATTATGGAATCAAAGATAAAGGTGGTATAAGTGATGAATTGGTAAGACTTAAATTGGCAAAAAATATAGAAATAAAACGTTCAGAGTTTCTCGGAGTCCGTTTGTCTGTTTGGGATAAGGACCCAAAAGTTGCTTCTGATATAGCTAATTATATGATAGAACAATTAGAAGAGTTGCGTTACCAGATGAAGAAGGCGAAGGCAGACAGTATTAAGGTTTGTTTAGAGAAAAGCAAGCAGAGAGTGGAAAATGAGCTGAAAAGGTATATGGACTCTGCGAGTGTCGTTATGGAGGAATGCAACATTTATAGTCCTGAAACATCAGCAGACCGTATCATGCAAGAAATGTCAAAACAGATTGCGGCAGGAAATACAGCTGGAGTTCAACGTTTGGAAAACAAGATGGCTAATCTTATAAAATATGCTCCTAAGATAAGAAGATTTGTTGATATTTACAATGCAGAATTGGAATTGATAGAGAAATGGAATGATTCCTACGAGCAAGCTGTTGTTGATGTGGAAGCAAACATACCTGCAGACTATGTTGTCGAATATGCTACTCCATCTGAAACAAAAGATAGACCAAAGCGGAGTATTATCGTACTTATATCGGCGTTACTATGTACTCTTATCTCAGCAGAAGTTATAATCATAAGAGAAAAAAACAATTTCTCAAAAAAGGAAAATGACGAGCCTATTCAAGCATAATACAATTACTTCAATCATAATAGCAATTACTTGTCTCATATTCATCTTTGTTGGATATGAGGCAGTGGAGTATGGAATAGATTGGTACGCTTTTATTCCTTTGCTTGCTTTGGCTTTAATGTTTATGGTGATGCAATTTCACTATACATTGTTTGTAGTAGCATTACTTACTCCATTTAGTCTCTTTACTAAATATGAAGTTGTTTCAGTTACTCTTCCTACAGAACCGATGTTATTGTTTATGATGGTTGTGTTTTTATTTGAATTGTCGTTGCAAAAACATATAAATAAGAAGATATTTACAAATTTAGTTTCTGTATGTGTTATTGCTTCTCTTGTGTGGATAATTATCAGCAGTTGCTTTAGCACAGACCTATTTGTTTCATTTAAACATATATTGGCAAGGTTGTGGTTTGTGATACCTTGCTATTTTATGGCGTTATTCATATTCAAGGATTCAAAAAAAATACTGTGGTTTATTGCTTGCTATGGTTTCTCTTTGAGTGTTGTTATTATTATTTCAACGATAAAGTATGCACTTAAAGGTTTTGACCATGACTATGCAGACTATATAATGATGCCTTTCTATAGCGACCACACTGCATACGGTGCTGCAATAGGATTGTTGTTACCAATATCTTTGTACTACTTATTCTCAAAGAAAACATTATACAACAATATATATGTAAGAGTGCTTTTTGCTTTCATTTCTATTTGTCTGATTGTTGGTTTTGTTTTTTCATATGCAAGAGCCACATGGATAAGCATAGTCTTAGCAGGAGGAATTTTGTTACTTATTAAGCTAAAACTAAAGAAAAGAACGCTTATAGGTTTAGGAATAGTAGGAGCATTACTTATAGTTCTTTCTTGGAATTTTATTATAGGAAAGATGTCAGAAAACTCTCAAGACTCCTCTGGTAATATATCAGAGCATATTCAGTCAATGAGTAATATAAGTACAGATGCTTCCAACACCGAAAGACTTAACCGCTGGGCTTGTGCTTTACAGATGGCAAAAGAAAGACCTCTCGTTGGATGGGGTTTCGGAACTTATCAATTTGAATATGGAAGATTTCAAAAATCAAAAGACTTAACTATTATTTCAACTAATGAAGGTACATTAGGCAATGCTCATAGTGAGTATTTAGGGCCTTTGTGTGAAACGGGAATATTGGGAATGCTTACAATGATGATGATTTTTGGTGCTACAATATACATAGGAATAAGGGCATATTACAGGATAAAGGATAGAGATTTAGCCAACCTTTGTCTGTTTATTACCATTAGTCTTATAACATATTATATTCATGGTATCATGAATAACTTTTTGGATACAGATAAATTAGCTATACCGTTTTGGGCAATGACATCTATGGTTGTAGCATTAGATTTATATTCTATCAAGAAAGAAAAAGAAGAAAATTTGATTAATAATATACAAAAAGAAGAAAATATATAATGAAAAATTTTTTAACAGCATTATTCGGAAATAAATCGCAAAGAGATTTAAAGGAGATAAATCCTAAGTTAAAACTTTGTCTTGCAGCATACGATAATATACAGCATCTTTCAAATGATGAACTTAGAGCGAAGACTATTGAGTTTCGCAACCTTATACAATCAAATGTAAAGGAAGAAGAGGAAGAAAAGCAAAGCATACAAAATCGTTTAGACACCGATTTTGATATGTCAATAGAAGAGAAACAAAAACTATATGAGCATATAGAATCTTTGGATAAAAAGATATATGAAAAAACTCAAAACACTTTGCAAGACATTCTTCCAGAAGCTTTTGCAGTAGTTAAGGAAACTGCTAAGCGTTTCTTTGAAAACGAAGAAGTAGAGGTAACAGCGACAGATTTTGATAGATATCTCTCTGCGACAAAGGACGCTATTCGTATAGAAGGAGATAAAGCCTACTATAAAAATGAATGGATGGCAGGCGGTTCAATGATTCATTGGGATATGGTTCATTACGATGTCCAACTCATTGGCGGTATTGTTTTGCATGAAGGTAAAATAGCTGAAATGGCAACAGGTGAAGGAAAGACTCTTGTAGCAACACTTCCTATTTATCTTAATGCACTTGCTGGTAAAGGTGTTCATGTGGTTACTGTCAATGATTATCTTGCAAAACGTGATAGTGAATGGATGGGTCGTTTGTTTGAGTTTCATGGTCTAAGTGTTGATTGTATAGACAAGCATGAGCCAAATTCAGAAAGCAGACGTAAAGCTTATAACTGTGATATTACATACGGCACAAACAATGAATTTGGTTTTGACTATCTAAGAGACAATATGTGTAACAACACTAACGAGATAGTACAAAGAGAACACAATTATGCTATCGTCGATGAGGTTGATAGTGTCCTTATAGATGATGCTCGTACTCCTTTGATTATTTCTGGTCCAACTCCAAAGGGAGAAGACCAAGAGTTTGAGCGTTTCTGTCCTATAATAGAAAAGCTATATAATGCACAACGTCAATTTGTAACTCAAGTTATTGCAGATGCAAGAAATATACTTAACAAAGAAAACAGAACTAAGGAAGATGTAGCAGAGGGTAGTAAACTATTGCTTAGAGCTCATCATGGTTTGCCAAAGAATAAAGCATTAATCAAGTTGCTTTCCGAACAAGGAATGAAACAGCTTATGCTTAATGCAGAGAACTTTTACATGCAGGACCAAGCAAAAGAAATGCATGTTGTGGATGATGAACTTTATTTTGTTATAGAAGAGCAACACAACACCATAGAACTAACAGAGAAAGGTATGGACTTCCTTTCTAAGTTAGGTGAAGACCCTAAGTTCTACATTCTGCCAGATGTGGGTTCTCAGATAGCAGAACTTGAAAGAGAAGAACTGTCTGCAGAAGAGAAAGCACAGAAGAAATCGGAGATAATGCAGACGTTTGCAGTACAAAGCGACAGAGTACATACCATCAACCAACTACTAAAAGCTTACGCATTGTTTGAAAATAATGTGGAATACATTGTTGTTAATGATCAAGTAAAGATCGTTGATGAGCAGACAGGTCGTATTATGGAAGGTAGAAGATATTCCGACGGTTTACATCAAGCAATAGAAGCAAAAGAAAAAGTAAAAGTTCAGGCTGCAACACAAACATACGCAACAATTACCCTTCAAAACTATTTCCGTATGTATAAGAAGCTTGCAGGTATGACCGGTACAGCAGAAACAGAGGCTGGCGAGTTTTGGAATATTTATAAGTTAGATGTTGTAACCATTCCAACTAATAGACCTGTTGTTCGTATAGACCATGAAGACCTTATATATAAAACAAAGAGAGAAAAATTTGCTGCTGTCATTGCTGAGGTAGAAGCCATAAGAGATGCAGGAAGACCTGTTTTGATTGGAACTGTGGATGTGGAGACTTCTGAGTTGCTTAGCAAGATGTTAAAACTTAGAAGAATTCCTCACCAAGTACTAAATGCAAAACTTCACCAAAAGGAAGCAGAAGTTGTAGCACTTGCTGGTAGAGCAGGAGCGGTAACTATTGCAACCAATATGGCAGGTCGTGGTACTGACATCAAACTTGGCGAAGGAGTCAAAGAGGCAGGTGGTCTAGCTATCATTGGAACAGAGAGACACGAGAGCCGAAGAGTTGATAGGCAGTTAAGAGGTCGTGCTGGAAGACAAGGAGACCCAGGAAGCAGTCAGTTCTTTGTTTCTTTGGAAGATAAGCTTATGCGTCTGTTCGGTTCAGAAAGAATGGTTAAGATGATGGACAGACTTGGCATTAAAGAGGGTGAGGTTATTCAACATCCTATGATGACACGAAGCATAGAGAGAGCTCAAAAGAAAGTAGAAGAAAACAACTTTGGTATTCGTAAGCGTTTGTTGGAATATGATGATGTAATGAATAATCAGCGTACAGTTATATATTCAAAACGACATAATGCACTTTATGGAGATAAGCTTGCTATTGATATTTCCAATATGATATATGACTGTATTGCAGTCCTTATAGATAGAAATGAAGACAACTTTGAAGAACTACATTCTCAGTTTATGATGACCTTTGGCTTTGAACTGCCTGTTGATGAGCAGACATTCAACAAAGGCAGACACAATCAAATAAAAGATGATATCTACGATGCTGTCTATAAGTTCTACAAAGACCGTATGGATAAGATAGCCTTCCTTGCATTCCCATTTGTGAAACACTTGGTGGAAACAAATTCTTCACGTTTTGAAAATGTTGCATTCCCTATCACTGATGGTATAAAGACTATCAATGCTATTGCTCCTATTAAGAAGAGTTATGAAAGTGAAGGAAAAGAAATAGCCTTATCTGTTGAAAAGAGTATAACTCTTCAGATAATAGACAACGCTTGGAAAGAACATCTTAGAAACTTAGACGATTTACGTCAAAACGTTCAAAATGCTTCATACGAACAAAAGGACCCTCTTGTTATCTACAAGTTGGAGAGCTTTAATTTGTTTGAAGATATGCTCATAGAAATAAATAGGGACATTGCTTCTTTCCTATGTCGTGCCACTCTTCCTATTGCAACAAATAATATACGTGAGACCGAAGAGCCAAAGACAGACACAAAAGGGATGAAGACCTCCAGAGAGGAGACACAACTTTCTACCAACTCAACGCAAGAACAAAAACGTCAGCCTGTTCATGTAGAGAAAAAAGTAGGAAGAAATGATCCTTGCCCTTGTGGTTCTGGAAAGAAGTACAAGAACTGTCACGGAAGAAACGTAAGTGAATAATATTTATTTAAACTATAAAAAGAATATAACATAATATGAAGATAATAGCGTTATTGCTCAGCCTGTCTTTTCTTGTTATCATACATGAATTTGGGCACTACCTCTTTGCAAAACTTTTTAAGACAAGAGTAGAGAAATTTTATTTGTTTTTCAATCCTTATTTCTCTCTTCTTAGAGCGAAGAGATATAACGGCAAATGGCATTTTTCTTTTTTCTCTAAGCAGAGTCCCAAAGAATTTGAGCAGTATCCTGATAACACAGAATGGGGTATAGGTTGGTTGCCTTTTGGAGGTTATTGTTCTATAGTAGGAATGGTTGATGAGACTCATACTTCCTCAGATGCTCTAAGCAAAGAGCCAGAGCAATGGGAGTATCGTTCAAAGAAAGCATGGCAACGTCTGTTGATTGTTTCCGGAGGAGTGATAGTTAATTTCGTTGCTGCTCTTGTTATCTATTCCCTTATTATGTTTACTTGGGGAACAGAGCATCTACCAATAAAGAATGCTCCATATGGATATGATTACAACCAAACAGCCCTTAAATATGGTTTTCAAAATGGAGATAAGATACTTACTGTTAATGGTAAAAAGGTTTGGGAGATAAAAGATGCCGTAAATGAAATACTGCTTAACAGTGGTAAGGATATTGTCGTAGATAGACAAGGAGAAAAGAAAACAATACATCTGCCTGAAAACTTTGGCAAAGAAATGATAGGCAATGGAGAAAAACAATTTGCTATTCCGCGTTTTCCTTTTGTTATAGGAGGATTTATAGACAACTCTTTGGCACAGAAAGCAGGAATGAAGATAGGAGATAGCATTGTTGCCCTTAATGACAAACCGACTCTTTCTTTCTCTGAGTTTGCCAATATGGTTACACGCAATGCAGGCAGAAAGGTTGATGTCTCTTTCTATCGCAACGGAACTCCTCAAAAAGTAAGCATTCTGTTAGATAAAGAAGGCAAAATAGGAGCATACCAAAAAGACTATTCTTCAGAAGTAAAAACGATACATAAAGACTATGGCTTTTTTGAGTCTATTCCAAAAGGAATCTCTCAAGGCATAAGCACTTTGGTTTCATATGTTAAACAGTTTAAGTATGTATTCTCAAAAGAAGGTGCAACACAGATAGGAGGTTTTGGAGCCATTGGTTCTCTGTTCCCTTCTGTTTGGGATTGGCATCTGTTCTGGAATATGACGGCATTCCTTTCTATTATCCTTGCCTTTATGAATATTCTTCCTATTCCTGCTTTGGACGGAGGACATGTTGTCTTCACTCTTTGGGAGATTATTACACGAAGAAAACCGAGCGAGAAGTTTATGGAGCGCGCTCAAATGGTAGGAATGATACTTTTGTTTGCTTTACTTATTTATGCAAACGGCAACGATTTGTTCCGTTGGCTAACGGGTAAATTCTAAAATTCTGACCTTATGAAAAAAAGGATATACCTGCTACCTGTTTCTCTTATTTGTCTGGTTTTAGGTTTGGTGATAGGCTCTATCATCCCCAAGATGTCAGATACTAAGCGTACGGGCTTTTCTGATAAACTCAACTATGTGATAAACCTTATCTCCAACCAATATGTAGATGAGGTTGATAGGGATAGTTTAACCAATAAGGCAATATCTCTTCTCTTAGATGAGCTTGACCCTCATTCTGTCTATCTTACTAAAGAAGAAGTTCAAAAAGAAAACGAAAGTCTTAGGGGTAACTTTGACGGTATAGGTGTCCAGTTCCGTATTGTAGAAGATAGCATTGTTGTTGTCCGTACTATTAAAGGAGGTCCTTCAGAGAAAGTAGGCATAATGGCAGGCGATAGAATAGTAATGGTTGATGGCAGAAAGCTGACAAACATCACCAACGACACCGTACTACATTATCTTAAAGGTAAGCGGGGGTCAAAAGTCAAACTTGGAGTGTATAGACGAGGAGTAAGAAACCTTATATCTTTTGTAGTAACACGTGATAAGATAGAGACTAAAGCTGTCGCTTATTTTGGTATGTTAGATAAAAAGACAGGCTATATAAAATTAGATGAGTTCTCTGCTAATTCCTATACTGAAGTTCATAATGCTCTGCAATCTCTAAATTCTCAAGGTATGCAGGAATTAGTCTTTGACCTTAGAGGCAATGGAGGAGGATTTCTTGATCAAGCAATAAATATTGCAGATGAGTTTATAAACAAAGGCGACCTTATTGTTTATACTCAAGGCAACAACCGACCAAGAAAAGATTTCTATGCAACAAGTGGAGGCTTATTTGAGCAAGGCCAAATGATTGTTCTTATTGATGAGTTGTCAGCAAGTGCTTCAGAGATTGTCAGTGGTTGTATCCAAGATAATGACAGAGGGATAGTAATAGGAAGAAGAACTTTTGGTAAGGGCTTAGTGCAGGAACAAAAAGACCTTCCAGACCAGAGTGCAATAAGATTAACCGTTGCGAGATACTACACTCCTTCTGGCAGATGTATTCAAAGACCTTATACTAATGGGGATTCAGAAAAGTATTATGAAGATTTCATTGCACGCTATACTAATATGGAATCTAATACGGATACCATAAGTCATGACCCTAAGTATAAGTATAAAACAAAGAAAGGTCGCACCGTCTATGGCGGAGGTGGAATAGAGCCAGATATCAGTCTGCCTTTCTCATATAATAAATATAGTGAGTATTATAAAAATCTAATACGTCAGGGATTTATCTTTAAGTATTGTTTTGACTATGTAGATAGGAACCGAAAATCTTTTGCCAAGTATTCTGGCGGTGAAGATTTTGTTAAGCATTATATTGTTTCCAATGCAGAACTCAACAATATGCTTCTTTCTGCACAAAACGAAGGATTGAAAAGACAGACACTTTCTTCTTCTGAGCAGACGGAGATAAAACAATTGATGAAAGCCTATATAGCACAAAACCTTTACGAAGACAAATATTTCTATTCTATCTATGTAACCTTGGACAAGGAACTTCTTTCTGCAATAGCGAAGACTCGCAAATAAAAAAGAAGATTGTATTTGTCTGTTAGTTTTAATCTCTGTCTTAAAGACGGAGATTTTTATTTTCTCTATAAAATTTTGTCAGTTAGAATAATTTTTCTAATTTTGCACCCGCTTATCGTATGATAGGTGATAAAAGACAGACTTTCTTTGTTTGTTTTTTTATCTGTTTGAAAGTTTAGTTTTTGTAAAAGCGGCATGCTTTTGTAACTTGTTCTGAAAAAAGCCTGAGAAACTTTATAAGAACGCACAAGTTACACTGATTCTAATTCGTAATGCCTATTCGCGGCGTGATTTACGTGTTATCATTGTATCTTTGTGTTCGGGTTTTTTCTCAGGTACCTTTCAGTTGAGATGCAAGACATGGATGATTTCACGCTTTTTTTGTACGAATTAATAACGAGATTGTTAAGGACAATCTTTCCTTTGGGAAATCATCAAGGAAAACTTATCGCTTATGCGAAAAATTAGTTTATTTCTTGTAGGAGTATTCCTATTACTTCTTTCTGGTAATCTGTTTGCACAAGGAGTTGGGGAAGTGGGGCACGAATTTACTTATGAGCATGGAGGCGTAACGTTGCATTACAAAATTTTGTCTCTTAACCCAAATGAAGTAGAAAGCATTTACCATGAGGATCATGAGTCAATATCTCAAGACATCAATGTTCCAATGACTGTTGAAGATGAAAATGGAAATGAATATACTGTTGTAGGATTAGGCATGGAAACGTTTTTTTATTGCCAAAGTGAAATGGTATTCTTTCCAAAAACAGTTAGGTATATAGGACAGTCCTGTTT